>Ga0208821_1000444_pt1 | contig 32280 bp, 39 predicted proteins | sample June2015DPH_20_5_FD_184720 | JGI IMG/M metagenome (GOLD analysis project Ga0208821, IMG submission 184720) | Peatland microbial communities from SPRUCE experiment site at the Marcell Experimental Forest, Minnesota, USA - June2015DPH_20_40... | ecosystem: Environmental > Terrestrial > Soil >... | reverse complement strand
TGTCAAAGGCGAGGACGGTACGAAGGACAGCTGGAAAAACTACGCTTATGATACGGTGAAAGGATCGGATTATCTAGCCGACCAGGACGCCGTTGAACGCTTGTGTCGTGAGGCCCCTACCGCCGTCATCGAACTGGAACACATGGGAACGGTGTGGTCAAGACTGGCAGACGGAAAAATTGCACAGCGCCCTTTCGGAGGGGCAGGATTTCCCAGAACGTGTTACGCAGCAGATCGCACCGGTCACAACGCGCTCCACACCCTCTACGAGCACGTATCGGGTCGGCAAATCCCGGTCTATGAGGAGTTTTTTGTAACATCACTAGTAACTAAAGACGGACGTTGCATTGGATGCACGGCTTTGGAGCTCATGACTGGCCAGGTCCACGGCTTCCTCGCAAAGGCAGTCCTTATGGCCTCTGGCGGCTTTGGCCGGATATTCGACAAGTCGACAAACGCGTTAATTAACACCGGAGACGGTCCGGCACTAGCGCTCCGTGCGGGTGCACTACTCAAGGATATGGAGTTTGTCCAGTTCCATCCCACCACCCTCTATGGGACGAACATTTTAATCACAGAAGGGGCCCGCGGCGAAGGAGGTATCCTCCTCAACCTGAATGGAGAGCGGTTCATGGAACGCTACGCTCCCAATTCGGTTGACCTTGCCCCGCGTGATGTGGTGGCACGGTCTATCGAACAGGAAATCGCAGAGGGAAGAGGTTATGATGGAGGTTATGTGCACCTTGACCTGCGCCATCTGGGTGCTGATCGGATCACGGAACGGTTGCCAGGAATAAGGCAGATAGCCATGGATTTTGCTGGTGTCGATCCGATCCAAGATCCGGTACCAGTCCAGCCTGGTCAGCACTACTCAATGGGCGGTATTGATGCGGATATCAACGGCGCAACCGCGCTTCCAGGCCTCTATGCTGCAGGTGAATGTGCCTGCATCAGTGTGCATGGGGCCAACCGGTTGGGTGGAAATTCTCTCGTGGAAACGGTGGTATTCGGACGGCTAGTGGCCGAGAAGATCATTGAGGATGTTGTGGAGATGACCCTTGCCAATGATGAGCCAGTAAAAGCCGCCATAAAGGGTACAAATGATAGAATCGAAGGCATACTTCGGCGTGAAGGAGGAGAACTCGTCTTTAGGATTAAGGATATGATGACCAACAACATGTCCAACAAATTCGGAATATTCCGTGAAAAACAGAAGATGCGGGAAGGTCTCGACGAGATTAAAAAAATACAGGAACAAGTTGGTCACGTTTCACTCCAGAATAAAGAGCGCAAACTAAACCAGGCACTTATCAGGTTCTTAGAGCTGGAGGGAATGCTCCTGCTGGCTGAGACAGTCGCGCGTGGTGCCCTTGCCCGGGAGGAGAGCCGAGGTTCCCACAAGAGGACCGATTATCCTGAACGTGACGATCTTAACTTCCTAAAACACACTCTGGTGGGATTGCGAGACGGCACAATGCATGTTTCATATAAGCCCGTTACGTTAGGCGTGTTTGAGCCAAGGGAGCGCGTTTATTAATGAAACTCAAAGTTTACCGATACCATGAGGGAATGGCTGCGCCCCGTTACGATACCTTTCAGCTGGTGCCAAGTCCAGCAATGACGGTGTTAGAGGCTTTATTCCAGTTCCAGGAAAAACTCGACGATTCGCTCGCATTTCGTTATTCCTGCCGTGGAGCAGTCTGTGGAACTTGCGCGATGTTAATCAACAAAGTCCCCCGGCTTGCGTGCCGTACCCAAGTGGAATCTCTCCTGAAGGGAAATCTCAAGGTCGCTATTGCCCCATACCCGGCTATTGGGGAAACTGTGCCTTGGGACCCCGAAGAAGAGGTTTTAGTAGAGCCCCTCCCCCATTTGCCTGTAATTAGGGATCTCATTGTGGACATGGGCATATTTTTCCAGTTCTACGGGTCCATAGAACCAGTTTTTCGACCACGCGATGCCACTCCAGAAAAGGAGCGGCTGATGGTTCCCGCCGCGGTTAAGAAGCTCGAAGTGTACACGAACTGCATTTTGTGCGCCGCGTGTCACGGCGCCTGTCCCGTTGCAGGACAAAATCCCAGGTACCTCGGACCTGCTGCCCTCGCTAAACTCTACCGCTTCCACATTGACTCACGAGAGGTTGAACAAGACAATTCAATACTCAAGCGAGCAGACGTACCAGATGGCTGGTGGGCCTGTGAAATGTATGGGAACTGTAACCTGGTGTGCCCTAAAGGCGTTCCCCCCAGAACTGCAATCGCAAAAGCCGTGGCAGCACTGCACAGAGAGACAAAAGAAGTCGATTAACTGGAATTTGTCAAAAAATAGGAAATAGAACGAGTTTACGGATTTGCGTGGAATTGGCTGGGGATTTGAAGCTCAAATTGTGCTTGAAACTGCAAATAGCCTACTTACTGCAACAAGTGGAGATCAAAGGCAGACTCAAGCCAGGCATGAACGCTGCGGCGCCCGGACATGTTGCTCCTCTGAAGATCGGATCAGCAGGAGTTAGCGAAGATCTAATCTCAAAAAAAACGGTTAAGGGGGGAAAACGTTAGAAACGGATTTTATTTATTACCGGCTTCAGGCACGAGAGAAGCTGACGCGCATATGTGGTGTCTATCCGGTGTGCGACGGCGATCCAGATCATCTGTGCACTGGACAGAAATATGGGGCGCCTATCGGTCTGGGAGGGGCAGGACAGGCCAAGAAATTTGAAGCAAACTACAGAGCCCTGCAACAGTACCGACTAAAAATGCGCGTGATCAAGGCTCATCACGAGCCAGAGATGTCCATTTCAATCTTTGGGACGGAGCTCACGGCCCCGGTTATGGGGGCACCTATGTCAGGCGTGAAAACCAACCTAAATGATGCGATGCCTGAAGAAGAGTTTTATTAGGGTCTCTTGAAGGGAGCGCAGGCGTCCGGAACCATCGGCATGGTGGGAAACAGCTCCACAAGTCCTGAAGACTTGGGGGTCGCTACTGTGGGGAACAACCGTGGGTGGGGAATCCCATCCTTTAAACCCCAGGCCCAGGATCGATGATCAAGCTCTTCCAGCTGGCAGAAAAACTGGAGGTGATTGCCATTGAAGTTGATTTGGAAGGTGCGGGGTCTACGTCTTGGACCGCTCCCGAGAAAAGGGCTTACTGGAAGAGTGAGAACGAGTTACAGGAACTCGTCGACTGCACCTGAAAACCCGTTATCTTCAAGGGCGTTATGAACACGGAAGACGCGGTTAAGGTGGTGGATTCCGGTGCCGGTGCATGTTACGTATCTAATCATGGGGGCAGAGCCCTAGACTGCGGCCAGGGAGTGGCAGAGGTACTCCCTGATATCGCAGAGGAGATTTCAGGAAAGATCCCTATACTGGCGGATGGAACGGTGCGAACGGGATTTGACGTTCTCAAGATCAGGGCGCTTGGCGCGGACGTATCCCTGATCGGCTGGCCCCTCGCACGAGTGTGTATTGGTGGGGCATACATGGCGGTGAAGATGTATTTTGATTATGTTAAGGATGATCTTCGCCGAGCCATGCTATTGACAGGATGCGATATGCTCAAAGACGCAAACATGAGTATTTTGGATAAATTGGGGCATCTGTAATCCAATATTCACAGAACGTTTTGTATCTTTGAAAGAATCTATTCCTGAGGATGTGACTCGGACACAGTCTCGCTGTCCGGCTTATCAAAGACATTCGGACAACTTGCCGTCCTCGTAACCGTTCAAACGAAACAGGCGTAAGGTGTAGCCCAAAGTCGCAAAAAAAAGCAGGCGCAATATAGATGCGTCCCGCAGCGGCTTTGATGGCTGGATGATGTCGTCAAGGTATTGCCAATGAAAGTGGTGGACAATCACCTCCTGTCCACTCTTTTGCATCGCTCGGCACGTGCCAATTCAGAAATACCCTCTCCCGCCGCCTATGAAAAAAATGGCGATGGTAGGTATGAACGTCTCAGGGAGGGCCGTACCGATTGCAGCTAGTATGCCTCCCACCACACACTCCGAGAGCTTGAATTTGCGCTCGATCCACTCGTCCCGTTGGTGGAGAGATCACAGCTGATGAAGACGAGCAGAATGCTGATGAGGAAGAGTGCAATATTCATGCGTGCCCCTCTATGATACAACCTCCAGTTAAATAGCTTTCGCGCCTCTGAACTGAAATTAGGAGCAGGAATGTAGACTAACGATGATTCGGCGGGCAAACTTGATAAAACGGGCAATACATGACTAGCCTCTCGAAGTTGCGCAGAAATCTCTCTTGGAGAAGCAAAAATGAAAAAATACGCAATCTTAGGAATCTGCGTGATCGCAGCGATCTTGATCGCCGGCTGTACGCAAAGTACGCAAAGCGGACAGACGGCGGGATTAGGAAATCATGTTATCAGCACCGCGAATCAGAACAACGTCACCGTCAAAAATTATCAGTTTAATCCTCAGTTCTTGACGATTCCGCAAGGAGCAAACGTGACGTGGATCAATCAGGATTCGTTGAGTGGTGCATACGGCGGATCAACTTCGATTCAGCATCAAATAACCTCAAATAATTCGGCGTTTGCACAGTCAGCGCCTCTTAACAACGGAGACAGTTACACGGTGCAGTTCAATCAAACCGGGACGTTCCAGTATCATTGCGCGATTCACACCTATATGACGGGAACGATCACCGTCGTCGCAAGGAACGCGACAACGACAACAGCGGCAATGTAAAGAGATTAAGAAAGGAATGGTCGGATTAAGATTCGTCGCTCAACCCGATCGCTGCCATCGGCTCGTACGCGATGCCGGCGTCTCTGAGCGGCATCACCACGCCTCTGTCCTGGCAAGATTACCCCCAGCTGGTCGGTTTTGGACCCATGTGGTTTGTGGCGATGCTGCTCATCTTCGACATCGGCTAGGCGATCTGATGGCCTGTCAGAAGAAACTGTGTGCCACGGAAAGAGAGCAGCAATGAGCCCCCCAGCTATGGGGCCATAGCCGCGTTCATCCTTGTCCTGGCCTTGACCAGTTACTTTATCAGCGCCGTCATACCGATAGGTGAGTTCGTAGCAGGCTTTCCGACCCTCTCGTACCTCCCCCAGTATGTCAGCTTCTTCATCATCGGGATCGTTGCCGTTCGTCACAATTGGCTACGGAACTTCCGAAGTCGATGGGTTAGATCATATTACCCGCTTTCCGCGAAAGCCGCCGCTAGACATGACACAAACGCACTGTCACGCTTTCCCAAACAATCGCTGCCTCACGCGTCCTAGTTTCCCCGGCCCGGACATCGCGCGGGCCTTCAGCTCATTACTTTGATCGTAGTGAGTTTTTAAGAGATTCGACATCGCGGCGCGTTTTTGACCTCGATCGTAAGGCCGGTTCCCTCAGCATTTTTTTCGCATTCGTGATCTCCACGATAAGCGGCGCCTTTTCCCCCAATAGCTGGCTAATTGCCGTATTGGGGTTTGTAGAGCATCGCTCGGAGCCAAGTGTTTATGTCCTTCGGCTGATCGACTCGCGCTAGATTCCGCTTGAAAACTAGAGCGGCAATTCGAACAGCGGTGCGCACTTCGGCCTCCAGAATGTTGCTTTGAGGGGGGAACAGCAGGCCCTTCTTGAGCTGTTCATCGGTCACTTGGTCTGCCGTCGCCTTCGCGGCCTCTATGAACATTTCGTCAGTGACACGCTTTGTTCGCGTCGCGTATGCTCCGAGGCCGATCGCTGGATATATATAAAAGTTGTTCGCCTGTCCGGGCAGAAAAATGTCGCCATTGTAATGTACCGGAGGGAATTGGACGCCGGCCGCATAAATAGCTCTGCCACGGGACCATCTGTAAGCCTCTTCGGCCGTGCATTCTGCGCGCACAGTCGGATTCGACAAGGCGAAGATGATAGGCCGATGATTTATCTCGGACATAGCCTCAACGACGGCTTGATTGAACGCCTTACCGACGGCGCTCACGCCGATCAGAATAGTGGGCATTATTGAATGGATTGCCGCGACAAGATCTTGAGTTGGAGTGTGTGCATGCGCGTACGCCTTTTTTTCTGGTATCAGCTCTTGGCGTGTATTCTCGAGCAGACCTTTGCTATCGAACAGCCATATGCGGCTGCGTGCTTGCTCTTCGGATACTCCCTGAAGCTTCATTGCTGAGACAATCATGTCGGCGATTCCAATGCCAGCAGAACCTGCCCCGAGAAAGAGCACACGCTGATCCTTGAGGTTCTGATTGGTGATACGCATAGCATTTACTAATCCTGCAACCATTACGCCACCTGTGCCTTGCATGTCATCGTTGAAGCAGCAGACCTTGTCGCGATAGCGAGCTAGGTAGTGAAAGGCGTCGGTTCCCCTCCAGTCCTCGAAATGGATGCAGCAATCCGTGAAGTGCTCCTGGACGGCCTCGACAAACTCATCGACGAAAGGGTCGATCTCTTCGAGTGCAGGCCGCGTTTGGCGCAGTCCGAGATAAAGCGGATCGCTGAGCAATTCGCGATTGTTCGTTCCAAAGTCAAGCAGTACTGGGAGAAGTCCTTTTGGGGGCACGCCTGCACAAGCAGTGTAAAGCTGCAGCTTACCGATCGGGATGCCCATGCCATTGGCTCCAAGATCTCCAAGACCGAGGATACGACCGCCAGAGGTTGCGCATATGACGCGCACGTCCTTCTCATGCCAATTGGCAAGGATCTGACCGATCTTCCCCTTATGTTTTATTGAAATGTACGTTCCACGTGGTCGACGGTAGATATGGCTGAACTTCAGGCAAGCCTCGCCGACCGTCGGGGTGTAAATTATAGGCAAGAAGTATGCGAGATCAGACATCGCAACGTGGTAGAAGAGGGTCTCGTTCGAGTCAAGGAGCTGAATGAGGTAGATGTAACGCTCGAGGTCGGAAGTCTTCTGTCCCAGTTGCTGGAGCACACGCTGGTGTTGCTGATCGATTGTCTCGACTGAAGGGGGTAGGAGGCCTTCGAGACCGAACGCAGCACGTTCGGCGACGGTGAAGGCTGTGCCTTTGTTTAGCGAGGATGCCTCGAGTAGTGCCCGACCGCGCAATCCAGAAGCGAGTGCGGAGTCCTCTTCAGATGCACAAGTCGTGTCCTTTTCTCCGTGAGGGTTCGGCGAGAAGTTCATCATTATATTCACATATGCTCGTCATGGGGAGATTTCAACTTGACCACTGCACACGTTACATACGGCAAAGGTTGGCGTACTCACTTTAGAGAGTAAGCATTGTAAGGTGTATATTGTGGATAAGGCCTATTATAGATCCGCTTCTTTCTATGACCTTTTTATCTTTCGTAGTTTTTCGTATCTTGTCGTCAATTTTTTGTGGATCGTTGTAGCTATTTGTGTTTTGTGGATCGTTATAGCTATTTGTGAATTACAAAGTCGCAGAAGAGCACTGCCAGATCGGCGCAGCAATGATATTGCAGGAGCGTATCTTTGGATGGCTCGAGGAAGTGCTGCTTTACTCGCGGACATAATCCATCATTTGGATGCGCTTGCCATCGTCCCCCGGGGGATCGCGTTCAAGGTCGACCAATGGCGACCAAATGATCGGTTTACGTGCGGCTATGATGGGGTGGAGGATCTCGCCGGTTTAATCATCGTTGTAGTGATAGCGTTAAGCGCAGCAACGGTAGCGTACGAATCGCTTACTCGCCTTGTGAAGCGCATGAAGAAAGCCATCTTTTCGCTTTTGCAATCGCGGCCATAATCAGCTTTGTCGGAAACCAGCTTGTTTTCACGTTTCGCACTAAAATGCGCAACGAGATCGGAAGTGTAGCGCTGGTCGCAGAGGGCAATCACGCTCGTATCGATAGTTTAGCGAGCTTGGCGCTACTTATCGGCGTCATCGGCGTGGCGGCTGCATGCCCGCTTGTCGATCCGCTTATTGGTTTGAGCATTGCAGTTTTGGTGCTGCGTGTCGCATGGATAGCCGGGGCTGCGGTTCCGTCACGGTTCCTAGATCGGATCGATCCGGAAGAGACCCAGGCGATAACGCAAATCGCGGCAAGCGTCGACGGCGTCCTCAAGGTGGCAGAGGTCCGCGCGCGATGGGTGGGTCATCGGATTGAAGCCGAGGTGGCTGTCGTTGTCGACCCGGAGCTGTCGCTGCTCGAGGGCCATGCCGTAGGCGAGGCGGTGCGCGACGCGCTCGGGCGAGGCGTGCTGTATCTCTCTAGGGTGACGGTTAGTACCAAGCCGGCAAGTCGTGGCTGAGCTCCGCAAGATTAGCCGGAATTTGTCTCTATTGTTCGGGGACTTGTAAAGCACAAGTCTAGCCTGACAGATTCTTCGGAAGCGGTCCGGGCCCTCTGCCGTTTATCACTCAAAATGCGGGCAGCCTATACTAATGTGGGGACTTATTCTATGAGAGTGCCTACAACCGAAGGTGACGAACGTGAAAGTTGACGACACTGATGAGAACTACTCGGGTTGCGTATGCTATCAAGGCGACTGTCCCACGTATACCAAGTGCCAGCTGACTGGCGGGCTTTTCTGTGCGCGAGGAAAGAGCGAAAAGACACTCGAATGAAAAGGTTCCAAATGCCCGATGTGCCCGGTCTGCGCTAGCTATGCTCTCACGACCGTGTACTTTTGCGCCCACGGAGCTGCCGAATAGGCGACACCTAGAGTGCAGGCCCAGCAGTTTGGAGAATGTCGGCGCACATCCAGATTACTTTGGAGCGGTTTTACGCTGCTTCTTCTGTCACAACAGGTTCAAGAAATCTGCCTGCGGCCTCCGCCTCGCTGAGGCGACGTTAGAATGAGTTGTGGCACCTTTCTAGTAATTTCTGAGAGTACTGGTTAGAGCGCAAGCGATTTGCTCTAACATGTAAGTAACGCCGTGTGAAGGCGGCGGTTTTTGCGCCTGCAGTATCATTTTTACGCTGCTCGGAAGCGTTTCTTGACGTGCCTTTGGGCGACACTACTACAAGAAACGCGAGCATTCCGTCGTAGACCGTTTGGTAGATCTGCGTTGGAAGACCCACTAATGATACGAACGTATGGGGCAATCGAATCGTTGGATAGCTGTAGCCTGCTTTTGCGTGGTGGAGCGAGATTTTGCTGCTGTGAATCTCCAGCAGCTTGTGTTTTGGCAGCGCACCGTAAGTATATAGGGAGTGTTCAGCGGCTAGCATAGTATTTGAATCGCTGGCAGTTAATGATTATGATTCACCCCTGAGGACGTACACGATGGCACAGCCAAAAGACATGCACGAGAAAACTTTTCAGCGGCTGCGGCGAGACGTCATTGATGCTTTTGAGCGCGAGCAATGCGCTTTTGGCATAGCAGTGCTGGAATTTGCCCGCTTTGTCAAGTAGTGGTTGTGAATGCGTGCGACTTAAGAAAGCGTAAAGACACGCTACTGGACGGTTATTTCTTTTCCGATTTCCTTTGATTTCTGGGGCCCGTTTAAGATGGCTACTTACTACAAGCATCATACACTAACGTGTAGCACGACGCGGAGCGCAGAGCCGATTAGGAAGGACACGAACGCGATGCCAAAACTCAAGAGGAGCATCTGAGGGAAGCGGGACCAGAACCGCTGATTAAACAGAAACGCGTTGTAGACGCTGAAGAGCGCGATAATGATCAAGGCAAGCAGGAGCATGCATGCGAGCGCGACGATATAAGAGCCGAACAGGAAATACGGCGTAACGAGGATTGCCGCGGTTAGCAGGTATGAGCCGCCCGTGTATCCCGCCGCTTTTGCTGCGCTGAGCGCCGCCGACTCCGATTGCTTTTCCAAATACTCAGATGATGCCATTGAAAGCGCGCCCGTTACGCCGACGACAATCGCGACAAGCGCGATGAGGTTATTGCTCTGCAGTGCGAACGTAAATCCCGCGATGGCGCCGGTAACCTGAATAATCGCGTCGTTGAGCCCTAAAACGAGCGCCCCTACATAAAGCAGCCGCTCTTCATCCATCGCATTTCTGAGCGCCGCGATGTGATTCATCTCTTGCTTGGCGACGCGCGCTGCCTGTGGGACGGCGTTCGATAAGGAGGCGTATTGCCTTCGGATAAAAAAGTCGCGCAGCTTCATCATAAAGATGATGCCAAAGACCCGTGCGATCCAGTAGTATACGCGAAGCTCCGCGGCGTTCGGAGCGACGTCTCGGCCGGTCGCCTCTTTCAAAAGCGCGTAGTATCTGAGCTCGTCTTGCGCGATATGGTTCAGCACCTCGCGATTCGGCGGCTCTTTTACCGTCTGGGCGAGCTTCTGGTAGAGCGCGTACTCGGTAATCTCCATTTGTTGGGCCCGAAGCGTCTTTTTCTGGATCCTTTTATCCACGCGCTCGTTTTTGGCCAGGTAATCGCCTCCTTATCGACGTGGTACTTTTTCATGACCGTTGCGCCTTAACTGTTTGCTGAGCAGCACCCTTCTATCTCCATTTTGGGAAGTGAAGATGTTACAAAACTTGATAAAACTACTAATTTTGTAAAGTGACGGAACCTGCCGCGTGCCACGATTAGTATCTGTAATACGATCAAAAAATCGTCGCCAAACGAACAACGCGCTCCGACAAACAAATCGCATGCTTTAAGGTGCTGCGGTTTCATTTGCTGGCAGACCGGCCAAAGGGCATGCACGAGGAGACTTTCCAGCGGCTGCGGCAAGACGTCATTGATGCTTTCGAGCGCTAACTAAGCTTCAATAGATAAATAGTTCCGTGACAAACAACGTTGTCGAAGTTTCATCGCTCATCGCATGTAATCACGATGCTCCACGATTTACACGTCGTTACCGTCAACGGGTAAGATCGTCCACCCGCAGACCTGACACCGCTTCTTGACGCGCTCCGTAAGTGGTTTAAGGGACGTTCCGCACACCGGACACGTGGGGGTTTCGTAATTGAGTTTAGCTGTCATCGTCTTCACCTCCCTCTTCGAGCTCGTCACGTTGTATCTTAACCCGTTCTAAAGAAAAAGCTCGCGAGCGCCCCTTACAAATAGAAGCAATATGTGACCGCTGCGAAGTCACGCCGCTTTTTCTTAAGGTTGCGTCCTCGTCTTCACACGGTGGTGACACGTTTCGTATCCCTGCTGTATTATCTGCCAAACTGGTCGGCGAACTGTCGAACAATGCCATCAGATAGAATATCAGCCAGCTCAATGATCTGCAACAGAGCCTCATCGAACTGTTCAATGTCGGCTGTATAATCGCCGGAGAGTCTCTGCTCTGCTTCATTTTCCGAAAGGCGCAAGTGCTCGTACAACATGTCTTGCGTCTCCTTCTCAGGCCAGTACGGATTAACGCCGCTCAGGAACGTGGCGATCTGATCGGCGTTCATGTACCATCGTCGCTCGGCGTCTTCTGCCTGTGAGGTGTTCTCTGTCTTGACCGCCTTGAACACTGCTGCCGCTTGAACGGTATGTTCGAGAAGCAGCGCTTTGAGCGTATTGCCCACGGCCTCTCCGTAGAAAGGCTTCAGAGCGTTGCCGATTTCCTCCTGATTCGCACGGATACGCTGTACAGTAGCATCCAGATCTCTCAAATCAGCGGCCACGCTTATGATGTAGCACCGCGCCCAGACGACGTGATCTTCCCAGAGCTTCCGCATCATGAGCCGTAGGTCAAGTTCAGCCTCTGTGAGCGTCCCTCCAGTTGCAATCGTAGCCATGATCCTTCCGTTCGGGTTTTATTTTGTTCCACATTTGGATTTGTAGTTACCCCAACTAATCAGCATCTGACGACGTCTGCCTCGCTCAGACCACGGCCTTTAGTACTCGAACTGAGCGCATGTCTTGCGCATTAGGGGGGCGGTGTCGGCTGGAAGCTCGCAAGCGCACGTGCAAAGAAACACTTATGTCACCTCGCGCCACCGTACCCCCGCAACACCACGAACGCTTCTCCTTACGTATGGGCAGTGGTGTAGCAAACTGCCGGGGTCATGTCTGTGACTCCGGCGCCCGTTATTTAGCCCACATTAGGCCGGGACGCTCAATATCGAGCATATACGTTTGACGGAAAAAACGTGCAATTTCGGCTGCGACGCGGCTGCAGATGCTTTTTCGCAGCTGTGGCAAAAACTCAGCGTCTTCGACGTAAAAGGCGCCGCAGGCGGAACAGAAATTTTTTCTTTGGTTGAGTGGGAACGATCTGAGGAGGAACGATCTCGAGTTTGTTGCCGCAGTTAGGACAGAACTTCGCCTCTTGAACATGCGCAACGCCACATGCTGGACAGATGTACCTATCTTGATCCAAAGCTATTTCGGCGTCGCGCAAGCTGTCGTCCAATGCACCTCACCTCGCACCGAACTTAGCCTCATCGCTGACTTGTTCATTGCAGGAACGGCAGACTTTGGCAGTCATCCGACATCAGTCCGAATTTTGTCCTGAGAACTAGTAGGATGGCATTGACAAGATAAAAAGTTCTCTTCTCGTCTCTTTGCTGCATGATTTTCTTGGTATCATCTACAACGTGTACCGCTAAATTATACGGCGGCTACTGCTTCGAACAAACGGCAAACTGACGATGAAGCCCCATCCGTAAATAACGACGTACATTTCGGCCTGCGGCGAAGGTAAAGGCTCCGGAGCTTATCATACTCCACGGGTCGCTCCGTGAAGGCGCGAGGACTCCACCGTCGCGTAAGCGGATCTTCAATCAATATGCGTTGCAGCTGGTTTTTCCATAACGAACCTCAAGATGCGAGGTCTATTTCTCAACGCCCCACGCCTTGTAATGTATCTCACGCAGCGTTTCCGGCTTGTCAGCAAGACACTGAGGCGCGCGAAACGAGCCGGTCACCCCCATCGCTTCATCGGTCTTCCGGATTGATTTCCACGGATCTTTCTCGAGTTCGGCCACCGCGCGAATGCAGTCAACGTTCTCTAGCACGATGTCCGCCTCTTGGTGAACGCCTTGCATATAAAACACTTCGTCACCAACGGCGTTGACGCTCTCCTCCCAGATCGCTATCTCCCATAGGTCATAGCGCGGACGCCCCATATCTCTCGCAAGCTCCATAATTTCTGCCGTCGATCCTAGGCCGTCACTTACCCGCACGAGCATGATGCGGCGCAAGCCGTAGAACTCAGTTAACAGGTCCTCCTTGGATAGCGGGCGCTCAACTTCGACCATGACGTTGTGCTGATGCATAAGCGTGGTCGGCACCAAAACCGCCATCGTCGTGATGTCCCATCCGGGCATGACGGTATTCACGTCTGGCCCGTGATGCGACGGGACTGTTGACGGTTTTGGGATGATGGCGTTGATCGGCCCCTTCTTCACTTGCACGGGGTCTGCTCCCCCTCGCACGAGGACCACCCTAACTTTTTTGATGCCAGCCGCTTTGTCCACCGCGTATAACGTTCGACAGAGCCCCGTGGTGTTGCAGGATACCACCCGCACGTAATCCTTGCCGATCGCGCTTTCATAGTTACAATACGTGTTGAACGAAGCGCCGATGGCCGCGTGCTTCTCACCGCCTTCAAAAATGGCCTTGATACCCGTCTTCTTGTACCGGTCTTCGAGATTCTTCGCACCCGTTCCTTCGGGAGTAGCGTCGACGACTACGTCTGCCTCGCGGAGCATGTCTGTCGTCGTACCCGCGACGTCTAAGCCTGCCGCCCTGAAAGACGCGATGCTGGCTCCCTCGGCGACGTAAAGAGGGTACCCTTTCATTGCTGCGACGTAGGCCTCAAAATTCGGGTGAGTTTTCGACACGCCGACGAGTTTCATATCGTCCTGTTTCGCAACCGCGTCAGCGACGCGCTTGCCGAGGTTCCCGTACCCATTTATCGCAACGTTAACCATACGCCGACCTTCCTAGCTATGCTAGCGTCACCGTGAGCTTCGATAAACCTTCCTCGCCCAAAAGCAGATCTCACGTTCGAAAAACCTTCTTTGGAGTGCTCGCGCCTCGCATTAATGAACGGTGATTGTCAGAACGCTGCTCGTTGAAGCCCCGTACGTCGCAGAGCCGGCTTAGGTGACCTTCAGTCGAACGTCCGTCGGCGCAAGTGGCGTGAAGCCGTGTGAGACGTATCTGAAATTATCCGTCGTTCCTATGGCAAAATTTATCCACGGTGCGCGTCAAAGGACAAATGACATTGACGCTAAATAACCGTAAACGAATCTATTACCTCTTGCGCTTGTGACAGGTACTTATCAAAGTCGTTAGGCACCGCTTCGTAGGTAATCCCGTACCCATTTTTATTGTTTATGACAAAGACCTGCATCGCCTTGACTTGCGTATCATTGAGCCGAACGGGAATGGTTGCTTGCCAAACTACTCTGGAGGCGCGGCGATTCGCGAAGGTAATCTCTTCACTTGAGATGAGTGTGAAATCTTTGAGATTCGTCAAATTTTCGAGGTTAGAGTCGATGAAGTCGTCAAGAGTCACGCCTGGCATAAGGTCGGCGGTCTCGATGTTGATGGCGCCCACGTTGGCGTGAGCTGCGTAGATGTAGAGTTTGACGGCCGTGGATGGATCAGTCGTATCGATCAACCATTCCCCGGGATAGGTAACGCTGAATCCTGTATCGCTCGAGAATGTCATCTCGTGTTCGCCTGTTTGGTTCGCGAGCAGAGTCTCGTCTCTCAGGAGCGTGAGCATCCGCAACATCGTATAGTTGGTCAGAGGTCCGGTATAATGCAATACATAACGCACTCTGGAAGAAAACAACTTTTGGAGTTCTTCGTCGGTCTTTAGGTCTGCCACAGAGAAGGGGCCATATGCCCAAATGACGTTATTAAGCGCCCCGAGGAATCTCAGAATGCAGTAGTATGTGCAGGCGGCGAGCGTATCTAAAGAGATGTAACGATCGAGTTGCCTGCAGATGGTCTCGATATCGTTCAGGTCATGCGCTGATAAAAAGCCGTCTCTCAGGAAGTAGTCCTCACCATAAATTCTTAGTCCTATTTTTTGCCACTCTACGAGATCTCTAAGGCTATATCCCCTAGCTTCGTGCTCTCTTATAACGTCTGCCACCTCAGGCCGTTCAATTGCGTCTTGTATCTTCTTTCCCAGCGTCGAATGGTCAAAGATGACGGCAAAAAAGAAGCCAGCACCCCCATAATCACGGTACCCTAATTCAAGTTCCTCATCAGATGTGATTGCCGTGTATATGTTTTGCATCCTCTCTGAGGTTATTTCCACGTCTTCGGAATACGGCGCATTGCCCGATTTTGATGGCAAGAAGCGGCGCAGTAGGGTTTGTATTTGTGGCCGATCTAATGCGATTGTCCTGAGGACGTGCGAACGCACATACATATGCGTAAAATCATAGAGGTCTCCTATCCTGTTCTCCTTTTTCCATTTATCAACAAAATACGAGCTTTCAGGTCCAAGGAGTTGAATTTGCGGCACGATCATTATGTCCCTCGGTCCTTGCATTTTCTGGCTCATTGTCGCCTCCATCATCTTTTTCGGGCCCAAGCATCGCATTGCGCTATCAAATGTGCTATCGCTTCGTCAAGGGAAACCTTCTCGCCTCTCTCGTCCTGAAGCCGCCGCCATGGTGGTCGTTATTGCAAGCCCCGCAAGTGATAACTCCTCGATTTGTGGCCACATGGCTTATAGCCAAGGGTGTCGCGTTTCACCCGTTCGAATTTCAATTACCTTGAGTTACAAAGGTCATTCACGTACTTGGGTGGTTCTTAAAAACCCGACGGAGTCGTTGTATCTGAGCCCAAAATCCCACTTTATATTATCACTTGTCAAATCGGGAATACTGCTGCTTGTCAGATCGAAAGTAGTTGGAAGCTTACCTGTCTCTCGTAGTTCGCGGCTTCCCGTTGTATCTGTAACGCGGCACTTGTTATGATACGAAAGCTGGTAAGGAGAGACACCTATACAAATCTCATAGAAAAACTCTGGATAATCTGCAGAATGCGCCTTATTTTTATTAACGTCACGCAATAAGCCGGAGAGTTTAACAGTGATAGACGCACGGTAATGAGCCTCGCCTGAAACGGATTTTTCGCTACTGGTAACGCTTGCCGGCGTGTGGTGCGTATCAAGTTCTACTTTTAGCTCGTTAAGTGCAGGAATGATGATAGCGTCAAGTATAGTCTTGGCTTGCGCGCTGTTTTTTTCGAATTTATTTTCTTCGACTGCTTTTTCTGTTGGTAGGCGCCTGATTTCGTCCGTTGTCTCGATTATTAACGACTTCCATTCCTCATCCATAAAAACACCATGAGTACAACGAATTTACTTATATATTGACATAAGTTGACGCCCGAGATTTTGTGGCACCAAAACAATGGGTGTTAAAGCCTGAAATTTTGAATACTCAATCGCAACTACATCTTAAAGATTTTTCGAATTTTTGCAAAACGAAGTAAACGAACTGAGCGCAACGAAATCAGAAAAAACCTCTGCACGTTGTCTTTCATCAAATTTTTTTTCTGAGCGTGCACTTTTCAACTTTTCAAGGATTCGCGGCTAGGGCTCGTATGTCGCAAACGTCGCCAATACAGATAGCAGCGACATGTTTTAGGTTTCCTTTTTCATCATTTGTTAACTTTTTAACTTTTCAAACCTTGTCGAACCCTCTTCTATCGGCACGTGCTCTGCTATCTCATCCATTAATTTTTCTGTATCTTGAGTTCAAGCAATCCTGTAAGCACTCCTTCTTATAGTTCTCGACTGCCTCACGCGTCCTGATTTTAGTGAACGGCCTGCTCTCTTTGTTTTAGTTGACATGGTGCCCCCCTATTTTGGAGCTTAGAGGTTTAGTTTTTACACATATGGACGTGGAGGTGCAGTCCACGCAGCCTTTTTGATGCAGTTCTTTTCATGAAATATGATGCTGGGGCAGCATATTGAGCGGCTCCACGAAGGCGCACACGCTCATACAGTACGACAATATCATCTAGATGGTAATGGCGACCCATAACCTTGTAGAAGGAGATGCGTCAAAAAGCTGATTGCTATCGTGAATGTAGAAGACTCCTAACACCGACTTTTTCTGTATCGGCCTGTAACAGTACTATAAGTACTCTCACGCGGGTGCATTCTGCAAACAAGGAGCTAGCACTGCGCTGAGGCAGTTCCATCAACTGTGTTAAAGAGTGTGTTCGATATGAAAAAAAGTGACAAATCAAGAGGCGCAAACGAGGAAGAAGACCTCGTCATAACGCCAGCAGGGCCGATGCCAAAGGACCGGGTTCATGCAGTCGGACAGGATGAGGCAATCCGAGTAGAGAAGTCTGGAAAAGCGGTTATCAAGTCCCGCGAAGAAGCGTCGTCTCCCAAGGACGTAGCAAATGATTTCGTCTTAACTCCTAGCGGCTGGCGGGCTAGATTTCTTGTCCACTTGATCGAGCCCGATCATGTCCTAAGGGTGGAAGACGGACTGCTACAGAAGCGTGACCCTACACAACTGCAGCCCCCACCTACGAGACGCAGACTCACTCCTCAAGGGGCGTAACGTAGCATGATGCCAGCTTGCTGCTGATGAGCTTCTGTTCGTGAAAAAGGCGCGCTGTGAGGTGATACATGCCTTCTTCACTCGCGTAAAGCTCGCTTACGAATCGTTTCGTGCCGCCTCCTGCGATGAAGTCGATATCGACCACGTCCATGAGCTTGTGGGCTTTCGACGGGGGAGTTGCAGCGATTTCGAGCCGCAGATTCGGCACGTCGCGGTGGGCGTGCACTACCGTTTCCGTCTCAATGGTTTCTTCATACGCCCAGTAGGGCCGGTTCACGAAGAAGGTCTGGATCTCAGCGGGATCTTCAATGAGTCGAACCTCATGATGGGGAGAGTACCAGCTCACGAAAGCACCGTAGCGGTACGCCGTAACGTGCAGATAGACCCATCCGGTATGGTTCGCAAAGACGTGAAAGTTAAGCACTTCCGTATCTTGAGGGCGCAACTCTTTCACGTAATGAAACGAGCCGCTTGGCAACGTGTCGATATCGTGCGAGTTAGTGGTATACAGCGTCGCGCTTACGTCGACGAGGGGGTCCGTTGATACGTTCCTCAGCTTGACGGTGATCCAGTGGCGCCCCCGTTCGAGCACCTTGGGCGTGACGATTGCCTCGAAGGCATACTTGCGTTGTTCTTCTCGTTCTTCTGCGGCGATTCTCTTCTCTTTTTTCTTTTCGTCGGCCATAGTATCATCAAATTACGTAGCGCATCGAAGGTAATAAGACATACACAAGGAAAAAACAGATCGCGAAGGAGAAACACGCTGCGGTATCATAGCAAGCCTCCCCGCAAAATATTGTGTTAAGGTCGCGGTTTGCTGTCGAAACGGCGTTATAGGCCATAATTCGGCACAAAAGAAGGATGTATACGCGACCGTTCAGAAGGCGTTTATTTCAAAGTACGAGCGTGCGCGTTGCCGCTAAGGTAGTTTTGATAATGCCCGTGTTTTTCGAGCCATCATACCACAAAGATGGCTGGCCCGCTAAACAACAGCACCCAAGCTGTCACACCGCCGTTAGACCTTTTTAACTCTTTTCTAGGCGATCCGCTTTGTCATTTCTTCATCATTTTTTTTAAGGGCCTCTATGCGTTCCCCCATCGAGCCCTTACACGCTCTGAACTCTTGACAGCACTTCTCGAGCTCGTCTACGCGCTTCTTTAAGTCAAGTATTTCGCTTTCGTATTCCATTTTTTTACGTCCACGTGTAAGTGCTAGAACTTGGGGGGCCGGAGCCATACACATGACCCCGGCAGTTTGCTCCACCACTGCCGTAAGGAGATGTGTTCGTAGTGTTGCGGAAGTAAGGACGCGCGAAGCGGCATAACATTTCCCTTAGAGTAGAGGTTAACGCACGCCTCGATACGCCGTGCGGCGATGACGGATGTACAAGACGTCCATAAGGGTGCCCGCGTTAGCGGCTGGAGAGAGAGTCCACGATCCGTTTCTTCATCTCGCGAGCGGCGCGTGTGATGTCCGGTTGCGCGACAATCGCTGATATAACAGCGATTCCGTCAGCTCCTGCCTCCAGAACATCACGGACATTATTCAGCCCGATGCCGCCAATAGCCACGACCGGGACATCGACTGCCCTCTTGATTTGCCTGATTCCGACGATGCCACAAGCGGCTCCTGCATCGGGTTTTGATGCGGTAGGAAAAACAGGACTTGCCGCGACGTAATTTGCCCCTTGCTGGACTGCGAGAATCGCATCTGCAGCACAACTCACCGAGGCGCCGATAATGAACTCACGGGGAGCGCGAGCGCGTGCCTCATGAACCTGCAGGTCGCTCTGACCTAAGTGAACGCCGTCGGCCCCGCAGGAGAGTGCCACGTCAAGCCAGTCGTTGACCACAAAAAGCACATTCGCATCCCGCGTCACCTTCCGCATGTGTCGCCCAGTTACAACGAGATCCTGCTTATCACGTTTCTTGTCTCTAAGTTGGATCGCGTCAGCTCCGCCTTCAATCGCGAGCCGCGCTATTTCGTCATGAGACAGCCCGCCCGCCAGCGTTGGGTCCGTTATCACGTAGAGTTCGTAGCCCATAGCTTAGATTGACCGCACCCTCGCTCGCCGGAGTACGTCTTCTGGCAGAAGACCTGCGACCTCGTCCATTAACGCCGTCCGGAACGAATACGGCCCTGAAGTCCGGCGGGCTGCCCCCCCTGACCTGCAATCCCGAACGCAGCCAATGCTGCTGTAGATGATGTCACATGGTCCGAGCAGACCGCCGCAAAGGCTGCTACTAGGGACGCCGCCATGCAGCCTGTTCCTGAGAGCTTGCCCATCATTGCATGGCCATTCTCCACTATAGCCGAGCGGGTTCCGTCTGTGACAATGTCTTTAGCGCCACTGATGACCACGGTAAGGCCCGTCCGTCGCGCATACCCCTTGCCTATGTCCAGCGCATCTCCATCGAGACCTCGCGAATCAACACCGCTGACGCTGCCTCCCGCATCCGCAAGTACACCGATCTCTCCGGCGTTGCCCTTGAGCACAGAAACTCTGATCTGCCTTATAAGCAGTCGTGCACTCTCTGTCCGCATCCTCGTCGCTCCTGCACCAACAGGGTCTAAAATGACGGGAATACCGCAGGTGTTGGCGGTGCGTCCAGCTTTTAACATGGAATCAACCTGATGACGCGTTAGCGTACCCAGGTTAAGCACAAGCGCATCCGCCCTTGAAACCATCTCCTCGACTTCTTCGGGCGCCTCTGCCATGACCGGTGCAGCACCGATCGAGAGCGTGACGTTTGCGCAATCATTGATCGTTACGCTATTGGTAATGTGGTGTATAAGTGGTCGCTTTGCCCGGATCTCGTCGATTAGGCTAGCGAATGTTTGGGGCGTCATCTCTTGAATATCTGTATAACGCGGTATATATCCACTACCTAGCGAATATGCTCTCTTCAAACGCGGTGGTTCTGAAGTTCGACACCTCTGTTTGTCACGGAAGGTACGCTATTGATCCCGATCTGGGGCCGAGCACAATCAAGTAGAGCGCACAATTCGCTGCTTAACGACGCGAAAGCGATTGAAATCATTGACCAAATCGATTATGACTTTTCAAAACTCGCTCGGGGTCAGATTCTCAGACGAGATTTCTGGTTCGTTATACGGGCAAAGCAGTTCGACGATAAGATACAAGCTTACATTGCCGAGCATCCACGCCAACAGTCGTGAACATCGGCGCTGGACTTGACACCACGTTTTACAGCATCGACAATGGGTCGATTCGGTGGTATGACCTTGACCTTCCAAACGTCATCGATATCAGAAGACGGTTGCTTCCTGAAACCGACCGAACAACATCGATAGCGCGATCCATTTTCGATTCGAGCTGGTATTCTGAAATCAAACACACGCAAAACGGCGTGTTTCTGATGGCTGCGGGCGTCTTATTTTATTTTGATGCGGCGCAGGGACGACAGTTTTTTTTGTCGTTGGCAGACAACCTTCCCGGCGCTGAAATTGTGTTTGATACGCTGCCTAAACTCGCTGTTACTTTCACTAACTGGAATGTGAGGAAAGCGGGAATGAAAGGGGCTACCGTCAAATGGGCACTAAGAGATGCGAATGAAATCACGAAGTGGGACAGCCGCGATCGATCAGGTTCCGTTGTTCAGAAATATCCCAAGAGATCCTTCATGGGGTATAGGCACTCGCAGATTCATGGATTTCAGCGACAAGTTCAAGATCTTGAATATTTTCCATTTAAGAGTGTAATAATCAGCATTTCCGTAGCGTGTCAAACTGGTTGAAAGGTTCGCCTGAAGGCCCCAATTTTTGAGGCGACTAGCGGCTTGGATGCGCGACCTGGCGGTTTCTCACCCTCCCCCTATTCAGGCTGTTGTTAGGCTCAGATGCCTACGTCTAAAGAAAGGCCATACGATATCGCTTTAAACCACTTACCACGAATCCCTTTACAAGAATTGCATTCGGTACCCTGTATCGGAGGGTTCAACGAAGATGAATGTCAAGAAAAAGATCTTATTCCTTTGCACGCACAACGCAGCGCGCTCGCAGATGGCCGAAGGATTCGTCAACGCCCTGCACAGTGATCGGTATGAAGCATTCAGTGCCGGAAGCGACCGAAACAGAATTGCCGGAATCGGTGGCCCAACTTAGAACCTAAAGGGAGCGTTCGCGCTCCTCTTTCCTTTTTTTGAGACACTTTTCAAGCCGCCACTCATGTTGTATTACAGTACTCTGGGAACGGGGCTCTATAAGTGTTTAAAATCGAAAAAAGAAATAATGAGCTAGGAAACTACGGAGAGGATAAAAGAAACACGCTGGGGGGGCTTAAGCCCAATCAACGGGCCTTATCGTCACGCCAATAGTTCGAATGTTCGAAATAGGTATATAATAGTTCGAATATTAAAACTATTATGGACACGCAGACATATCGACTTCATCTTTATCTGTCGATCATTCAGGCTATCACCAACAAAGCCTTTGGAATAGGGCCGGGAATACGAAGCGATCTGTCTGCGAATGAGCCTTTCATTGTATATCGATGCAATTTTTTTGACGTGAACATGAAGGACATCGCACAAGCCACGGATGTGGTCAAGAGTACGGTTTCCTACCATATCGACGTGCTTGAGAAGAAGGGCTATGTGCAGCGAGTCCGCGGTGAAAAGGATAAGCGAGACGTCTTTGTCATCCCCACTGAGAAAGCGAAAACGTGGGTAGCAGAGACCGAGCAGAAAGTGTTCGATTACGTGGCAGAGGGCTTGTCAAGGCTGACTCTTGACGAGCGGGAGCAGTTCGTAACGCTATTCTCGACGTTCGTGGGGGAGACCGAGTCCATGCCGTATGAAAGAATTATGAAAATAATCCGAGGAGGAGATTAACCTTAACGCCTGATTATCGCACAAAAGCAAGTGGAGCGAGATCTGACGAGACCAACAAAGACGAAGTCACTGTCGTATGAAAAGACCATGAAATCCGTCGTGAAAAAGAAGTGAAGGAAAATAAAAGCCGAACGTTTAGTTGGTGAAAAACAGACGATCGCCAAGGAGACCATCGCAGGACCCCACAAAAGTGGAACCCAATCAGAAAGGAGGTATCAAGATGCATACGGAAAAGGCTGATGAAAGTAAGCCATCGCCAAAGGTCGCAAAAGGATACAAGAGAGTGGGCATGGAGGGCTTTATTGCCAAGTGGTATGACAAGAACGCCCGAAAAGGTACGCCGGAACAATATAAAACGTGGGCAAAAATGGTGGCCGAGAACGTAGCCGAGGGCGATAGCGTCTTCGAAGTCGCTCCGGGCCCTGGCTATCTGGCAATAGAACTTGCAAAACGTGAAAAATATACAATTGTCGGATTGGACATCAGCAGAACATTTGTAGAGATTGCGCAAAAGAACGCGGAAGCAGGCGTAGGGGCAGCGGTGGAATTCCGACAGGGAGATGCCGCACACATGCAGTTTGACGACGAAACGTTCGATTTCATCGTCTCAACGGCCGCGTTCAAGAATTTTGCAGACCCGATTGGGGCGCTGCGTGAGATGTACAGGGTCTTGCGTGCGCACGGGAAGGCCGTCATAATCGACATGCGGCGAGACGCGTCAGATGAAGCCATACGTGATTTTGTAAAAAGCATGGGATTGAGCAGCATAGGTTCACTTACAACGAACTGGACCTTTAAGTCCCTCAGACGCACTGCCTACACGAAAAAACAATTCGAGGACTATATTTCTAAGACTAAATTTCCGAGGCACGACATTCGAGATTCAGAGGACTCGATAGGGTTCGAGATATGGCTCGAAAAGGACAGTGACGACGAATTGTCGGTTCCCGACGGGGATTGATCCCAGTTTGGTAGCAACAAGCTAAGTCGTTAACGTACAGGGCCGGCACAAAAATGGGAGGGAACGCAAAGCTAAAATATAACACTTGCTTTTCAAGCGGTCTGGAGGTGAATCCATGGCAGAAAAAAATACGAAGCGGATCGAGTTTTTCTTGAGACTGCTCTTCGCTCTTGCAACGTTACTCGCCCTCCTTGCGGTATTGATACAAGTTGGTCTCATGGAGGGGGGTACGACTTACGCTGTTGTGCTTCTCGCAGTCGCGATATGGTTTTTGTGCATTGCTGGCAACAGATCGGTTCCATTTTTAATTCAATCCGCACAATAACATTGATTGACTGGCTGAGAACGTGAGCACATTTCGGCATAACCATTGGCACAACTTATGGTGGTAAAAAAAGCGTTTGATGAGCGCGGGATACACCGTATGAATGATTTTAGTGCAGAAAATGTAGATTCAAATTGGAAAGATCTTTACAAAATTGGAGGAGTGGCTGCTATTACTGCAGCTGTATTAATTCCAATTGAGATAATCATCTTAACTGTTTGGCCGCTACCTACTACCGTGATGGGCTATTTAGCGCTATTTCAGAGCAATAATCTCATTGGATTGATCGATGCTTATCTCCTGGAAGTTGTTGCTTACGTTCTTATGATCCCGATGTTTCTCGCCATTTACCTTGCCCTCAGGCGAGTCAATGGGGGTTACATGGTGCTTGCAACGATCCTCGCTATTATGGGGATAACTGTCTTTCTCGCAACGAATAATCCGTTTTCCATGCTGGTCTTGAGCAGACAATGCGCGGCTGCAACAACAGAGGCGCAGAAATCCATGATATTGGCGGCATGGCAGGCAATACTTGTTAATACGAACCAACGTGCTGTTGGCGGTTTCAATATGGGGTTCTTTTTAATCTCTGTAGGTGGTCTCTTAGTCTCAGCTGTCATGTTGCGCAGCAATATCTTCAGCAAAGCAACAGCATATGTGGGAATTCTAGCTTTTGCAATCTCATTATCGGATTACGTCAGAATAATCGTTGCACCATCGGCGCTCACCCTCACCCTCGTCATCGCCCTCGCATCCGCCGTATTTTTGATTATCTGGTTGATCTTAGTTGGCCGAAGGCTACTCAAGATAGAGCGAGCCATCTCGAAAGAACGGGCGCTTTAGTTTACAGGTCAGAGCACTTTAACTGACGGACAGGATTCGAGTTCTGCAGCTGTTTTTTACATCCTTTTTAACTAAGTCATTCGAACGGTACTCTATATGTGAAGGAACTGATTTTTCCTCGGTCGTTGTGCCAACATGCAAGCAAGGCTCGGTTTAGAATTTCTAAGGCTGTGTAACCGTCCCGTGCTCGGGTCGATGCTTGGATTAAAAAACAAAGAGGTAGCTAAGGCTGTTAACCGCCCCGCTCTTCTAAAATGTCACATGAACTTTTTTTGGCCGAGCATCGAACCTTTTTGAACCGGAGCGGTTACACAACCTTAGCTATTGCAGACCGACGTAAAATATTGAACAACTGAAGCTATTTGAACGTCTATAACAAATTTGTTACGATGTCTGTACTTCCAGCGCACCAGACGACGATGATTGGCAGTATGCCCCATTTGACCCCCAAAGCGGCTCTTCAAGCGCTTGAACAAGTTCCACTTACTATTCCAGCCTGGCCGCAGTTGCCGAGACGCTCATTTAAGGAAGCCATGATTCCTCAGTACACCGAAGCGTTTCCGGGTATTCGAGTTGATGAGGTCGCGAAGCGCATCTGGGTGCAGGTTGATGACGACCTGCCCAACGCCATGGTTGAGTTTTATGAACACCTTGTCGCGGAGCATGTGGAAGCCTTTGCGATTTCTGAAGAGTACGCCGCCGGCCTGCACGGTATCTTGCGACAGTTGGCCGCTGCCAATATGAAACTGCCATTTCTGAAAGGGCACGTTACAGGCCCCTTTACGTTCGGTTTAGGGTTGGTGGATCAGAAACACCGCTCGGTCTGGTTCGACGAACAATATCGCGACATTGTGCTGAAAGGTCTGGGCATGAAGGCGCTCTGGCAAATTCAGCAATTGCAGCCCTACACTGAGCAGGTGGTGATCTTCTTCGATGAGCCGGTGCTTTCCGCGTTAGGCACGGCCGCATACATGACGATTCAGGATGAAGATGTGATTAATGGGCTGAATGAAGTCCTTGAAATCTCTCACAATGCCGGCGCGTTGGCGGGCGTTCATTGCTGCGGCAACATGGATTGGGGCCTGCTTGCCAGTACCAAGATCGACATCATTGCTTTTGACGCGTATTCTTATGGCGCTAAAGTGGCGCTCTATCCTGACAAAATCCAGGCCTTTTTGGAACGCGGCGGGATCTTGGCTTCCGGCTTGGTGCCGACCGGTAAAGCCGAGAAACTGCGCGCCGAAACTCCCGATAGCCTCAAGGCGAAACACGAAAGCCTTATCCAGGAATTTGTCGGCAAAGGGATTGCTGAAAATCTGTTACGTGAACAATTTCTTTTCACGCCGTCCTGCGGCATGGGCACACTCTCAGAAAGCGATACGGCGATAGTGCTGAAATTGCTTGCTGCCACCCAAACCTTTTAGGATTAGCAGTTTTTCAGCCTGGAGACGCCATATATCTCCAGGCTTGCAGACGAGCGGTGATCTTACCCCGGAAGCATGGAGCGTTGGCCTCGCCTGTAAGAGCGTCGGCCGGGGCATTGACGTAAATTGCGCTGACTCGTTCACCTACTGCGTTACACGCCGCGCTCGCCGTTTCGAGGCGATTAGCTAGAGTAAGCCACTTGGTTGTCCCAATAAAACTCGACCCACCCGGACTCGAGATCTGCGCACAGATCTTCTGGAATGCCGGCCTGTGTATAAACCGCCTCTGACGCGAACCGCTCCATAACATGTCCGAGGATTTTCGCCGGCCCGCCTTCTTCGAAGTCCATACGATTGCCTACTTCGGTCGGAACCTCCATATATACTAAGTAACGCACGATCGATCACCTCTCGCACAAGTCAACGTTCAAAAATAAGTCCTTTCACCCAGATTTCCCGCTATTTCGTCTGATTAAAAAGGTAATACGCAGGTTTGATTCCGTGCTTTCCGCGGCAAAAAAGCATCTCGAACACAGTTCCCGGCCAACGTGTGTAAGTATTAGCGTCACAAAGAATTGCAAAAATTAGGAGGATAATAATGCCACAAGGAAGAGTAATGTATTTTGAGCTGCCTGCCGATGATCCAGCGCGGGCGATAGCGTTTTATGAGAAGGTGTTTGGCTGGACCATCACGAAGTGGGATGCGCCTATGGACTACTGGCTAGTCACGACAGGACCCGATGACGAACCGGGAATCAACGGTGCGATAATGCCGCGCAGAATGCCTGAGCAGGTGACGGTGAACACGATCAGCGTGGCGTCTGTCGACGACTTTACGAAAAAGATCGCGGACGCCGGCGGAAACGTCATGGTGCCAAAAATGGCGGTCGCAGGTCAGGGTTATCTCGCCTACTGCACGGACACAGAAGGGAACGTTTTTGGCGTCATGGAGATGGACCCGTCCGCGAAATAGGATCTGCCGGGTTCATTGGACACGGGGGGTCATCTATGAAAACAAAGAATCCTGCCAAGATTACTGCAGAACCTGGAAAACAGGAGCTCCTCATTGCCCGAGAATTTGACGCCCCGCGAGAGCTCGTCTTTAACGCATTCACCGATCCGGATCTCTATGTGCAGTGGATCGGTCCGCGAAGGCTCACTACGACTCTCGAAATATTTGAGCCGCGAAATGGTGGAAGCTGGCGATACGTTCAGACGGATCAGGACGACAACAAATTTGCTTTTCACGGGGTAAACCATGAGGTCTTAGCTCCGCAGAGGATAATTGGCACTTTTGAGTTTGAAGGGCTCCCGGAAACAGGGCACGTTCTCCTCCAAACGGCGAGATTTGAGGAATTGCCCGGTAACCGGACAGAGCTAGCGGCTCAATCAGTCTTTCAGTCTGTGGAGGATCGCGATGGGATGATGCAATCAGATATGGAAGAAGGGGTAAACGATTCGTACGAACGTCTCGATGAGCTGCTGGAAAAACTGCAAAAAAGAACATAAAAGTAAGCAGGGGTTTGTTAATCCTGTTATGAGTTGCACTTGGCACGCTATAATGAAGGAGAGCGACAAGATCATTACTTTCTAAGCGGGTGGAATGTGAGCCAAATTAGCCGTCTGGCGTTCAGTAAATAATTCAATTTTGTCGGCCCGCGAACAAAGGTGTTCTTGCTCAACGGAGTGGTTCTATTCACGCGAAAAGTATTCTTGACGACAGTAATAGAACGCAAAAAGGCACAAAAAAGAGACGGTACCATGACGCTGCCGATACGTATCGAAAGGATGAAATTCCGTCTTTTATTGCGGGATGCGCCGTTGAAGCAATACAATGGGAAGTTGAAGGAATGCGGTACGAAGAGTGGCATGCCGAACGTGAACGAGGGGACGACCCGTCTGCCACGTGGCGCGATGAGATTGTGGTACCGTACCTCCAGCGCCGGTTTGAAGCGCTGGAAGTTCACAAAGATGGCCGTCTCTTCGGCATCCGACGCGAAACGCAAGAAGCAGATCGATGAAGGTTTTTACGATCCAGAACTGCTCGAGGAATGTTTGCTCGCCAAATGTCCGGGACAAGGATGGCGGTTTGCATTAGGATGCTGTCGCAAACAACACTCGAAGTAACGCTCCTCCATAACGGGCCGGTCTTAAGGCAACCCCTAGTCTAGTAGTCGCGCAGCTGGCAAACTGCGAGTAAAGCCTTAAATCTTTATAACTGAATTAGTAGCCGCTACGTTGTCCGCTGTCTTTGACAGCCGCGAGAGCCTTATCGCGCCTGCGAGTGTTGGCGCGTTTAACCGATCGATTACGATCTTGGTCGGGTTCTTTTGCTGTCTTAACGCGGGAAGGGAGAAGGACATAATGGAACGATATGAGCTTTCATCAGACTCTACGAGCAGCGATTTAATCCCGTTTGCATTGGCAGTTCACGTGGTATTAGGCGGCCTGCCCGTCACGATACGAAGCCAGAACCATCGCGGCGTTCAAATTGAAGACGGCAAAGTGAAAAGTCGGAACTATACGGGCCCGATACTCGAACGAGTTCTTGCCGAGAACACATTGATAAAGACGCGGCCGCAAGCCGGAGAATACACGAACGTACCGGTCATAGTTGCCCCCATTCAGGACAGTAGAGGCTCAGCAATGGCTGCCATTGGCGTTGTCGATGTCACTGGAATATTCGACCTGGCGGATGCTATGAGCCAGCAATCGCAGATCATCAGCCAACTACGTTATTGCGCCGTGCCTGCGAGCAAGTAAGGGGACTCGTAGGCGATCGATATCGAAGAAATATGGATTGAGAATTTTGGTCACTACTCGGCGGCGCCGCGAATACAATAGTAGTCTCTAGTCAGTCCGTACTGTGTGTAGACGGGGCACTTGCGGCAGCCGCATCCCAGCATTTCAGGAGTCTTACCAGCTGCGCAATGAATTCACCCGCTGCAACGGGTAAGCTGGAACGTCGGGCAAGTCGTGCAGCAGAGACATGTGACCACGTTTTCTGATGTAATCGGAACCGTCACGAAAACCCCTTCACCAGGAGGCCTAGGCTCGCACAATAGCCCTTTTACTCTCTCCCTTGATACGTTAACGGCTAATCCGAAATGTCCAGGATCTAATAAATATTCCCTTCAACCGCGTCGCCGTCGTTATGTAATTTGCCTGCAGAAACAGGACGATGACAAACCCAAGGAGCAATATGACACTAGGTGATGCGCATTGCCGTGGTGATCGTGCTGGCTACGACGCTGCGCTTCAGGAATGAGACTTTGGGGGATGTTCAGCGGCGTGGACCATCAATTGTTTTCCCTTATCTCAAAGGAGGGCGTTATACAGCTTTTTGATATCTTTGAAAATATCCTCTTTTGAGATTTCGTTGATATCACGAGGATAAAGGTCTTCTTGACTAGGCCCCCGTCCACCTCTATAGGTGCCACCTGGTCCGTGTCGCCAAATTGTACGCTTTACGTTATAGCCACCACTTGAAGACGGAGGTTCCGCCCAAATCGAATAGCGAAATTTTCGTCGTCCCCTCTCAGCTTTCGCTTGAAAGTTGTTTATCAATCTGTTATCAAGCCAAGAAATTGAGTGTCCTGGATCATCATGAATCTGGAGATCTGTCTCCCAGCCGCGTTCTTTTTAGTTCGGCGTCACAGTCTTTGAGTGCGGGATTAACCACTGACTTAAAGAACTGTATAATCTCTTCCTTTGGATATTCTTTCAGTATCAACATCTCAGATGTATCCTAGACGTCAATCTGCTCTATTTTAGCTCGAAATAGTCAAGCGTGTCGTGTGCGGCGAAGGGTCAGACCGGGGCAGAACCTGATACAAGAGACACAGGCGTTGCAGGGTTCGTGAGGGGCTTTCTTTATCAAAAACTGATCGTTTTCAAAGCGTTAAAATAGTATTAACAAGATAATGTAGTCTTTGGTCAAAGCCCTAAGGCAGCTTATACCGTTTGCAGTGATTCAGCCGGTCGCACCCCGGGTTTATTTTCTTGCGATCCTGTATCAAGTCTTTGGGCATTTGACCACCAGCAGTCTCTTGCTGCAATGCGCTGAACGTCCAATAACGTGGGATCGATCTGCCCCCTTCCTCGCTACCTTTTCTTCACTTTCAACACGTTTTCGCCGCAGGATTATCACCCCGAGCGCAATAGTGGAGTTGTGCAAGCAACCCAGCCCAGAACCAGTATAGGCGAGACGAATCAGGCTGTCTACAAGCTGTTTGTCGCCTACATTCACCAAATACCGCTGGCAGAGCTAATAGAAAGGAACGGACCCGGCTAGACGCCAAACTAAGGTATGTGGTAATACACAGGGCTGCCTGCACTTACTGCCTCGGCAGGGCTGAACGGCTTGAAGGATCGTACCTACGGACGTTTGCTCTCGAATTGAAAGAACAGCTTGCCCAGATTCTCGCTGCGTTTGTCACATCGGTTCTAACAGGGCCACATAAGCGCTTAGACGCGAAAGAGGCTGAAGAGTTTGCTAAAGGCGATCCGTTAGTATTGAATGGCATGGTCAGTAAACGGCACATCTCACAATGGGCTAATCTGCCAAAAGAATAAAGCAATCTAGGCAAACTTATAAGAGCGCCTTTCCCGATGGGATCCCCAAAGCTATCCAGTAAATCTTACACATTAGACCGATGGAAGGGATGACATACACTACGAACCTATAAGAAAGATGCATTTAAAAGGATAGTCTGAAGATGAATGTCATAGCCAAATACGGATTTATTTTTTTTGTTGGCTCTATCTTAGCGGTAGGAGGCATTTGCGGTCTTATGTTCCTATTGGCCCCCATATTCGGCACGTTCTGAATTCTTGACAAGTATCTCACGCCTTATCCGGGCGTTGTAGAGACCCTTCTTTGTGAGGCTTCAGTTGTGTTACGCGCTTGCGTGCGCCACTAATCTAAAAGCCGATGAGCGCAGCCTACGTGAACTCCTAAACAGACTATTCGCTCTTACTAGCAAAGAGCTTCAGATACTCCCCGTGGCCCCCCTTCTCCAGATCGTCCTTCGGGATGAACCGAAGCGCCGCCGAGTTCATGCAGTAACGCTGCCCAGTCGGCAGGGGCCCGTCGGGAAAAACGTGACCCAGGTGGGAATCTCCGTGCTTGCTCCTCACTTCAGTCCTCACCGCGAAGAGCTTCCGGTCCTTTCTCGTCGTAACGTTCTCCGGTTCCAGGGGTTTCGTAAAGCTTGGCCATCCCGTCCCGGAGTCGTACTTGTCGAGCGAGCTGAAGAGGGGCTCTCCGGATACGATGTCAACGTAAATACCCTCCCTCTTGTTATCATGGTACTCATTTTGGAAGGGCGGCTCAGTGCCTTCGTGCTGCGTCACCTCGTATTGAAGCGGCGTGAGCTTCTTTTTCAGGGTGGCGTCATCGGGCTTGAGATAGGTCTTCGTTCCCCTCGGATTGCCGCCGGGGTTGCTGTCCGTCTTCTTCTCCTTTCCCCAGGTCTCATCGAGGAACCGGTCCCGGCCGGAGCCCAACCGGTAGATCTTATACCGTAAGGGGCTCTTCCTATGGTAATCCTGGTGGTAGAACTCGGCCTCGTAGAACTTTGAGAATTTCGCAATCGGCGTGACGATAGGCTTCTTGAACTGACCGGATTGTTCAAGATCCGCCTTCGATTTCTCCGCGATGCGCTTCTGTTCCTCGTCGTGGTAGAAAATCGCTGTTCGGTACTGAGGGCCCCGGTCAGCAAACTGCCCGCCCGGATCCGTCGGATCTATATGACGCCAGAAGACATCCAGAACCTGCTCATAACTCACCTTTGAAGGATCGTAGTACACCTGTATGGCTTCGTGGTGCCCCGTCTTTCCCGTTGAGACTTCCTCGTAGGTGGGGTTTTCCTTCTGACCACCCGTATAGCCAGATATGACTTTTGTAACGCCGGACACCTTTTCAAAATCGGCCGCTAAGCACCAGAAGCAGCCGCCCGCGAGGGTTGCGACCTTCAAATTTGTCTGCTCTTCTTGCATAGGATTGTTCACCTCTTGTTTTTTTTGCCTCTGTCCTAATACTCGCTTAGCGCGAATATCAGCGAAAACATGATGATAAGGATTTTCATGGGAATTCCGTGTCTCGTTTCACCCTAGGCCCTGACTGGGTGGGGAGAGTACAGTCAGTAACAGTTACCATCGGCAAATCCTTCACTGCGCGTTTAACATCAGCTTAATTTGAGTAAGCACAGTCATCGCCTATATCGGCGAACGTCACTTTCTTTTAATCGCTCAACTCGACGCTAAAACTACTCGCATTGTGAAAGTACTGTGGGCGTAGTTCAAAAACCTCCAAGATTCAGAGGACCATGGACGCGAACAGGATCTTCAGAACCAGATAGGCTGCCGCAAAACAGAGCGGAACCGTCATCACCGCTGCCAGGCCGAACTTGAGCAGGTGCTCGAGAGAGAGCCCCATCAGCGCAGGATGCCTAGGCGGATCAGCCGGTCCTTGACGAAACGTCTCGCC
>Ga0208821_1000442_pt1 | contig 32309 bp, 30 predicted proteins | sample June2015DPH_20_5_FD_184720 | JGI IMG/M metagenome (GOLD analysis project Ga0208821, IMG submission 184720) | Peatland microbial communities from SPRUCE experiment site at the Marcell Experimental Forest, Minnesota, USA - June2015DPH_20_40... | ecosystem: Environmental > Terrestrial > Soil >... | reverse complement strand
TTCTAAACATATCGGATAATTGATAGGTTCTATTTGCCGTTGCGGTCATGCAGGAAATCCCAACCAAATCGAAATCCAAAGAAAAATCGATCTCTCTGATTTCTTCATCTACAACGGTAATATCAACATCATTTGGCGTCAGTGAGGCCAGAATGTGTAGACCTAATTGAGGTATTTTTAGAGCTTTTGGTACCTTTATCAATTTACCAAACTTACGAGAAGGTGAAACCAATAAGAGTTTCATCACTGGGCCCTCGTTTCTTACAAAGATATTCAGGGGTGGCACCCTAATCTAATGCAACATCCGAATTACCTTGCCCCGGAAAGAGTTTGAATGCTCTTAGTGCTTCGGAGAGTAAGGTGAATGCCTTAGAAGTCGGGATGACCTTCCCGAAGAGATTCTTTAGAATATGGCCTGGGTTATTCCTTCTCCTTCTTTTGCAAGAATGCCGCGAGTATGTCTATCGGGAGAGGAAGGATCGTTGTTGAGTTTTTCTCAACCTCCCTTAAGGTCTGAAGGAACCGTAGATGGATAGCTGCCGGATAAACACTCATAATATATGCCGCTGAGCCAGCTTCTCTGCTGCCTGGGCCTCTCCCTCAGCATGGATCACCTTGTTTCCAGACCTTTGTGCGGCCAAAACGGACATTCGCCTGTATCTCGGACTTCTTCCATGTCTACTACCCCTTCTAATTCTTTTCGGCAATTCAAAGTGTCCGTAACAACCAGATAGGGGCAGTCACCTTCGCAGGGAATTTCTCAGCGATCTCTCACCTCCTTATGGAAAGCCTTCATACCAATTTCCCCTCGCTCGTTAGACCCGTTCGTAAATTCTATTCCATATTGCCATGCGAGATTCGAATCCTTTCCATTTTAGAGTGGCAGTTTCGTAGCGAATAATTACCTTCTGTCCTTCATCCACATTTCCTTCAACTTTGATTTTTTCCAGAATGTGCTCCGCTTTGGTTGACTCTTTTGCAATGATGTTGTCATCGTAACCTCCTGCTGATTTGATCAACTACCCCGTGCTCTCATAGCCTACTGCGATATAACAAGTAGAGTGTCTCGATTACCCCACACCGTCTGTCTACCGCAGGTAGATCGGTAACAGTTTGGACAGGGGCTCTCTATTCCCCGATGTAATGAACGAAATAACGCCCCTCTTCTGAGCCGCGTGGATTAACACCAGGGACTATTCAACCTTTTCAGACAGTGTCAAAATCTCTCGTTTAAGAGGGGACGGGACATAGACCAGGTCGACTTCTATCTTCCTAAGGGACTTTTCCTTGATAGCCTTCGTTGGGATCGTGACGTCCAAAGTCCCTTCGGCAATACCTTCAGGCTGAAGAACCTTCCAAAACGGATAAACTTTAACTATTTTCTCTTCAGGTTTATAAGCGATTGGCTTTCCAGCATCATCCATGTATTCGAGGGTGACCGCCTGGATATCCAGGATATCTTTCGATTTATTGGTGATCTTGATGTTACCCCTGAGGGTCGGCGTCTCGACGATCTCATTAGAAGCTGTGTCTACGACCGTGAGGACTTGAAGGTCGCTAAGTTCCACAAGAAAATTCTGGCCTTTAAGATCAGACTTTGGGGGAACCAAATTCTTTGTGATTCGCTCCTGTTTGGGACCCTCCACCTTCTTTTCCTCCTTAGAACAACCCAAAAATCCAATGATCAGGCATAAAGCTATAAATATGAAGATCTTTTTGAAATGCATACAATGTCTCCCTTTCTTTGGTTAATGGTTAATAGAAATATCAGACCCTTAAATCCTGCACCTCTTTTTAGATCTCCCACCTCCTTTCCCATTTTTTACCAACTTTTGGTAGATCCTGGTAAGAGACTCTTCGAGACTTCATAAAAAAACCCGCAAAGAAGCTGTTTGGAGTTCTTTGCGGGTCTCTCTCACGTCCTAAAAAGGGCGGGTTTCTCTCACGTCCTAAAAAGGACTCTTTGCAACTAGATTTAACTTCTTTGTATAGTATTCTCTGCTTAATGTCAAGATAAATCGTTAATCTTCACGACAAGGGTGGCAATGATGAGTTGTGAATTCTAAACCGCGGATTTCTTGCCAGAACAGAAAGCGCTTTTGTCCAAGAATTTATTGTAGATATGATAATCGTATGGTAACATCGGGGAAAATTCATCCAAGGAGGTGCACCATGAAAGTCTCTCAAGGCATCCATTGTTGGCTGGAGTATCACAATCTGCATTCAAAAAAAACACTCTCAAAACCTACCAATCGATCCTTTCCAAACTAACCGCTCAATTTGGAGAAAGGGATCTAAGCTCCCTGACTCCCGAAGAAGTTCTGTCTTTCCTCACTCACATCAACCAACAGACCAAACAGTTAACCAAACGCACCCGGTACGCCCAACTCACTTCCTTCTTTAACTTCATTACCCAAAATCTCGACCCCAATTTCCGAAGTCCATGCGATACCCCCATGCTCAAAAAGCTCTATCGACCTTCTGGTCCAATCCGATGGACCATTCTGGAAAAAGAGGTAGTGGATGAAATCATTTTCCGTACTATCAAACCAAGGAATCGGCTAATTCTTGAGTTGATGGCCCGGGGTGGGATGAGGATTGGCGAGGTATTGAAATTGATTCCCAGTGATATCGAGGATAGAAAGCTCACTCTCCGAGCCCCCAAGAGCGGCAAGGAACGAGAAATTGTCTTCATCCCACAGAAGATTGCGGACCGCCTCAAGGAATATATAACCAGGAAAGGGATTGGACCTGACCGGAGGATATTTCCGATATCCTACACGGCCGGGAGAGAAATTGTGAATAAAGCAGGAAAGGTGGTTGGGATCCATTTGCGGCCCCATGATCTAAGGAGACATGCAGCGACCTACGCATCTCGTTCCGGAGTTCCGATTGAAATTGTCAGCAAGGTAATTCTAAGGCATGCGAATCTTTCGACCACCCAACGGTATCTTGGGACGGTGAGTGACGTTGAGGCGATGAGGTGGATTGACAATCTCTACGGTTAGCAAATTAGAAAAGGGGTGAGGGATCGAGGACCCCACCCCTTTCTCAAGCAAAATTCAACCATATTATTTTCAAACCGCAGCTTTTTGAGTCTTGAAAAACGCAAGGTCCATAGCAGATATGCGCAGTTGTGGCTAAAGGAGCTAGGCTGATTATCGCCGTGAAGCCCGAGGCCTGCGTCGCCGCGCAAGCCGCCGCCGTGCCGCAGCCTGGTGCGGGCCGAAACGCCCATCGATCTCAGCTAGAGTCTCTCGCGCACCATACGCATCGATTTCGATCATCGCCTCGAAGAGGGCGACGCCGGACTGACGCGACGCCCCTCCTAGCCGATGAAGCGTGAGTGCCAGGTCGGTTAGTTGCGGTGCAGCGGTGGCCGTTCCGGTGCGCATGTCTCCGAGTTCCCCACGCCAAACAGCTACGAGCTTCTCAGCGATAGTCGCAATAAGCTCCGCCTCGTGAGGGAGTAGTGCCTGAAGGCGCTCCACCACGAAATGAGAGGGCGCGGCCGACATGTCCGTGCTGGGGTCTGCCAACGCGCGTAGCAATTCGACCGTTGACGCGTCGAGTGCGAGTTCGTCGGTCACCCTGAAGATGTCCATAACTGCAGAGACAAGGTCCTTGCTCGCACCCTTTAGCAAGGCGACTAGGGTCTCGCCGGCACGCTGCCGTAGCTTCTCATCGGACCACATGTTCACCGCGGCGTGGGCCAGACCGATCTTAATGTCGTCGGTGCCGGATGTGATGATCTCATCCCGCGCACGTGCCCAGTTGTCCTTCGCTTTCACCGTGGCGACCAAACCAATAAGTTCGCCGTAGGCCCGCTGCAAGAACACTCGGTCAGACTTGCGCCAGTCTCTGATAAGGTCGAACACAAATTGGTCATCCCAGCGCTGGGCGTAGGCAAGAAAGATGACAGCTTCTCGGGTAGCGAGGATTTCAGGGAAGCGATCAAACAACTTGCGAAGGAAGCTCGACACTACCTGCGGTGTCGAGCCGCCGGCGTTGCCAAGCCTATAGAGAAGCGCCTTCCATATATTCGGATTCCGCTCACGTGAGAAGTGGTCGTCGAGAATTGCGAAATAGCGATCTCGACCTGCTTCCTTCCTGTTTAGAAGGATCGAAGCGAGCGCCGAGAGTATGTTGAAATTACCGCCTGGAAGGACCGAGACGTTGCCATAGCCCCAAAGGATACTTCCTTCCCTGATGTCCTCATCCTTAGATTGTGAGGTGAGCTCGATTTCCTTGTTGTCATCTCCCTCCTCCGCCGGAGCGGGAGCAAGGCTAAGCCAGTCGACGAGTATACCCATCACCTCGTCACTGATGTCGGCGTTTCTGTTTGCGATTTTTTCGATGGCGCGTGCGGCTGAGTCCCTAAATTCCTCAGCCTGAAATCCGCGAGCATGCAGATCGAGGAAAGCCTCGATTATGCGACTGTCGTTCGGAGCATCGTCGGCCATCGCATCTAGCGCATAACCGGCGGCCCGCTCCTGCTGGAGCGGCTCGAACTGCTCCATCAGACGGACTGCTCGCTCAGGATCAGTCCGAGCAAAATCGGCAAAAGCGCGAGACAACTGGATGTTGCCGCCACGCATCCAATGCGTCGGGTGATTCCAATCCGTGTTGTCGGGAATCTCGCGGAAGATCTTAAGGATGTCGCGATCCTTGGCCTTGGCCATCGCCGCAGCTTCCATAGGCGATCCTATAAAGCCGCCTTCAAACTCGCCGATCGAGCGGTCGAAGCGGTCGCCCAACGCACGCTGTTCGGTAGCCACCAATTCTCGGTTCTCGGGCGCCAGCCGTTCGACGCCAATGGCTTGAAGAAGGTCCTTCTTGGTTGCTCGAACTATATCGGCGAATCGCTTCCGCTGTTCAGGCTCCTTGAGGTGATCCGGAACTTGGGGGCGATAGTTGAGAACTGCCTCCTGAAGGCGATCGACCTCCTTCTTCGACCAATGTGGCGCAGACGCCTGCAGGAGATGGATCGTAGTGCTTCTAAGGCCGTGGCTCGTGCCCAACTGGAACCGGCGCTGATCGAGAAGAAGCCATTCGAGAGCCCCCGAAGCCAGCTGATCTGCAGCGACTTCATACCCTCGCGCGATCAGCTGTTGGACAGCCAAAATCTCAAGTTTTGAATTCTCATCAGCCCACTTTGCAAATTCTTCCGGTGACTTTTTCGCGAATTCTTCGACAGCGATTTGAATCGCGCTCATCACTGGCTTTTCTCGCGATGCTGATCGAGCCTCAGAAGGCGTCAGCTCAATCTCAAGAACGTATAGCCCGGGATATACATACTTGACACCTTCGCTGTCTTTGCGGGCGAGAATTTCCGAAAAGACGGCGACGTACCAGGGCCAAAGATATTGGAGAAACGCAGTCGGCGCAGCTTCCGCTAGCGAGGGAAAATCGTTCCATTCCGTTGTGTCGAGCAGGTCATTAAGCTCCTTCGCTCGATTATGGAGAATGTGCCAGGAGATCTTCTCGTCCTCGGTACCATCCGCAGGAAATTGCGGTGGCTTTGGACTGCCTTTCGCCTTGGCAAGGAGTAAATCGAGCTTAGCTCGAATCAAACGTATGGCCACGTCAGGCTGCTCTACCGCGAGCGTCATCGCGGTGTACTCCACCTGCCATGTCGAGATTGGGCTACGCTTGAGCACAGTAGCCGCAATTTTTTCAACTTCCTCAGTCCAATGAGGGCATTCGTTTACGGCCATCCACGAGTAGCTGTCCCTCTCTAGATGGGGCAGCCAGCGCTCGCTGATTAGCTGAATGACGCACTCGCTATCCGTCTTCCAGTTTACCGCGAGGACCCGAAGCGCTTGGCTTGCCTCAGCATCGGTGCCTGACATCGCCTCTCGAATGGCGGTCGAAGCGAAATGAGCGAACCACCCTGTGCTGTTTCCAATCGCCTTGAGCCCAAATATGCGGAGGTCGGACGAGTTCAGCACCTCGGCCATACACATCTTCTCAAATTCGAGTGGCTGACCCACCTGGCCGAGGAATTCGATCAGAAGGAGGCGGAGATGCCGTCGAAGGTCCTTCGTCTTCCAGATCTTAAGGAGTTCGCGCTCGTATGACTTGACCTCGGCCTCGCGCAGGTAGTTTAGCGCAGACCAGACTTTCGCTCGGACGAACAAGGAGTCTTGGCGTTCTAGGACGTACGTCGAGAGCAGCCCCGCGTTTCGAACGAAGGTCCTGGCGAGGACGTAATCAAAGACGGTCTGGTGGGTAAAGGCGACGCTGAGATCGTTTTCCGACCGAACAATGAACCCCAGCGCTTCCAGGCGCTTGAGGGAATTCAAACGGTCGTCGAAGCGCGAAGCCGCCAGCCAAAGAGCTTCTTCCTCCGCCATCTGTCCTGCGAGGTCTGAGGCGAGCGCGATAAGACGCTGGCTATCGTCGGCTGACGCAATCCGGTCGTGCCATAGCTGCTCGAGCATCGCCTGATAAGTGCTGAAGGGCTCTGTTCGACCCAAACCCACGAGAGCGATGAAAGTCTTCAAAGCCTGCGGAATGCGTACGACATCTCGTGCCCTCTCGGGCCAGGCATCAGCGTCGATACCAACTTCGGCGAGCCGCTCTTTCACTTCGTGCCAAGGCGGAAGCGCCAGCGTCACCGCTTCGGCTTCGATCGCCCGTAGTCGAACATCATGGTTGAATTCGAAGGTGCGCGCAGAAAGCAGCACATGAACGTTGGGTACGCTGCCGATGCGACGGACCAAGTTGAGGAGGACGTTCAATCGCCCGCTTCGAAGGTCGAGGTGGCTTGCAAGCGCGTCCAGTTGATCAATGAAGACGTAAACGGGCTCCAGCGCCGATAGCCGAAGAATGAGATCGCTTGGCGGACCGGGTAACTGCAGCTCACGCTGCAGGTCGGTTTCGGCTCGGACCTCCATAGAAAGGAAGTCCGCCTTCAGAGCGAACACTGGAGCGCCGTGATCCAGTAGGTTAGAAGCGATCTTCGAAAGAAGCGCCGACTTGCCTGAGCCTGGTTCACCAAGCAGCACCGTTGAGCTACTTTTGAGCTGAAAGCGGGCTTCAATACTTTCCCGTTCGGGTCTCTCCATCCACCTTCCGGTCGGAAGCGTCTTTTCCCAGGCGAGAAGATCCACGGAAGCTGCCGCTAAGGCCTTCTTGGCCTTCTCCGCTTCGCCCACCATCTCTAACGGCGCCGCGCCAAGGAGGGTGACGCCACTATCCGCAGCGGCTTCCCGGAGCTTCGCCAGATCCATAGTTGCAACGTCACTTTCGCGGACTCTCATCACAAGCCGAACGGACCCTACTTCGATGCGAACCAGCGTCAGATTCTCGTCGCCGATCGCCCGTTTGAAACGCTCGACGATGGTCTTAATCTTCTCCTCTGGCCATTCGTCCTTCGAGCCCTCGAAGTTGAAAACTAACTCCAACCGGCGCTCTTCTGGAGGTGGAGCTTCAGCGTCTTGCGCGGCTGCTGGCTCTTTCGCTTCACCAGCCAGCGCCGGCGTCGAAAGGTCCGGCATCCTGCCTCGGACCGAAAGAATGCTGAATGCGAAAGCGGCCGCGTGCGCGGACGCGATCGGCTGGTGCAGCCTATCCTCAACGTGATCCTTTCCGGCGCACATATCCGAGATACCACGCACGATTATAGCTGGCGCTTCCTCATATCGTGCGGCGTTCATCACGCCCCAACCTTCCATCTCGACAGCGCCAGCATCGTTGAAGTGAGAACGAAGCCACACGTAGCGAGGCGACTTTCCGCCGGCCACAACCTCTTCGCCAGAAACGATGCCTTTAATGAAGGCTGACGGCGGAAAAACGCAGGGGTAATCCGCCGTTTTTGGCAGATCCATCCCAACCGGAGCACGTATCATATTTCTCCACTCGTACGAATAGATGAGCCATTTGGCGATGTTCTGAAGCGCTAGTGCAGGAACCAATCCATGAGGCCTGCCAAGCGTTTCCGTGTCTTCGACCTTCGCAGAGTGGCCGTTGTAGACGTAGTCGCCAACAACGACGCTGCCTATTGGGATGTCTTCTTTCAACGACCCGGCGATACCGACGAACATCAGCACGTGGAAGCTTCCAAACTCCTGAACGGCCTTGCTTGCGACAAGGCCTGCGTCGCTGTTTCCTGGTTGTGTGATGGCATGAACTACAAGCCAATCCCCAGCGGGATCGGAAAAGCGGCCATACTCGTAAAATGCATCCTTCTCGCCGATCAGTATTTCCGGATTCGTGAGGTGTGCTTTCACCGCGCGGCTTTCATGGTCGATGGTCGTAAGGATGAGTGCGCGCCGGGGGTAGGCGCGGAACTGTTCCTTCGCGTGGGCTGGAGTGCGGTAGGCCATTTCTTTCCTATGGGTTGGGTTTGAGCTCTGCCTCGTGATTCGGGCTGTCTGGCTTGACCCGATACGCCGCCTACGCCGTATAATAACCCAGTTGAGCGGCGCCCGCAGACGGCGCCCTTTCCTAAGGACTCATAAAGCTAATGTTTACAGGAAATAATGACAGGTTTCCGTGATCTGTGTCAACTCTCAATTACAGGAGGTAATCCGTGCGGGGTTGGATTCAAAAACTTCGTTTCCCGGTGGCCATATAGCTTGCCAATATTTGCACTTCTCCAGATATGAGGATACCTACTTGAAATCTGCATTTTTGGATAAATCTGCACTTAACGAGTAACGAATAGTATGGTAGGAGGAGATGGATGGGTTGCGGATCTATTTTTTGAAAGAGATATCACCGTAGTAGGCTGTAGCTGACTCGCCGGTGTTGTCGGTGTCGGTCATGATGGCTACGCCTGAGATCATCGGCGGTTCCTCTCCAAAGGCCTTCTTGTAGTCCTCATAAACATTGCGTTCTTCATTGACCCACTGGTTGAGCTTGGCTGAGCCGCTTTCCAGGACAAACATCATGACCCGGTCTGTATAGGGGTTGGGAACCATTGTCCCAACAGGAGCTTTGCTTTCCCAGATGTAGTTGATTGCAGCAAGAGGCGGGTATTCCCCGTATAACAACTTGACCATTTGGTACTTTGCTTTTTCGAAGAATCCCAACTTACTGGCATCGTATTCGAAAGTAATATAGATCCGTGCAGGGTAATCGTCACCATCCTTTCGGTGTACGTCCCCCTTTTTCAGGATGTTCGTGATCTTCCAGCGCCACTGCACGATGGGATATTCTTTGGGATTGATCTTTATCTCCCTGGTCAAGCCGGAGGCCGACGCCTCAGCCACCGCCTTGACGACCACGGTATGGTCGTCCTTGACCAATGTATAGTTAGTATGCTTCTCGATCTTCTTAAAGGTGAGAGGCTTCCAGCCAGGGGGGAGCGTTCCTCCTGGGGATGCCGCAGAAAACTTTCCTACTTCGATGATGCCCTGTGATTGGGCATGAATGGTCAAAGAAGGAAGATATAATTGGATCATCAAAGCACAGCCTGAAACAGCAAGGAATTTCTTCCGCATCATATCTTCCTCGAACATGGCACTACCTAAATAACTCTTGCGACTCGCTTCAAATACCATGTTATCACATCCTTTCGGTTCAAGACAATTATGTCATGGATATGAGGCTCATCCAGAAATCGATTGAAAAATCTAAGAAATCCTGGTAGTCTAAATCGAAAGGACAAATCGGGAAAGGGAGGAGGAAGGACAATGGGTAAGTTCATCATGGGAGTGATCGTTGGTATCCTTATCTTCTTTCTCTTCGTCTACTTCGGCGGCAGCCGGACCCTGAAGAAGGTAGGAGTTGGTCTAATCGATACCGGCAAAAGAATGGAAGTTATGGAAGACATGATCAAAAAGAAAAAGGGAGATGTGGAGAAGGATCTGGAGAAGGATGTGAAGAAAAGGGTTTTCAAAGAGGATAAGGACACCACCAAAAGGATGGAAGCTCCACGGTGACAGAACAGGGAGCTTCCCGGGCACGTAGCCGGTCAGTAAGTGACATAAAAATCTTCAAACTCGCCAGTATAATTCTCCCAGGTCACGCTAACGTTTTGCACTCTTGCCTCAGAGGGACCCCGATGGCACCACTGGATGATCTGATCCACGTTTTCCCTATCGCCCTCAAAGACTGCCTCGACACAGCCATCCCTGCGGTTTTTGACCGAACCATTCACCCCCAACCTAAAAGCCATATCCTGAGTATGCTGGCGAAAGAAGACTCCTTGAACCCATCCTTCAACGATGACCCGTGCCCTTACCTTTTCCATATCGATTTGACTATTATCACAGGATTTGTTTGAAATCAAACCAAAAACTCTCCTCCCCCCAGGAGACTGTGTCGTAATTGCAGTGAGGGGACAGGTGACCAGCTTCGGAAGCTTTAGAATCGCGGGTTTTTGAAAGGGATAGTCAATCATTCTTGTCATCGGAAATGATGTCTTCATGAAGTATATGCGTATGAATTTAGATGATAAAAGGTCCCGCTCTAAAGCTTCCTCAGCCAGCCGCCTGTCCCCTAACAATCTTGCATTCTCCAACATGGAGGGATTCATTTTTTGCGTAGTCGCCATTGCGACACAGTCTCTCAAGGAAGAGACGAAGGGAGTTAATGTCCATGTTCATTTTTGTCAGAGGGGGAAGAAATTAAACTTGAAAAGTCGAATTTAAATGGATTAGAATTTTAAGATGATCCCTTTCCCTGTTTACTAAGGGGGGAGATGAGGTAGATAAGGGTTGGTCGGAGGAGATGAAGTTGCTTTATTTGGGCATTGATGTCGGATCCGTCAGCGCGAATACCGTCGTCATGGACGATCATCGGAATGTGCTGGAGGAACATTACACACGCACCAAGGGGCAACCCCTCCAGACCGTCCAGAGGGTATTGGAGGAGGTCCTCCGACGGATTCCCCCTGAACAATTTCATTCCATCTCTTTTACCGGGGCCGGAGGAAAACTCCTCTCCGAACTCTTAGGGGGAAATTTCATCAATGAGATTATTGCTCAGGCAAAAGCGGTTCAATATTTCTATCCCGGGGTCAGGACGATCATTGATATCGGGGGAGAGGATTCCAAACTAATTTTCATCGAAGAAGAGGAGGGTTGCTCCAAAATCAGCGACTTCTCGATGAATACTCTCTGCGCTGCCGGTACCGGATCCTTTCTCGATCAGCAAGCCACCCGATTAGGCCTGACTATTGAAGAATTTGGGCAGCTCGCTCTCAAATCGACGAACCCACCCCGCATTGCAGGCCGATGCAGCGTCTTCGCCAAGTCGGATATGATCCATCTTCAACAGATCGCCACGCCGGATTACGACATTGTGGCTGGCCTCTGTTATGCCTTGGCCAGAAACTTCAAGAGTAACATCGGGAAGGGAAAAATATTTCTGAAGTCCGTCTCCTTCCAAGGGGGAGTGGCGGCCAATGTGGGGATGCGGAAAGCCTTTTTGGATGTATTGGAGCTTTCCGACGGAGAACTCATCGTTCCAAATCATTTTGCTTCGATGGGAGCCATCGGTGCCATCCTGGTGGCCCAGGAGGACAAGGAGAGCAAAAAGCAATGGAACGGCCTCAGCCGCCTCAATCAATATCTCCAAAACCATCGAGAAGAACGGGCATCATTAGAATCCCTTTTTCTTTCTCCTGGTCATCTGGTCCGACGAGCGGAAGTCGTTCTTTCCGCCCAGAGTTTAGGAGAAGAGAAGATCGAAGCTTATCTGGGATTGGATGTCGGTTCGATCAGCACCAATTTGGTGGTTATTGACAGGGAGAAAAAAGTTCTTGCAAAACGCTATTTGATGACAGCAGGTCGGCCCATCGAGGCGGTTCGCATCGGACTCCAGGAGATCGGCGAGGAGATTGGGGGCCGTGTGGAGATTAAAGGGGTTGGAACGACAGGCTCCGGTCGTTACCTCACGGCAGATTTTGTAGGAGCGGATCTGGTGCGAAATGAGATTACTGCCCAGGCCACCGCAGCCATCTATATTGATCCGAGAGTGGATACCATCTTTGAGATTGGCGGACAGGACTCCAAATATATCAGCATCGACAACGGGGTAGTGGTCGATTTTGAGATGAACAAGGTGTGCGCTGCCGGGACAGGATCTTTTCTGGAAGAACAGGCTGAGAAACTGGATGTCTCCATCAAAGAAGAATTCGGGAGGCTTGCCCTCGCTGCCGGAGAGCCAGTGAGGATGGGGGAGCGGTGTACGGTGTTCATCGAGTCCGATCTCGTTCATCACCAGCAAAGGGGCGCCGAAAAAGATGACCTGATTGCCGGACTCAGCTACTCCATCGTTCAGAACTATCTCAATCGTGTGGTCGGGGACCGCCGCATTGGCAACCGGATCTTTTTCCAGGGCGGGACGGCTTTCAATAAAGGAGTTGTGGCTGCCTTTGAGAAGGTCCTGGATAAAGAAATCATCGTTCCTGAGAATCATGACGTGACAGGGGCTATCGGAGTCGCTATTCTGGCCATGGAAGAGCGGACATGGGAGCGATCGGGCTTCAAAGGTTTCGACCTGAGTCAGCGCCGTTATGAACAGACATCGTTTGAATGCACGGGTTGTCCCAATCTGTGCCTCATTCGAAAGGTGAGTGTCGAGGGAGAGAAGCCCCTCTTTTACGGAAGCCGATGTGAGAAGTACGATGTCATTAAACGGACGAAGGGCTCGGACATCCCTGATCTCTTTTTGGAGAGAGAAAAGATGCTCTCCGCTCCGTATGAAGGAGAAGAACAGCTCCCAGCCGACGCCCCAGAGATCGGGATACCCAGGATTTTGTATTTTCACGAGATGTCTCCCTTCTGGAGAGCCTTCTTCGCTGAATTAGGTTATCGGGTGGTTCTCTCTGATGTGACGAACAAAGAACTGATTCGAAAAGGGGTGGAGAATGTCGTGGCTGAAACCTGCTTTCCCATTAAAGTGAGCCACGGCCATGTCCTCAACCTTTTGGAGAAAGGGATGAAGAGGATCTTTCTGCCGAGCATTGTCAATGTTAAACCATCCCATCCAGAGATCCCCAATAGTTCGGCATGCCCGTATGCTCAATCTTTCCCCTATGCCGTTCCTTCATCCATTGATTTTAAAAAGAACAATGTGAAAATGCTTCAACCCATCCTTCACTTCGGGTTTGAGAGAGAATATCTGGAGAAGGAATTGATCGAATTCGGGAAATCCCTCGGCCGAAGATCGAAGCGGGTGAGAAAGGCCCTCGGAAAGGCAGAAAGATTCCAAGCCCTATTCTATCAATCCATGCTCAACCGCGGAAAAGAAATCTTGGATCGGGTGGGTCACAATGACAAGGTCATGGTGATCGTGGGTAGGCCTTATAACTCTTGTGACTCCGGGGTTAATCTTGAGATTCCAAAAAAATTGCGAGATTTAGGAGTCCTTCCCATCCCCATGGACTTCCTTCCTTTAGAATCGGTCGCTCCTTCGGAAGAGATTCAGGAGATGTATTGGCGATACGGACAGAGGATATTGGCGGCTGGAAAGATCGTCAAGGAAGACCCCAGACTTTATGCGGTCTATATCACTAATTTTGGTTGTGGTCCCGATTCTTTCATCAGCCACTTCTTCAGGGATTTATCCAAAGGAAAGCCCTATCTCCAATTGGAGATTGATGAGCACAGCGCGGATGCTGGGGCGATCACGCGATGCGAGGCCTTCTTAGACAGTTTGAAAAATGTTGAGGTGAAAAAGGTTCTCCCCTTCAAAAAAGATAAGGCGAAGACGGACCGAACAAAAAAAATCTACATCCCCTATATGTGTGACCACTCCTTTGCGGTGGCTGCGGCTTTCCGGGCTTGCGGCGTGGACGCAGACGTCTTTCCAGAATCAGACGAGGAAACCCTTTATTGGGGAAGGAAGCTCACGTCAGGCAAAGAGTGTTATCCTTGTATCCTGACGACCGGAGACATGGTCAAGTTGGTAAAGGATCCAAGTTTCGATCACAAGCGGGCCGCCTTTTTCATGCCTTCTGGCAGCGGGCCATGCCGGTTTGGCCAATACCATCGCTTCCATCGCCTTGTTCTGGATGATTTGGGTTTTCAGCATGTCCCTGTTTACTCACCCAATCAGGACGAGACGCTCTATAGCGATCTGGGTATCATGGGTTCTCAGTTCACCCGTTTGGGATGGCAGGGAATTGTAGCGGTGGACCTGTTGATGAAGAAACTCTTGGAAACAAGGCCCTATGAGAAGGAAAAGGGAAAAACGGATCAGGTCTATCAGGAGTCACTGAAGAGGACATGCGAAGCGATCCGCAAGGGAGATCATTTGGAGGATGCCTTACAAAAGAGCATCAAGGATTTTGACAAAATTGAAGTAGATGGACTCGGAACCAAGCCGGTCATTGGGATTGTTGGAGAGATCTTTGTCCGACTCAATCGGTTCGCCAACGAGAATGCTATTCGAAAGATTGAACAGTTTGGAGGAGAAGCATGGATCGCACCTCTAACGGAATGGATTCTCTATGTCAACACCATCGCCAAGAAGAGGAGTTTTAAGAAGAAGTCGTTTCCGAATCTATTAAAAGTTTTTCTTACAGACTATTATCAGAAGAAGGATGAACACCATTTAGAGAAAATATTTAAGGGTCATCTCAGAAAAATTGGGGAACCCCCAACCCATTCCATTTTTGAAAAGGCGAGACCGTACATTGACTCTTCCTTCGAAGGGGAGGCCATCCTCTCCGTTGGAAAGACAATCGATTTTGCCAAGAGGGGCGCCAGTGGAATTGTCAACATTATGCCATTTACCTGCATGCCTGGGACGATTGTCAGTACCTTACTTAAGCGATATCGGGAAGAAAATAGTAACATCCCAATCCTTAATATGACCTACGATGGGCAAGAGCAAACCAATACCTTAACCCGCCTTGAAGCCTTTATGTACCAAGCGAAGGAATTCCAAAACAAGAAAAACAGCGCAACGTAATTCATTGACATTCAGATCAGTTTATTCTCTTGTGAATTTCTGTTTGATTTCTTAACATAATAAATTAGCTCCGTTTCGTCTGCCTGAGCAGAGCTCCGCCCTGCAGGATGAAGGCAGGGATTTGATAGCGTGGAGACGGAGGGGGCGAGGGGAAGAGAGGGGTTTTTATGAAGAAGCCTTTAGTTGGAATTCTGATGGGAAGTGAAAGCGATCTGCCGATCATGGAAAAGGCAGCAGAGGTCTTGAAGGAAATGGGCATCCCATATGAAGTGGAAATCAGCTCAGCCCATCGACTTCCTGAAAAAACCGCCCATTATGCCAAGAATGCGAGGAAGCGCGGGATCGAGGTGTTGATTGCAGGGGCCGGGATGGCAGCTCACCTTGCAGGAGCCTTAGCCAGCCATACTACTCTCCCGGTCATCGGTGTCCCCATCAAATCAGGAGCGCTCGACGGCGCGGATGCCCTATACTCTACCGTCCAAATGCCCCCTGGAGTTCCGGTAGCCACTGTAGGAATTGATGGCGCGAAGAATGCAGCTTATCTCGCCTGCGAAATTCTGTCGATTAAATATCCTGAAATAGCCAAAAAATTGGCTGATTTGAGATCTATGACGAAGAAGTCCTTGGTACAAAAATCAAAGGCTATAAAAAAGAAGAAACCCTAGGCAAACATGTTTGAAATTTCCCTTTACTACCCCTTCCCCCTTTGATGGGGGAGGGAGAGGGTGGGGGTGGACAGACAGGTGGAAGTATCCCCCTCCCCTTAATCCCCTCCCGCCAGGGGAGGGGAGGTTTTTGCGGAGAGCTTCTTTCCAATGTCTGAAGAAAATTCTCGCACGTGAATATGTCGGAGTCTAATGAGTAATAACCAGACAATTCATCGAGCTGCACAAATTATCAAAGAAGGAGGGATCGTTGCCTTTCCAACGGAGACGGTTTATGGTTTGGGGGCGGATGCCTTTAACCCCCTTGCCGTGGCTCGGGTGTTTGAGGTCAAGAAAAGGCCCTATTTCGACCCGTTGATCGCTCACGTCGCCAATCCATCCAATGTGAAGAAGTTAGCCAAAGAGACTCCGTCAAATGCCAAGAAATTGATAGAAAGATTCTGGCCCGGGCCGCTGACGATCGTTCTTTTAAAGGAAAAAAATATCCCTGATATCGTAACCGCGGGTCTTCCCACGTTAGCCATTCGGATGCCCAATCATCCCATGGCTCTCGCCATGATCGAAGAATCCAAATGCCCCATTGCCGCACCGAGCGCCAATCTCTTCGGCTATCTAAGCCCGACCACGGCCGAGCATGTTCGGGATCAGCTGGGTGATCAAGTCGATCTCATCTTAGACGGAGGACCCTGCCCGGTGGGAGTGGAATCCACCATCGTCTCTTTTTTAGAAGAGAAGCCCACGTTGTTAAGGCCTGGTGGGGTATCGCTGGAGGAGATCGAATCCATCATCGGGAAGGTTGAGATCAGTTCCATCGAAGGCAGACCGTCTGCCCCTGGGATGTTGCCGAAGCACTACGCCCCCCGGACCCCAATTGTTCTCGATCGGGGTGAAAAGAACCTCGACCTCTATAAAGATAAAAATATTGGCCTATTGGTGTTTCAGGAACCCAAGGATAATCTGAAATACCATTCTGTAGAGATTCTTTCAACGAGGGGGGATCTTCGGGAAGCAGCTGCCAATTTGTTTGCAGCCATCCGGCGATTGGATGCATTGAATTTGGATCTCATTATAGCCGAGCCCATTCCGGAAGTTGGATTGGGTCGGGCGATCATGGACCGTCTCCGGCGCGCAGCTTCCGGAGGGGAATAAAATTAATGAAGAAAGTTCTTCTTGTTCTTTTATTTCTTTTTCCGCTTTCCACCTTCTACGCGCCACGTTCTTTTAGTCTTCCGGCAGAGGATGTCCAGGTGGTGTTGGATGCTCAGTACTTTCAAGTTGCAAAGAAAATGATCCAGGAGGCCAAACATTCCATTCAGGTGATGATGTTTGAGATGGGATATTATGATGAATATCCAATGACTCTTTCCAACCTTCTCATCAGGGAACTCATTAGTGCAAAAAAACGAGGAGTGAAGGTTCAGGTGATTTTAGAAGTAAAAGAAGGAGAGGATCGGACCACCGAACGGAATCGTCATACGGGAAAGATCTTATCTGAAAGCAGGGTGGAGGTCATCTACGATTCTCCGTCCAAAACCACTCATGCTAAATTAATGGTAGTCGATGGAGAACTGAGCCTTCTGGGGAGTACGAATTGGACTTACTATGCCCTGACGAGCAACAACGAGGCTTCCGTTCTCGTTCGATCAAAAGAGGTGGCTAAGGCATTCGTTGATTATTTCAATCGAGTGAAAGCCACCGGCAGTAAATCTCAAAACAAGGAATGATGGAATGTTGGAATAATGGGTTAAACTTAAGACTTGTCTAAAATGAGATTTACCCCAATATTCCAGTTTTCCATTATTCTAGTATTCCGATCTTTGGTTATGCTCATCGATTCGCATGCCCATTTGGAAATGGAGGAGTTCAAGAATGATCTGGAAGCGGTCATCCAGAGGGCGAAAGAATCCGGGGTTGAATATGTCTTCACGGTCGGAACGGAGGAGAAGGACTGGAAGAGGGCCGTTGAGATTGCCGAGTCGTACCCCTCGATCTACGCGATCCTCGGCGTTCATCCTCACAACGCGAAAGAGATCGACGATCGGACCTATCCGATGTTGAGAAAACTCTGTCGAAATGGGAAGGTCAAGGCCTATGGGGAGATCGGCCTGGACTTTTTCAGGAACCTCTCACCACGCGATGTTCAGTTGAAGAGATTCAGGGAACAGATTGGGTTAGCGAAGGAGTTAGGGCTTCCCGTTGTGATTCACGATCGAGAGGCCCACCAGGAGACGCTGGAGATATTGAAATCGGAAGGGGCAAAGGACTGCGCAGGAATCATCCATTGTTTTTCAGGGGATTATGAAATGGCAAAAACCTGCTTGGATATGGGATTTTATATCTCGATTCCAGGAAGCATCACATTTAAGAATGCAGAGAGCTTTAGGGAGGTGGTCAAGAGAATTCCGTTGGAGTCGCTTCTGATCGAGACCGATTCTCCCTTCTTGACGCCGGTCCCTTTTCGAGGAAAGCGGAATGAACCGAGTTACGTTCGATACACGGCACAAAGAGTGGCAGAGGTGAAGAACATTTCTTTTGAAAAAGTGGCTGAGGTGACAACACAGAATGCAATGCGGGTTTATAGATTAGATTAAGACGGACACGGAGCACGGTCACGGGCACGTAGTTTTTTGTAGAGGAAGGAGAATTCATGAGACCGGCAATCATTGTCGTGGATATGTTGAAGGATAACTTGAAGGAGAGCTCTCGGAACCCTTACTATCAAGAAGGAAAAGAGATTATACCGAATCTTCAAAAACTCTTACAGGAGAGCCGAAGAAGGGGGTTCCCCGTCGTCTTTGCCTGCGATAGTTTTCTGGAAGGGGATTTTATCTTTAAAGGCAGGATGAAGGTTCATTCCCTCCGCGGCACAGAAGGTGCGGAGGTTGTGGATGAGCTGAGGCCGGAGGCTAGTGATATTATTTTGCCCAAGAGGCGATTTAGTGCCTTCTTCAAGACCGACCTGGACCAGACGCTTCGCACCCTTGGGGTGGACACGATCGTCGTCACAGGCGTCACTGTCGAAGTCTGTGTCTTGGTGACGGCGATGGATGGCCTCAGTCACGATTTTTCGGTTGTTCTTTTAGAAGACTGCTCCGCCAGCCGGAGCAAGGAGTTTCAGCGGAGCTGTCTCAACCTCTACCGCGATTTTGCCCTTTTCCCTTTATTAAGGATTATGACCCTCGATACGTTTTTAAAAGAGGTACCGTGACAAAAAGGGCTCAAGGGTCCGAGTGGTAAAGGGTTATTAACACTTGAATCCTTGAACCCTGGAATCCTTGAACCCTTAATACGAAAATGAATTATTGCGAGAAAGATTTCATTGACCACATAAAAAACACCCTGTCTTCAAGACAGAGAAGGGTGATTGAGCATCCTCCGTTTTCCCATGCGGCGGTTCTTGTCCCCCTCTTTAAGAAGGGAGAGGATTGTCACCTTCTTTTCACCAAGAGATCGGATGAGGTCAAGTATCACAAGGGCGAGATCTCTTTTCCCGGAGGGACCGTCGATGAAGAAGATTTGGAGTTGATCAACACCGCGCTCCGGGAGGCCCATGAGGAGATCGGGCTCAGGGAGAGCGATGTCCAGATCATCGGAATATTAGACGACATTGTGACCATTACCGAATTTATTGTTACACCCATTGTGGGCCTTTTCCCATATCCTTATCCATTTAAGGTAAGCGAGAAAGAGATTTCGGAACTGATCGAAGTGCCTCTATCGTACTTACTCGACGGAAATTGTTTCAGTGAAAGGGAGATCTTCCGGGGTAGCCATGAGGAGATCGTCTATTCCTACCAATATGGAAAACATACGATCTGGGGTGCCACCGCCCGGATCCTGAAACAGTTTTTGGACTTAATCACATCCCCAGGAAGCGCCTAAACCTCCTTTCCTATTCTATTCAATCCAATCAGGTCATTATTTCCAGTTTCGCAGATCGATCCGCTCTGGTTATCTATAATTCAGGGGCTTTTGATGGGACAAGGCAGACCACGGTAAGTAATTCCTTACCGCGATTTCGTATCTGATGCTCTTCATCACTCGGTACAAAAATAGCATTGCCGGATTTCACCGGATTCCATTGACCATTGCCATAAATTTCACCTTCACCGGAATGGATAAACATCTCATGTTCCCAATCATGCGAATGCTTTGGCGTATTTCCTCCGACTGAAATCTCAAACACACGCATATAGAAATGACTCGCACCCTCTTTCTTGCCAACGACAACACGTGCCGCGACCCCTTTCGCTTCGTCACTTTCAAAATGAGTGGGCTTAACTTCAGAATACTTTAGGATCTTCATCCTGTTTTCCATTCCCCTCCCGCAAGGACCACAGAGGTTTCGACCTGCCGCTCAGGGATGTGCCAGTACTTCCTGAGAAGCTGATTCTTCTCTTCTGTTGAAACCAGCCGGTAGCCATGCTTCTGATAGAATTTCACTGCCCAGATGGCATCAGCCCATGTTCCGATCAGAATCGGTTTTTCCGTGGTCGACTCGAGGAATCGCAACAGCTGTGAACCTATTCCTTGGTTTCTCATCCGAGATCTAACGTACGAATGGCGTATGAGAGTCACATCCTCCCTGTCCTGTATGCCCATGACGCCGATCAAGGTGCTCCCTTCCTCAAATCCCCAGAACTGTACTCCTGCATTGATTTCCTGTCTCAGTTGTTCGCGTGACATATAGGGTTCGTGCCAACGATCAGCCGGAATGATCCCTCGATACGCCTCCGCCGCATCGTCGACGATCTCGTAGATCAGATCGAAATCCGCTTCTGTACACTTGCGTATCATGTCTCTTTGCTATTCAACCTTGAAAAGCCAGCTATCCTAATCCCAAAAGCTGGCGAGCATTTTCCCGAAGGATCATCTGCTTTTCTTTTTCCTTCAGGGGAAGCTCTTTGAACCATTTGATCTGAGGGATGGGGTCACTGGTGCTGGGATAGTCCGTGGCAAAGAGGACTTTTTCGGCACCGTGTTGCCGGATAAATTTAACCACCTCTTCCGACCCTAAGCTTTGGATACTCGGTGCCCAACAGGTATCCACATAGATATCTTTTCCGACGATCCATTTCCGGGCCTCCTCCAGCATGAAGAGGCCAGCGAAATGGGCGGCCACGATCTTAAGACCGGGAAAACGCTCTCTGACACTGGCAATATCCTGAGGCCCTGTCCCCGGAGGCAAGGATGGGTTTGCAGGGTCTTTTCCCACGTGGAAGTAAGCGATCATACCCGCTTTATCCATGGCCTCGTAGATGAGGAAAAGATTTTCATCCCTTGCTCGAATGGGCTGAAAGAGGGAATGGAATTTTATTCCCTTGATTCCCTTTTCGTGAATCCTTCTTACTTCCCCTACAGGGTCCTTCATGGTTGGCAGGATGGTCCCGAAGCTGAAAATGGTCCTGTTGTCCATGATCTCCAAAAGAAAGTTATTGGCCGGAATGACCACCTCAGGCCTTTCCGCCACGCAGAAAGTTATGACCGCCTCGACATCGCATCTTTTCATATAGCTTCTTAAGTCTCCGAGAGTGAAGTCTCCCGAAAGGGCAGCTGCCTCTCCGATCCAGGCCCGGAAACTTTCAGTCACTTTGGAAGCAATTTTGTCCGGGAAAATGTGGGTGTGGGTGTCGATCATTTATCTATCTCCTTTCTGTTTCTAAATAGGCACAGTATCCACGGGACAACCAAAAATTATTCTGAAGCCCGCAGACAAAGATAACTGTTATTTGTACGATCATCTTGAGCCTGTTGTCAAGCTTCTATCTTCGGGGATATCAGACATGATTTCGTAATTGAAGCTCTAAGGGATGGGGATTTAAGTATACCTGTTGTTTAAGGTATGGCTGATCATACTTCCGGACATAGTGCTGAATCAGTGTTATGGGAACGATGAGGGGGATATATTCCTTCTTATAATGATCGATGACATCGAGTAATTCCTGTTTTTCATCGGAGGACAATTGTCCCTTGAAATAGCCCATCATGTGTTGCAGGACATTGACATTCTTCTTCGGTGAAGTCTTTAAGTAAAGGGATTCCATGAGAAGGCTCTGGTATTTTTGGTAGAGTTCTTTCAAAGGAGAATCTTTTGCTATTGCCACGAGTTTTCCCATCATTTGATAAAACTTTGGACTGTGTGAAAGGATCAACAATTTATGCCTTGTATGGAAGTCCACGATGTTTCCCCGGCTTTCCCTTCTTTCGAGGAGCTCTCGCCACCTTCTTAAAGTAAAGACTCTCTCAACGAAATTCTCACGGAGTTCTGGATCATGGAGGCGTCCTTCATCCTCAACAGGAAGCAGCGGAAAAAGTTCCATAAATGTTCTGGCAAATATTCCCACTCCCTTTTTGACCGGCATCGTCTTTTCATTATAGACCTTGACCCGCTCCATGCCGCTGCTTGGAGAATCGCTTTTGAAAATAAAACCACAAAGATTCCTTCTCTCCAGTTCGGCGACGCGTTTCCGGGCCCACTGGATCATATGATCTGTCATATCCTTCTTGGTGCGAATCGTCACAAGTCGGGGAGAATCCGGATCGCCCTCCAGGTGCATTGCCTCCCTTGGGATAGTGAGGCCACATTCCACCTCGGGGCAAACAGGAACATATTCTACATATTGTCCAAGGGTTTCCGTAAGAAACCGATCCAGCTTATGACCGCCGTCGTAACGGACATTCTCGCCAAGCAAACAGGTGCTAATGCCCAATTTAATCTTTTCCATCGTTGAATTAATACAAACGCATTAAATACTTTGACACGGAGGCCCCCTCACCCCATCCCTCTCCCCAGCGGGGAGAGGGGAGGGTGAGGGGCAATTCAATGAAATGTAATAATATTTAATGCGTTTGTATTAGTATAATCGATACCGAGGCTAAACAAAATTATACCTATCCCTGTAAATAGTAAACCATTTGAGGCGAAGCCAATACCAGGATGTTACAGAACAAACTTTATGGTAGATCTGTTTTGATTAAGGACACACCTTCACACCGTTGTGCAGGGGCTATTGAACGCTTCTGCGAGTGAGCCCGCTCTAAAAACCGGGTCTCTTACAGTTTAGGAAACAGGATCGAAAAAACCTCTCCGCTTTTCTTCCGGTCGAATTGAAAGGTAAGGTCGATGCGATCGTTTCTCAAGCCAAAGGACACCGGCTCCTTGCCTTTGGCGTCATCAATATGGGTGATGGCTCGGGCAATAGAGATGATTTGGTCGGCCACGTTTACCCCAGGCGGGGGGAGCTGATATTTTCCTCTCGATTCGACTGAGAATAGGACCTCTCCCTCCTTTGACCGCTCAATGGAAATCTTTTTGGCTTTCTCAGCAGCCCCGTAAAAGATCCCAAGCCCAAGAAACTTAAGGGCTAATTCGTCCAGGTTGCCGCCGGGATCGCCTGAAATCCCTTTGGCAGCCTTCTCCAGTTCCTTTTTAGGGTCGGTCTCCAAATAACAATCACAAAACTCCTGTAGCCGCTGGTGGTAATTTCTGTCGTCTTTGATCATATTTTGCCCTCCTTCCTAATATTTGAGTTAAAGTTAATTATCAACGGTATCGAATTCAAGGAGGATTTTCTCATTCCCATCCCTGCCTTCAGCAACCAGGCATCGCTCCTCCCTCGGCTAGCGTCATTGCGAGGGAGTAAAACGACCGAAGCAATCTTACGCACTCTTCACCCGCCCTCCGGTTGCTCGCAGTGACCAAGAGGATTTCGACATAATCTCAATGGGGAGTCATTCCTTATTTTTCAATACATTCATTAAATTATGATGTATAATTGGTTTTAGAAGAAAGAGTTTTTCAGAAAATGAAATACTCGTTGATTTCCCTTAGTCTCATTCTTGTTCTTGCCCAACTTCCCTTTGGCGACTTCAACCCGAAGGAACCCGAGGAGGATAAGACACCGGTCAAGGGCTGGTGGATGGTCTCCTACTTTTCTGTGCCTCCAACTCAATATTCGAAGGCTGGAAAAGGGATCATCAAAGCCGAGAGCCTGGGTAGCCGATCCTCTCTTTTTAAGGAAGTAGGAGAAAAAGAGAAAGACTTCCGTGTCCTCTCCTGGAGATGGAAGATTTCCAATGTGGTTCATTCAGCCATTGAAACAAGAAAAGAGCGATTTGATGCGGCAGCTCGGGTGATAGTTGTCTTTGGAAAAGAAAAGGGTTTCAAGATCATGGAAGGAATGGAACCCTCGGGACCTAAAATCGAATATATCTGGACGAGCCATCTACCCAAAGGTCGCATCTTTGATCATCCGGGAGAGAAATATTGCAAGGTTTTCGTGCTGGAGTCCGGAGAGGGAAAAGCAGGACAATGGGTCTATGAGGAAAGGAATGTTCGTAAAGATTACAAATCCGCTTTTGGTACAGAGTCAGATGGGGTCCTGGCCATCGGGATTCAGACGGATACAGATCACAGCAATGAAATGGTTACTGCCTATTATTCTGATCCCATCCTGAAAAGAAAATAAGAGATCGGTCTGCGTTTCTTATGCATCGTTGAGGATAAGTTTAAATAAAAAAATCCATTTGAAGGAGGAAGCCTATGCAGATTTTGATACTTTATCACTCTAAAGGAGGGAACACACGAAAGGTGGCGGAGCGAATCGCAGAGGGGGTCGAAGCCGTTTCGGGTGCCAAAGCCCTATTAAAATCAACTCAAGAAGTGAATAAGGATGATTTTGTTGATTCTGCTGGTGTCATCGCAGGCTCGCCGGTCTACTTCGGGGCCATGGCTTGGGATTTGAAGCGCGTCTTTGATGAATATGTGGTCGTCCGCAGGAAGATGGAAAATAAGGTGGGGGCCGCCTTTGCCACTTCGGGAGATCCATCCGGTGGGAAGGAGACCACCATGATGTCCATCGTTCAATGTTTACTCATCTATGGCATGATCGTAGTGGGAGACCCCATGGAGGCGACGGGTCATTACGGCGTGGCCTGTGTGGGTGCTCCGGATGAAAGAACAAGCGAAAATGCTCGGAAATTGGGAAGGCGTGTGGCGGAACTCTGCAAAAAATTGGGCTCCTAAGGCCACCCACCCGATTTGCGCTTACATTCCCGAGGGCTGACATGCAAAAGAGCGAGAATGTATGAAGTCGACTTTAAGTCGACACTATCTCTAAGAACCTCTCGGCTTCGAGGCGAGTGTGGTTCGGTTGAACTCGGACTGTTAGATATGAAACTTGTGGATGAGCTTCTTCTCCGTCTCTCCTTCGATCGTTGCCTCAACCTCAACATAGGGCTCTAACCCCGAGCCCTCCAATTTATTCTTGAGCAATTCGTCGATCTGAAAAATCCCCGCCGAGTTGTTCATGAGTATCGCAATCCGGATGGGTTTCAGCTCACCTTTCTCAATCTTAATTTTTTCGATGGCGGAGGCAGAGACCGAGTGAATATTGACCATTCCCGCCTGGAACGGGATTCGGGAGCGGCCTTCAGCCATGTCCAACGCATCCGCGACTCGTACGATACCGGCCTCGAGGGTCAACGGCCCGCCGTCAGCCCGGTGAGAGATGATGGCGTGGAGGATTTCCGAAATGATGATGGTACGGGTGGGAATGTCGTATATGCCATCCAGCAACTTTTTCATCTTGGGGGCAGCCAGAAAGAGGCTGTAGAGTTCGTGATCGGCCCGGTGGATCGACATTCCCAAATCATGAAAGAGCGAGGCCATGGCTACGATCACCTCAGCGTCTTCGACGGGAAGATGGTGGTCGGTGGAGACGCTGGGCTGGACGTTATGCTCGACCAGTAGCCTGAGAAGTCTGAGCGCAATGTTAGCGACAATCTGGAAATGGACAGGGCCGTGGTCGCTCATGCCCAGCCGCTGAACGGCATTGACATTCATCACTTGCCAGAGGGTATAAAGTTCATCGTCTCCATTGATACGATCTATGATCTGCTGGAGCCGGGGATTGTGGCGGGCTGGAATCCGGATTAAGATTCGCTTCGCTCCTGCCCCGGATTCCTCGACAGCCTCGCCGGCCCCCACTTCCGGTTCAAGCCCATTGCCATCAGAGCCGGTGGATTGAGAAGATTTTTTGCTGTGCATGTGAGCTGGGTTACCTCCCGATCTTTGGCTGGAGCGCGAGAGTCGCTCCAGTGATGAGTAAAATGCAATTCATTTGAATGACCTCCATTTCATTCTATCATAAATCTCTCAAAGTCAACCATCAATTCCATTGACGTTTCAAATTTACAGATAGATGACGCGGAGCTTGGAGACGTTCCTGAAAAAAACAGGTTCGATGAAAGGCGATAAATGCTGTTTAAGTGACAATTGATGTCATCTTATTGAAGCGAAAAAACCATCGTCCCCTACACAATTTGATTGATATTTCAATAACTTATTCCCATCCCCTCAAATTTAATCGGATTGGCAAAGAAATTGCTCCTACAATAGCTATGGATTCCGTAACAATGAAGGAGGAGAGGGATTGAGGAACTTTGATCAGTGGACGGAAGAATTGGCGAGGGACGCATTCGTTCGAACTGATGAAGAGGATGGGAAGGTCTTTTTGAAGACAGATGACCTCTTTATTGAGGATGATTTTGATAAAGAATAGTTAAGAGACTTATAGATAGAAGGATAGAAGATAAAACAAGATGGCGAAAGACAAGATTCTCGTGGTCGATGATGAAGAAGATATGGCCAGGGCTTTGAACCTTCGGCTAAAAGCCAACGGATACAACGTTGTATTCGCCTCTGACAGTGTTCAGGCATTTGCGATCGCCAACCAGGAGAATCCAGATCTGATCCTCCTCGATATTATGATACCCGGAGGGGGTGGATTCGTTGTCGCAGAGCGATTGAAACAATCAGCGGCTACCCACCGTATACCCATCATTTTCCTGACGGGGATCCCAGGGGGAGAAGAGAGGGCTTACAAGTTAGGCGCTTCTGGTTACATCATGAAGCCCTATCAACCGGAAGCGTTAATGGAGGCCATTCATAACGCGTTAGAAATAAGTAGAAAGGAGTTCGGAGAAACTGTCAGGGAAACAACAGGCGCGACTTCCTGAAAACCTCTTTTCCCATCTCTCCAATTCGAAACAAACCAAGCATCCATGTCCTACTATTTTCTACCTGTAGTCTGTTTTGCAGGCGGATGAACTTTACGCTATACTACATCTAAAACGAGCGAAGATAAATTCGTCCTTAACTTGGATCAGGCAGGATCACTATCCGAACGTACGAGATAGGAAGGCTCGAATAGGATGGATGTCCATCACAAGATCCGACAATTCTTTTTTCCCTCTATCACATCAAAGTTCCTGATCAGGGTTTCCTCGGTTGCACTCTCAGCCTATCTTTTTTTCGGTTATCTCTGCATTCCTTTCTCCATTCGGGGAATCAGTATGGAGCCGACCTATCACAACGGGGGGATAAATTTCTGCTGGAGGTTGCGTTATCTTTTTTCAGAACCTAAAAGGCATGATGTCGTGGCAATACGGTTTGCCGGGAGCAAAGTGATGCTTCTAAAACGTGTGATCGCTCTCGAAGGCGAAAAGGTTGAACTTCGTAATGGAAAACTTTTTATTGACGGCAGGGGGATAGAGGAACCGTATGTCCGCTACCCCAGTGCCTGGAATCTTTCCCCTCGCCAGGTTGACAAGGATTGCATCTATGTGGTCGGGGACAATCGGAGCATGCCGATTGATGACCATCATTTTGGGCAAGCTTCAAAGAGCCGTATCATGGGGGTGCCATTATGGTAAAAGTAAAATATCTCTGCATCGCCGCACTGATGGTGATCCTCGGGATCGTGATTGCGATCACTGTTTTTCCGAGTGAGGAAAAGCGAGTAAAAAAGCAGTTCCGTCTCCTATCAGGATGGGTCTCAAAGTCTACGGAAGAAAACGCCATAACCATGTTACGGAGAATGAAAGATATCGGCAGCTTATTTGATGCGCATTGCGAGCTAAAAGTGCCTGATCAACCTCTCTCTGGAAGCTATACACGTGAGGAAATATCCACCTATGCAGGGAGCGCCCGTTCTCAAGTCTCTCAGCTCGATCTAAAATTTTATGACCTTCAAGTCGTCTTCCCTGAGAAGGAGGTAGCAAAAGTCACCTTGACTGCCAGACTCACAGGTCGATCCACGGCTGGAGAACGGACGGATGAAACACGGGAGCTTGAATGCCTCCTGAGGAAAATCGAAAAAAAATGGCTTTTCAGTCAGATCGAGGTAATAGAAGTTCTCAAGAAGTGATCAATTGATCGAAAATCATCTCGCCATGAATATCTGATTCCCAAAAACTTCTTCCTGAAATCCACAAGTCGCTATTTTTGCAAAACATGCTTGATTTGAATCGGTAATCATTGGTGCTACTTTTTCTTGACATAAAACTCCCTCCTTTATATTGTTAATTCATCCAACTTCAACCATGATCTATACGCATGTGCTGAATCGCGGCGCCTACACCAAAGAGAGGAGGTGGAATCAAGGGTTTTCATAGGAACAGCCGTTTCGTTGAGCGAGACGAAAAGAGCGGGGGTCAAGATGCAATACTTTTGATTCACTTTTTCGAGGGAGGCTGCTAAGACAGCCCTTCTTCGAGACAAGAAGGAAAGGAGATCAGAAAATGATGTTTCTAAAATGGAAAGGCTTGATAGTCCTTATTTTTTTGGTCACGATCTTTATTGCTGGTGAGGCTTTGGCTGCTGATACGGTGAACATCGTCGTCCTGGATCCAATCTCTGGGACCATGAAAGATGTTGGGGACCGCACGGTCTGGGGAGTGCAATTTGCCGTTGATGAGACCAACGCGGCCGGGGGGCTTCTTGGGAAGCAGATTAAGCTCATATCCGAAGATACCCAGATGAAACCGGACGTGGCTGCGCGAAAGGCGATCAGGGCTATTATGGAAGACAAGGCGCAATTTATCTTGCACAATACCTCTTCAGCTGTGGCGCAGGCGTTGATGGATGTGGCAGAGAAGAATAAAGTGATCTACTTAGATTTGGGAGCAGAAGCGGACTACCTAACAGGAAAAAACTTTACCAGATATATGTTCCGCACTTGCTTCACTACCGGCAACCGCGCTCGCGCTTACGCAGAATTTTTCAAGACCAGGCCTTGGCGAAAATTTTACCTGATGAACCAGGACTACGCCTTTGGCCATGCCGTGGCGGATGATTTCAAAAAGATGATCACCAATGAGATTCCAGACGCGAAAATCGTGGGAGAAGATTATGCTCCAATAGGCCAAAAGGATTTTGCCCCTTACATTTCTAAGATCCTGGCCAGCGGAGCAGAGATCATTTTCACGGGAAACTACGGTGCAGACTTGGCGAACCTGATTGTGCAGGGGGCTCAGATGGGGATCAAGCTTCCGGTTCGCTACGCCACTTACTTCCTGGATGACGACGTGCAGCTTCCTCAAACTGGCCAAGCGGCGGTAGGAAGTTTTGTGAACAGCACCTACCTGCCGACGATCAATACTCCGCAAAACAAAGCGTTCGTAGAACGATGGCACAAAAAGTTCAAAGACACAAACCACCCCTATCCGGCTTCGAACCTTGGGTATCCTTACAACGGTGCGATGTTTCTTTTTGCAGCGATCAAGAAGGCCAAATCCTCTGATGCCGAAGCAGTCATTAAGGCTTTTGAGGGAATGGAATATGCCGGTTTGGTCGGAAAGCAGATCATGCGAGCCTGCGACCATCAAATTGTGATGCCCGGTCCCGTCGGTGAAATCGAGGCCAAATCAAGGATCTTTCCATTCCCTTTTCCGGATAACCCTGTGATGATCCCATCGGATAAAGTGGCTGTTCCGGTCAAGGAGACAGGGAATCCCAGATGTACCGGCGGTAAGTGATCAGAAACAAATGGAGACAGATTCGGGAAGGGATGGCTGGCCACCAACCTTCCATCCCTTTCTCTCAAAGGAAATTATTATTGGTTGGGCATTTTTGGCACATCTTTCTGGATAGACCCGAAAGAACAGTTGATTGCCAGAAAGATATTTAAACCCTTTTTCTCGTGACACCCGTTGTTGCGTTTGCCATTCTTACCCAAAACGAATCACCTTGCCACCTCGACTCTCGATACTCATACTTTTTAAGAGCGAGTGGGGCGCTAAACCGGGATCTCATCCAACAGTCTCAGCGGCAATAGGAATAAAATCTATATTTACTTAGAGGAGGAAAAAGGCAGGGCCAAATTGGCCTTGCCTTTTTTGTTTATTTCAATCGGTAATCATCGACTCTCACATCGTCCCCGCATTACAGAGTAGTAGGTGAACTAAACAACCCCTTTCTCAACTCTTCCTTCCTGTAATCCACGGGGGGACAATTTAACAAAGCATACTCGATTTCAATCGGTAATCGATAGGTGATTATTACCCTCTGAAAGTTCCGTTGCCTTCTGTGGAGTCCTTGAAGTTTGACTTTCTAATGAATATCTTTTGATTGAGCAAATTTAAAAGAAGGAGGGTGAAATTATGCCAGATATTCTTCACAGAGTTGGCATTAAATCCACACCCCAAAAGATTTTTAAGGCCCTATCTACTATTGATGGGCTTTCTCATTGGTGGGTCGTGGGTACTAAAGGAAACCCCAAGAAGGGCGGAATTATTGATTTCCTGTTCGCCGACATGAGAGTTGTGGAGTCAAAGCCCAACAAAGTAGTGAAATGGAAATGCGTGAAGGGACCTAGGGAATGGGTGGGCACAGACTTAACCTTTGAATTGAAGGCTAAGAAGGATGAGACTTTCGTCCTATTCACCCACGCCAACTGGAAAACACCCAGTGAATTGATGCGCCATTGCAGCACCAAGTGGGCTACGTTCCTTTTAAGTTTAAAAGATTTGTTGGAGAGGGAAGAAGGCCGTCCCGCCCCTTATGATGCAAAAATCAGTATTGGTGATTAGCAATCACGCTTTCTTTCTGAGGCAAATCGTCAACGATTGAGCCAGACCAATCCTCACCCTTTGTAGGTGAAGCAAACACCCCCTTTTTCAACTCTTCCTTCCTGAACTCAATAAAACGCCCCTCTTCCCTTCCAATGCAGATTTCAACTCGATATTTTCAGTTTGGAAAAAGTGCAGGTACAGTGGCAAGCAATGTTCGATTTATCTGTCAAAAAGCGTATAAGGAGGCAGTGATGACAGAAAAGTGGAGCGCGAAACATGAGGTACTCGGGATGATAAATCCCTTGCTCTGGTGTTTTGCCAATCGGCGTGTTAAGAATTACACGAATACAGGAAGTGAGAAACTCCTTGAGTAAGTATCATTGAATTTGAAACGAGGGCGTTGAAGAGAGAAGACCCCTATCAGGGAAAGGTTATTGTGCTTCAGAAAGGGTTTTATCTTCTAGGCGTTTTAGGATTTGAAAAAGAGGAGGACGGTGAGAATCGTTTGGCTGATTTACGAGAGAAGTCAAATGAGAAACCAGATAGTCGCTCAATTAAAGGAATTCTGTTTTATTTTGATTTGGAACCAGCATTCTTTTCCCCGTTTTCAAAGGGTTAATCCAAAGCGGAGATTTTTAATCTCTGAGAAAAGGGGTTTTTACGATGGACCAAGACATTCGGTTTACAATCGATGCTTTTCCACCCCCCCAAATGGCAGAACGGGCGAAGACATCGGGGTTACCAAAGCCAAAATGGATTTCTGGACCATGTTTGGGCTGGCCGTTCTGGCTGGAGCTTTCATCGCCATGGGAGCGATGTTTGCCACTACCGTAACGGCAGGTGCTGAAGGAAATCTCTATTTTGGAATGACTCGATTGCTTATGGGGGTTGCCTTCTCTTTAGGCCTCATCCTGGTCATTGTGGGAGGAGCGGAGTTGTTCACGGGGAATAACCTGATCGTCATGGCCTTTGTCAGCCGAAAGGTGACCATACGTCAGCTCCTACGCAACTGGGCGGTCGTCTACATCGGAAACTTTGTGGGATCCATCGCTACCGTTGGAATCATATTTCTCTGCAGCCGCTACAGATTTGGTCATGGGGTCATCTGGCTCAATGCCCTCAACATCGCCCAGAGCAAGTGTATCAGGCCTTTTATCGATATGGTGGCCCTGGGGATCCTGTGCAATGCCCTGGTCTGTATTGCCGTATGGCTCTGCTTCTCTGCGCGGTCCACGACGGACAAAATCCTGTCAATCATCCCGCCCATTACGGCCTTCGTTGCAGCCGGGTTTGAGCACAGCATTGCGAACATGTATTTCATCCCCGCCGGCCTTGCCGTTAGATACTGGGGACCGCCGGGTTTCTGGACCCTCGTGGGGAAAACCCTTTCGGACTACCCTGATCTCACCTGGCATAATTTCTTTTTTGTCAATCTTATCCCGGTGACATTAGGAAACATCATCGGCGGTACCGTCATGGTGGGCCTGGTCTACTGGTTTGTCTATCGTCGGAAGTTTCCCCAGGCTTAAATGGGGTGCTCTCCGGAGGTGTGGGGTAATCGCCGATCAACAGACTCTATCGTCGATCATCTCTTACTCTTCGTAAAATCAACATTCTTGAAAAGTGCGGATATCTGCTATCTATCTTCTGTTTCCGATACTTCAAAAAAGTCACGCTATGATTTTCAAATATTCACCTGGGATGCGTGATTTCTACCAGAAATCCTCAGGCCAAGATGTTATCGTTGAGCGATGCTTTGTGGTGGAGTCTTCATTGCCTCTTCTTAACCATTCCTTCCTCCTACCAGTAATTGTGTTATAGAGAGAATAAAATAAGGAGAGAGTGAAAGGCAGGAGAACGAACTTCTTCCTGGGTCAAGAGCCCTTACTTCAGTGTGTTCCCTGCCTCCCATAGCCCTGA
>Ga0208821_1000441_pt1 | contig 32314 bp, 29 predicted proteins | sample June2015DPH_20_5_FD_184720 | JGI IMG/M metagenome (GOLD analysis project Ga0208821, IMG submission 184720) | Peatland microbial communities from SPRUCE experiment site at the Marcell Experimental Forest, Minnesota, USA - June2015DPH_20_40... | ecosystem: Environmental > Terrestrial > Soil >... | reverse complement strand
TAACAGAGTGTTGGGGTAGGAAAACGATCATGGGAACAGGAACATTACAGTAAGGATTGTAAAAACTTTTGATGACAAAAAATAATTTCCTATATTTGATCCAGCAGAAGAAGCGTTTTTAAAAAACCGACTTTTTCTACAGGCTCGTTGGGTCAACAAGCGATTGAGTGATCAGGCAAGTGGTAAAGTCGAGAGTCATTAAAAAAATTGGCCATTTTCAAATACACGCAGAGCGCAAAGCGCATGGCGTAAAGCTCAAAGCAAGACTATCGTGCCTGACTGCCCTGTACCATGTAAGGTTCAGGGCTTGCCCTGTATCCCGCGAGACGCGGGACTAGGTTCAGGGCCTGCCGGTGGCGTGCGCTGTCAAGCGCACAATACGAAACGCAATAACCTCTCCGGGAAGCACGATTTGAAGTGCTTCCATTATTCAGTCAACTCCTAAGAAGAGATTAGTCTTAGGAAGGTTGCCCTCCATAAAAAAGCCGATCGGTCATAGAAGCAGGTCGGGGCGTCACACACCTGGTTTAGAAAGGAGAGACTTATGGAAAAAGATGAGACCTACCAAAGGGCAAGGAAACGGGTAGAGGCAAAGATTGGATTTTACATCCATCTATCTGTCTATGTTGGTGTGAATGTTCTGCTCATCATCATTAACCTCCTCACCTCTCCTCACTATCTCTGGTTTATCTGGCCCGTTATGGGATGGGGAATTGGGTTATTCTTCCACGGGATGGCTACCTTCATTTTCTCCGGCAGAAAATTTAAGGAAATCAGGGATAGGATGATTGAAAAAGAGATAAAAAGAGAAAACCGTTAAGGTTCCTCTCAAAGCCAAGGGGGCGTTGCCGAAAATTCGCACTTTTCATGCGCTGAGTATCTACACTATTCATGGGTGTCATCCATAAAAAGTTGGGCGTCCAATTGCGGAATCTGAAGCCAAAGACAATAGAAGGTTTTTTCATTCTGGAGATGTGGAATAGGCTTTACAATTTAACAAGAATAGATGTACTATAGTGTAGTGCTAAGCGAATAGGGGGTTAACATATGAAAGGTAAGGCTAAAAGGAAAGCTCCTGAGATTGTCCTGAAAGAGGGTAAACCCTCTGCGGTCATTCTTGATATCGATGAATATCGACAAATGTTAGAGCGTCTGGAGGACCTTGAGGATTTGAATTTGCTCAAAGAGATGAGGAAGAGACCTCTTAAGTTCAGAAAGCTCGAGGACTTTTTGAAGGAGTATCATCCAAGTGTATGAAGTCTACTCCCCCACCACCTTCCAACGGATTATTCCCCAGATTAGGGCGTTAGCTGAAAACCCAAGACCTTCAGGTTGTCGCAAGCTTACCGGCTCAAAGACCGATTGGCGAATTAGAGTTGGAGACTACCGTGTCCTTTACGAGATTGATGAGAAGACAAGGGCCGTGAGGATCATGCGAGTGCGACATCGCCGTGAAGTATACCGGAGATAACATCGATACCCTTTCGAGATGCAGAGCATGCGGTGTCCTCCATCAAAAAGTTGCCCGTACCGATTCCAGAATGCAGGCTTCGGATTGCGGAATTTAAACTAAAAAGAGCAATGGAGCATTGCGCATAGAGCATCCATCCATCGCCCCGGCTCGCTGGCCGGATGGTTCTATAAGGATGGGTGAGAGGAACCCCAGATTAAGATAGAGAGGAGAGATCCGAATGAAAAGGCTCGCAATAGGAAGAAGGATTTTTTGGTACGTTCTCGCCGCGGTGGTTCTCGTTCTGATTTTTCTATCCCTCATTACGGGCAGGCTGGTGGAATGGCTCTGGATGGGGGAATTAGGGTATGAAAACATCTTCTGGCAGCTGCTGTTCATTAGGCTGGGATGGTTCGGTCTGGCTTTTATCTTAGTATTCCTCTATTTCTGGGGCAATCTGCGTCTGCTCGTGAGGGCCGGGCTGAAGAGCGTTGGGAGACAAGATGTGCTGGTCATTGAGAATGCCGGGGAGATCACAGCAAAGACCGGAAAATTCATTACCGCCATCCTCTCATGTGTTCCGGCACTCATTTTTGGTCTTATCTACTATTCTGAATGGGACACTTATCTGCGCTTCCGCTGGGGGGGGACTTTCGGATTCTCCGATCCCATCTTTGGTGCGGATGTCGGATTCTATGTGTTCAGACTTCCCTTTTATGAGATGATCCAGAACGGCTTGACAGGTCTGACCTTCACCACATTTTTGCTCATCACTATCGGATACCTATCCTTTGGCATGCTTCGGTTCGGGGTAAATTCTCCCCAAAGGAGAAATTGGGCACCCCTGGGGCATGTGGCTATCCTATTTCTTCTCTTCATTGGAAACTGGGTGTGGGGTTATTATCTGGATCGTTTTGAGCTCCTCTACTCCACCCTTGGCGTTGTCTACGGAGTGGGATATACGGCTTATAACGTCACGAGGATCAGTCTCTGGGTCATGCTTTTTGCGTCGATTGCCTTAGGTATTTGGGTTCTTTTAAACTTCCTGAAACGGCGGTTCTGGTCGATCCTCATTGGCATTGGAAGCTATTTCGTTCTCTATTTTTTGGTTATCATCCTGGTCCCCGGTGTCGTGCAAAAGTTCGAGGTGGAACCCAGCGAGCTGAAATTGGAGACCGCTTATCTCAAGCATAATATCGATTTTACGCGCAAGGCCTTCCAACTCGACAAAATAGAAGTGAAAACGTACCCCGGGTTATCGGAGCTCACCCCCGGGCAGGTCTCTGACCACCAGGAGACCGTTCAGAATATCCGCCTCTGGGATTGGCGGCCACTGCTGCAGACCTATCGGCAAACTCAGGAGATGCGTCTCTATTATCGATTCAATGAGGTTGACGTTGACCGTTACCATACGGAGGACGGCTATCATCAGGTGGAGCTCTCCGCCCGGGAGTTGGCGCCCGAGCTTCCCGAACAGGCCAGGACGTGGGTCAATGAGCGTCTTCAATATACCCACGGCTATGGTCTCGTCATGAACTTCGTCTCGAAGATTGCCGAAGGAGGATTCCCCCAGTATATTATCGAAAATATCCCGCCCGTCTCCAAGTACGGCCTGAATGTTGAACGGCCTGCCATCTACTTCGGCGAAAAGGCCCCGGGTTATCGGATCGTCGCGACCAAGATGAAAGAATTTGACTATCCGAAGGGGAGTGAAAATATCTATACCAGCTATCAGGGGAAGGGAGGCATTCCCCTGGACAGCTACTGGAAAAGACTTCTTTTTGCATGGAATTTCTCAGACGTCAATATACTGCTCACCTCTTATCTCGGCCCTGAGAGTCGTATCCAGATTTGGAGAAGTGTCCAGGAACGGGTTGGGAGAATCGCCCCTTTTTTACTACTGGACAGAGATCCTTACCTCGTCCTGAGCGAAGGGAAGCTCTACTGGATTCAGGATGCCTACACGACCTCCGACCATTTTCCCTACTCAAAACCCCAATCAAGATCCCTGGGGATTGGCCTGAATTATATCCGAAACTCCGTGAAGGTGATTGTGGATGTTTACGAAGGCTCCGTTCGATTTTATGTAATGGACCCGGACGACCCGGTCCTCGGCGTTTACCGCAAGGCGTTTCCGGGGGTCTTCAGGGAATTGGGGGAGTTATCGCAGGATTTAAAAAGGCATCTGAGATACCCTGAGGACCTTTTCACGATTCAAGCCGACATGTACAGGACCTATCACATGACGGATCCTCAGGTCTTCTACAACCGAGAAGATCTTTGGAGCTTTGCACAGGAGAAATATGCCGGCAATACCATCCCGATGATCCCCTATTATATCCTGATGCGGCTTCCCGGCCAGAAAGAGCTGATGTATCTTCTGATGAGTCCTTTTACGCCTCAGAGCAGAGACAACATGATCGCCTGGATGGCTGCCGATTGCGATTTTCCTGAATACGGGAAAATGCTCCTTTATCAACTCCCAAAGGAGCGGCTGATTCTGGGCCCCATGCAGATCGAGGCGATGATCGATCAGAACACGCTGATCTCCGGGCAGCTGTCCCTTTGGGATCAGAAAGGCTCCCGGGTCATCCGTGGCAACTTGATTATTATCCCCATCGATAGCTCCTTTCTTTACTGCGAGCCTGTGTACCTGACGGCGGAAGGCACAAACATCCCGCAGCTCAAGCGGGTCATTATTGTATCCGGGAACAAAGTGGTCATGGAGCCCACTCTTGATCAAGCCCTTCAGGCCGTTTTCGGTACCGCTCAACCTGAGGCAGGGAAAGTCTCTGCCCCCATTCAGAGCGAACAGCTGAACCGGGCAAGGGAGGATCTCAAAGAAGCTGAGCAGGCGATTCGACAGGGAAGATGGGAAGACTTCGGAAAGGCTATGGAGAAGTTAAAAACGCTTTTGGGCCAACCCCCTGAAAGAACCAAGTAGCCTATTATTCTCGAAAAATCAGCAGTATGGGCACGTGGGGCTGCGGGGTCAGGCTTGAGAAATTGAGATTTGGTGTCATCCCTAAAAAAGTGGGGCGGTATTTCGGGCGCTGAGTCAATAAGTGACTGACTGATCAGGCAAGTGGTAACGTCGAGAGTCACTCAATGAATGAGTAAAGGTAAGAGTAAAGAGCAAGGCACCTGACTGCCCTGTACCATGTAAGGTTCAGGGCTTGCCCTGTACCCCGCGAGACGCGGGACTAGGTACAGGGCTCGCCGGTGGTGTGCGCTGCCGGGCGCACAAAAGAACTAATTTTCACCCCGGGAGACACCATTTTAACGAAACGTTTGACATCGTCGTCCCTTCTTGTTAAAATAGTCTGAATTCGGGTCAACCTAAATGGAGGTCAAGTTTATGAAAGCCTTATCTGTGTCCGAAGCTAAAATGAAACTGAGCGGATTGATCGATAGCGTCAACGCGACCGATGAAGAGATTGTGATCACTAAAAACGGGCGGCCAGCCGCCGTGTTAGTCAGCCCTGAAGGGTTTGAAAATCTGAAGGAAACGGTCGTTGTTCGATCGGATTCAGCCCTGATGAAAGAGATAAAGAAGGGCCTGAGGGCGCTAAAAATGAAGAGGACAAAGTTGTATACCCTTGATGAATTGTTCCGCTAACCGGCTGCTGAAAAACGACCCGTCTGCTGCGTTGCCTTCATCCCTCCCCGTGTCAAGCACGGGGCAGGCTCATTGCGGCGTACATCCGGTTACGCCTCATTCTTCGGGATTTCAGGAGCCTTGCATCTGGGCATTTTTGAGCAGCCAGAGAAAAAATCGCTTTTTTAGCAACGCGCTAATGGGAGAACGGCGACCCATGTACAAATTGGTTGTTCCAAAGGACGTTAAGGAACTGATCAGAACGATGCATCCCATGCTGAAGAAGAAGGTGAAAGCGTCGTTAACGATGATTTTAGCTGACCCTCATTCTGGCAAAGCCCTCTTAGATGAACTTTCAGGGCCGAGGAGTTTTCGAGTCCGTTCTTTCAGAATCATCTATAGAGTTAAGGACCCGGGGCGGATAGAACTTGCTGCCATCGGTCCCCGAGAACGGATCTACGAAGAGACCTTCCGGATCCTTCAGAAGAGGATCGAAGAACCCCGGGACGTAGGTGAAAATTAACACTTCCCCGCCTCTGTAGGTCGGTGCTGGGAGGTCCGGGTCATCCCTAAAGAAGTTGGCCACCTTAATTTCAGATTTCAAATTGCAGATTTCAGATTGAAAACATCAAAAGAGAAGAATACTTCCAATGCGGATTTCGGAATTCGGATTGCGGAATTAAAAACCTTTCTGTTTGCTTCAATGATTTAGTTTAGGGGAAGATTCAGGCGATAGTCCGTAGAAACCACAATCCCTAAGGATATTGCCGAAACCGAAATTGCCAATAGAGGCACATCTTTTAGGAGGTGACATATGAAACTGAAAGACCAAACGGCACTGGTTACCGGTTCAAGCCGGGGCATTGGTGAAGCCATCGCCCGCGCCTTTGCAGCAGAAGGCGCACGGGTCGCTATCACGGGACGCTCGGCACAAGAACTCGAAGCATTGCAAAAGGAGCTTGGCCGCCCGGGCGTGCGATGCGAGAGCATTGTAGCCGATCTCAGCCAGAAGGGCGCCGTTGAGAGAGTGTGGAGCCAGGCCACCCAAGCGTTCGGGCACATTGACATCCTCATCAACAACGCGGGTATGGGCAGCGGCCCGAACAAACCGAAGCCCGTTGTGGATTACAGCGACGACCTCTGGGAGGCGATGCTCTACGTCAACCTCACCGTACCCTATCTGTTCTCGAAGAAAGCGTTGCCTTCCATGATCGAGCGCAAGTATGGGCGCATCATTATGACCGCGTCTGTCAACGGCAAGATAGGCTTGTTGCACGGCGCGGCGTATGCGGCGAGCAAACATGGACTCTTGGGGCTGATGCGCACGTTGGCGATGGAGACGGCGAAGCAGGGTATCACTGTCAACGCCATTTGTCCCGGACCCGTGCGCACACGCATGAACAATTTGCGCGTGGAGTATGACGCGAAGCGTCTCGGACAATCGGTTGCGGAGGTTGAGGCGAGTTTGACGGCGATTGGTCGCCGTCTCGATGCAGACGAGATTGCGCCGCTGGTCGTGTATCTTGCCAGCCGCGAGGCTTCCGTCGTTACCGGACAGGCATTCAATATTGACGGCGGGTTATTGATGGTATAACGGCATCCTAAGCCGAGGGCTGAGTGAGTGGGGTCATGTCCCAGTGGATTGCGAGGCCCTCACCAGGCTCGTAATAGAGAAGGCAGAAAGAAGAAAGCAAACTGGATATACTATGCTCAAATTGCTGGATGAGGAGATAAGAGATGGAAGATTTAATACAAAGGGCAGCCCAAGATTTAATCAAGGCAAGATATGGGATCGCTTTAACCGGTGCCGGGATTTCAACCGAATCGGGAATCCCTGATTTCCGTGGCCCGGACGGAATTTGGACCAAAAATCCTGAAGCTGAAACGAAGGCCTATGAAGTCTATGAGCAATTCAAGACGAATCCAAAAAGATATTGGGAAGAAAGACTGGACCCTCAGAGCTCTCTGTCGAGGCTCTTCTCAATTCTCGGGGAGATTGGAAAGTTTCAACCTAATCCCGGACATTACGCTTTAGCCGAACTCGAGAAAATGGGAATATTAAAATGCGTCATTACCCAAAATGTGGATGAGTTACATCAAAAGGCAGGGAGCAAAAAAACGATTGAGTACCATGGAGGCATTAATAAGTTAAGGTGTTTCCTCTGTAACAGAAGGTTCAGCAAAGATGAACTCACTTTGGAGAAAATTAAAATGGAGGGGAAGCTTCCTCCTTATTGCCAATGTGGAGGCGTGATCAAAGGTGATGTCGTTTCCTTTGGGGAACCCATTCCAAGCGACGTTCTTGAAGGAAGTCAAAGAGAGGCTTGGAAATGCGATTTAATGCTAATTTGTGGGACCTCGGCTGTCGTTTATCCTTTTGCCAGTTTACCACAGATGGTCGGTCCGGGCACAATCATCATTGAAGTAAACGGCGAGCCCACTCCTTTGACTGGAAGAATTTCAGATTATCTCATTCAAGGAAAAACCGGAGAAATCCTGCCCAAAATAGCGGAAAGAGTAAAAAAGATCCAATAGGCTAACAAAAAAGGACTACGGGGTCAGGCCGCAACATTCAACAGGTTCGTTCTCTTAATACTGACCTTTGGCCTCATCCGTACGTAAAGCGTAAAGCTCAAAGCCTAAGGCCAATGAGCAATTGTTTGTTTCGGTCCGGAGGCGCGGAAGATGCAGGCGACCCCCGGCTCCCTACACGTTCGCGCTTTTCGGAAATTGTCCAGAAAAAGACTCCTGCTTCCAGTCGCCTATGAAAACCGACAAGGAACTTTATCATGAATTGCGCGTCTTATCGTGTGGAAGGTTATGGAACGATGAAGTGGCGCGGTTCGATCGATCGACTCCCGAGGAGCGAATAAAACGGGTGGCGGTCATTCGCGCGGTGGGCACGGTCTTGTCTGAATCCGGCACCGCGAAGCAGAAGGCCGAGGTGAGGTCGTGGCTTGTTCGCCTGTTGCAGGATCCGAGCGAGAAGGTCAGACGCTACGCCATGACGGCTCTGCCCAAGATCGGTGCTGGACCGGTTGAGGAAGAGGCGCTGCTTTCGTTGCTCCGGACGACCGCGATCGAGCGTGAGAAGAAATTCCTGGGTCAGGCTCTGGATAAGATCGGCGGAACGGCCACACTGAGCGTCGTGGGCGGAGTTCGTGGCTTCCTTCCGCAAACCGAGCAGAAGGTAAAAGCCAGTGTGGCGCGCAGGGAAAGGCCCAGTGTCATTCGAATGGACAGCACCCTCTCCGATTTCACCCGCTTGCGAATCCATTTGCACTGCCGCAAGGGGTTGGAAAAGATTGTCCGCGATGAAGTGAAAGAGTATATCGCGAAGCACGGGAAATTCCGAGTCGTAGAGGTTCGCAGTCGCCTGGTCGCGATCACGCCGGTAGCGCCCTTTTCCCTGGCCGACATTTACACACTCAGGTGTTTTGCCACGGTTGGCTTTTTTCTTGGCACTGTCCGGAGCTCAGACCCGGCAGAGTCCGCCGATGCCCTGGCGTCGTTGATTACATCGTCCTTATCGCGGTCTGTCCTGGCCACCTTCACGGAAGGATCGATCCGTTATCGCCTGGAGTTTGTTTCCAAGGGACACCAAAGAGGTGCCGTGCGTCTCGTGGCGAACCGGGCCTATGCGATGTGCCCGGACATTCTGAACGATCCGCGAAGTGCTCCCTGGTCGATGGATCTCCACCCCACAGGAGATGGAATCTCTGTTGAATTGCGCCCGAAGTTGACGCCCGATCCGCGATTTACCTATCGTGAGGATGATATTCGTGCGGCATCCCACCCTCCGTTGGCGGCCTGTATGGCCCGCCTGGGCCGAAGCGGGAACCATGAGATCGTCTGGGACCCGTTTTGCGGATCGGGGTTGGAACTTATAGAAAGGGCACTGCTGGGTGGGGTGGAATGCATTTACGGAACGGATCTCAGCCCGGATGCCATTGCCATTAGCCGGGCCAACTTTGCCGCCGCTCAGGTGAAGGCCGTTCAGTCGAAATTCGTCTGCTGTGACTTTCGCGACTATGCGAAGGTCGAAGGCTTGGGACCCAAGAGCGTGACCCTCGTCGTCACCAACCCTCCCATGGGAAAGCGAATTCGGGTCCCCAACCTGCGCGGATTGTTTGGGGATCTCTTTGCGGTCGCCGCCGAGGTGCTTAAGCCCGGCGGACGGCTTGTATTCGCCAATCCGCTGCGCATCGAACCTTTAGACCCATCGCTCAAATTGCAGTACCGGCAGGTGATTGATCTTGGCGGCTTCGATTGCCGTCTCGAAATGTATCTCAAGCGGGCGCGATGAATGGAAGATCCATTGGGCCAATCGTGATCGCAGACGAGTTAACGCGTAAATGAGTTGATGGGTTGATGGAAAAATGATTGGGAGGGTTGAGATGGGATTATGTCTTCGACTTCTTGCCTCTTCTGTCCCACTCCCCCCCATGGCTCTGATAATCCCGATTTTCTATGATCGTCTGATCGACCACCTCTCCACAAATTAAGCACCGCCAGCTAAAGAAGGGACCATTTGGACAAAAAAACTGCTCATGAATCATCATCCCGTTACATCGGTCGCATTTCATATTAACCTCCCCAAAATTATCCCGGTGAGATCAAGGGGTTTGGAATAAGGTAAACGCCGTATTTTGCCGAAAAAGATGTTTTGTCTCAGGGCTAAATTGCAGGTGAAAGGTCTTGATCCACCCAAGTCTACTTCCTATAATAACCTACTTTCCTTTTTAGGGCCACCGGATGTTGAAAACCCCGGGACCGTCGTTTCGTTATTTAAAAAATAGGCCTATTGTAAAATGGGATATCATCCGTAAAAAAGTTGGCCGTTCCAAATGCGGAATGCGCCCTGAACCATGTAAGGTTCGGGGCTGCCATGCACCTCATCCTGAACTACGTCGAGTTCAGGACTAATCCCGAACCCTACATGGTTCGGGGCGTGGTGCATGGCGGAATGCGGAAGCCCCCTCTCTTCGCAATGTTTCCCCTCACCCGAAAGAGTTCTTGACAAAGAAAGCCATAACAATGTATCCTTACAATAAGGAGGTAAGGAATCATGCTTGCCAAGAAGACGTCCAAGAACCAGATCACCTTGCCCAAGGAGATTGTGAAAGCGCTCCCGGATGCCGAGTATTTTGATGTCAGCATCAAGGACAATACGATCCGTTTAATGCCGGTGAGGATCACTCCTGTTGCATCATCCCTTGGCAGCGTCAGGGAAAAAATGAAAAAGCTCGGCCTGACTGAAAAAGACGTCGGCGAGGCAATCCAGTGGGCAAGAAGCCGAAAAAGATAATACGCGTGGTGCTGGATACGAATGTTCTGATATCCGCTTTGCTTTTCAGGGGAGAGCTGTCAAGGATTGTGGGGTTATGGCAAAAAGGCAAGATCGTTCCCGTCATTTCAAAAGAGACCTTTAGCGAACTAAGGACCGTTCTTGAATATCGAAAATTCTCCCTTTCCCGTGCCGAGGTAGAATCGCTGATCGAACACGAGATTCTTCCGTTTTTCGAAGTGGTGAATGTAAGCAAACGCGTCAAAGGAGCATGCAGAGACCCCGGAGATGACAAGTTTATCTTATGTGCCCTCTCCGCCAACGCCGATGGCATCGTCACCGGGGACAAGGATTTGTGCGATTTAAGAAAATATCGATCCATAAAAATCATTGATGCCTCAGATTTCATAAAAATGTTTGACTAAATTTACGAAGTAAAGGCCCAAGTCTCATCCGTGAAGCGTTGGCCTATTCCAATTGCGGATTGCGCCCTGAACCATGTAAGGTTCAGGGCTGCCATGCACCCCATCCTGAACTACGTCGAGTTCAGGACTAATCCCGAACCCTACGTGGTTCGGGGCGTGGTGCATGGCGGAATGCGGAATTCAAAATATCAAAGAAAGCACGCATGATAGGATAAAGGGCATAGCGTAAGAATCAGAGCCAAAAGCTTTAAAAGTGGCAGGGGGGCCGGGTCTTGAATTGAAGAGTATCGAAGGGGGATAAATCATGAGACGATATCCGCGGGTATGCACCGTTATTGCCCTAACGCTCGTCTTCAGCCTATTCGTTATTGGGTCCGGGCCGAGCAGGGGCAGCAGTAACGATGACCGCCCGGCCATGACGACAGAGCGCTGGGCGTCGATTGTTGATCGTGGGAGTGGCAAAGGGGTTTGGACTCTCACTAAAGAATCCGATGGAACGGTGACCGTTAGCGGAGAGTGGACGTATCTACCGTCCACCACATGTCCTTTCACTGGAGGAAGGGTGATCCTCTCGGGCTCTTCTCTCGTGTTCACCGCTACGGGCACAGCGACGAATCCTTCCGCTCCCTCAGGATATCGGGATTCTCCGTTTACCCTGGACGTCAAGGGTGAATTGAAGGACGGAGGGGGGAATGGGACATATACCATTACCTTCTCAACTCCAGTGTGGCCGTCAGGTTTGTCACGGGAGTGGACAGCGACACGGACAGAAGGCAAAGGCGTAACGGAATAATCCCTCCGGCGCATATGGCTGGAGGAGAAACTGAGAAAAGGTGGAAGGTAAAAAAATATGAAACCGAAGGACAATGAAGAGGGGGCGGGAAAAAGCCCCACAGAGATGGGAAACAATTTGGATCCCATACGTTCCGATCTTGCCGAGGTGATCGAAAGGCATGCGGTAGGATTGGATGAACGGCGCCCCGAAGCCGTGCGCCGTATGGAGGAAAGAAACCAAAGAACGGCGCGTGCAAAGGTGGCGGATCTTTGCGATCCGGGCCATTTTATCGAATATGGAGCCCTGGCCATCGCGGCGCAACGCCAAAGGCGGTCATTGGATGATCTCATGGGCAGAACCCCGGCCGACGGCCTCATCACAGGCATCGGCCAGGTCAATGGCTCTCTCTTCGGAGAAGACAAGGCCCGCTGCATGATCATGGCCTACGACTACACGGTGCTGGCCGGCACGCAGGGGTTTTTCAATCATAAAAAGATGGACCGGATGCTGAAGCTCGCTCATGAACAGCGCCTTCCCCTCATTCTCTTCGCCGAAGGCGGGGGCGGCAGGCCGGGCGACGTCGATGCCTACGGGGTCGTGATCGCAGGCCTCGATCTCTCCACGTTCAGCTCCATGGCCAGGCTGAGCGGCAGGGTCCCCATGGTCGGGATCGTCTCAGGCCCCTGTTTTGCCGGAAACGCCGCCCTGCTTGGATGTTTCGATGTGATCATCGCCACGGAGAACTCCAACATCGGTATGGGCGGCCCCGTGATGATCGAGGGAGGCGGGCTCGGCGTCTTCAAACCCGAGGACGTAGGACCCATGGACGTGCAGACGAAAAACGGCGTCGTCGACATTGCCGTCCGCGGTGATCAGGAGGCGGTTGCAATCGCCAAGAAATATCTCTCGTATTTTCAGGGAACGACCTCCCGATGGGAGGCATCCGATCAACGTCTTCTTCGCACGCTGATTCCGGAACAAAGCCGCCGTGCGTACGACGTACGGAAGGTCATCAGGGCCGTTGCGGACGCCGATTCCTTTCTGGAAATGCGGCCCAAATTCGGCCCCAGCATGGTGACGGGGTTTCTGCGCATCGAAGGCCGGCCATTCGGCGTGATCGCGAATAACTGCATGTACATGGCCGGAGCGATTGAGGCCGAAGGGGCTGATAAGGCCGCGCGATTGATGCAGTTGTGCAACGTCCATGGCTTGCCCATCCTGTCTCTGTGCGATACGCCGGGGTTCATGGTGGGGCCGGAGATCGAGAAGCGCGCTCAGGTGCGCCACGTCTGCCGCATGTTTGTGATCGGTTCACACCTGAGCGTGCCTTACGTTACGGTCGTTCTGCGCAGGGGATACGGCCTCGGTGCGATGGCCATGGCCAAGGGCGGTTTCCATGAAAGTTCGTTTACGATCGCGTGGCCTACCGGAGAGTTCGGCGCCATGGGCCTGGAAGGCGCAGTCAAGGCCGGATTCAAAAAGGAGCTTGAGGCGATTGAAGACCCGAAGGAACGTGAAGCCCTCTACGAGAAACTCGTCGCCCAGTCGTATGAGCGGGGAAAGGCGATCAATATGGCGTCTTATCTCGAAATCGACGCGGTGATTGACCCGGCGGATACGCGGTCATGGATTCTGCAGGCCCTGCCCTCCGTTCCCGCTGCGCCCGTCGAGGGGGGAAGCCATTCTTTCGTCGATCCTTGGTAAGCGTGGGCCCTCCGTCAGGCAGATAGGGAGAAACGGAGAAGCCGAGTGCGGAATGCGGATTGAAACCGAAGCAAACCCCAGACATAGACGCGGAGACACGGGGATGGGGAGAGTGAAGAATTTTAGAATGCGGAATTCAAAACATCCGAAAATAAATATCTTCATTAAACATTAGAGCGTAAGGAGGAAGACGATGGGGAAAATTATCGTGATCTATCATAGTCAGCAGTACGGGGATACGAAGTCGCTTGCTGAAGCGCTTGCAGAGGGAGCTCGGGGAGCCGGGGCTGAAGTTCACCTGATTAACACCAACGAGCGGCGGGTCGCCCTGGAAGAATTTTTGTCCGCCGATGGGGTTGCGATCGGGACCCCCGACTATTTCTCATACGTCGCGGGCACGGTGAAGACCTTTTTTGACGATATTTACCTGTGGGATCAATCAGGCAAGACTGTCAAAGGAAAACCGGCTGTCCTTTTCTTTTCCTGTGGCGGCGGAGGGAAAGTCAAGCAGCCTTTGGAATCCCTTGCTCAACGCTTCTTCCAGCAGAAGGGGGAGACGGTAAGGAGTGACCGTCCCATTACCAACGAGGCAAAGAAAAAGTGCCTTGCGCTTGGTCAGGAACTGGTGAAAAACATAAGCAGCAGGGCTTCCAAAAAATAGGCTCAACTGTTCGTGCGCTGCCGAGCGCACAAAACAAATAATTTTTACCCCGGGAAACACCATTTGACTGAAGCGTTTGACATCCTCGCCCCTTCTTGTTCGTAACATTATTTAAGAACCCGGCAAAGAGTCCCGAAGCCTTTCTGAGACTTCTGCAGTGAGCCGACAAACCTTTTCAGCCAAAGGAACGGAAAGCGAGGCCATTCCACAACTGGGAGTGATGATGGCTCTCTGTAACAGGGCAGGATTGATTCCTTTTTTGGTTAGGCTTTCAATACCCTTCTTAAAACGCTTGACCAAACCCTGAGCATCCTCCTTGATAACAGCCTCACTTGTCGGGACAATGCCCCAAGCGAGAATACCTCCTCTTTCTAAGAACGCTCTTAAGTCTTTTGGATAGAGGGAGAGCGTCTCCAGATAATCATAGGCGTCGAAACTGAGCACATCGAGGTGCGTCGAGAGAAGCACACTCCAGTCCGTATTCCCACAGCAGTGGACCCCCTTCAACCCCTTCACCGCGTCAAAGCATTCGTTCAGAGAACGAACGACATCCTCCCGGTTCAGGCCTGAAAAGGCAGAGCCGAACGAGGAGAGGGAGGGTTCGTCGAAAAAGATGATCGTTGGGATACCGGGAAAAAGGTCATGGTACTTCTTTTCCAGCCACCGGGCTTTCAATGAAAGGTGTTTGACCAGGATGTCTCTTAAAGACGGGTCGTAAAAGATCGGTTTCTGCTCCTGATCGGCCAGGGCGAGACCAAACGTGATCGGCCCTGTGATCTGGCCCTTGATATATTTTATCCTCTTTCGGGGGTCTTTTGACGAAAGGTCTTTTAAGATCCCGAGTCCTCTTGCAAAATCCTTCGTGATCTGAAAAGGCTCAAGATCATTCCCCTCGAAACGCTGATAGAATTTCTCGATTTCTTTCTCGAATCCCTGAGATGTCTCAATCCAAACCTTTTGTTCCTTTTCATTCCATCTTAAGGAGGGAAATCCCTCGGAGTATTGAACGACCATTCCTTCCAGAAAAGACCGTTTTGGCAGCTGGGGCCAGAATGGGATTTCAGGGAAGTTTTTGAGGATGAGTCCGAAGACCTCCTTCTCATCCTGATGCGGGAAGGACCCGATTCCTGTTGTGGCGAAAGGATATTGAAATTCCATAGCTTTTCATAAAGCGATTCCACACAAAAAGTCAAGGAAATTTTGTCGCATCCTTCGTAACCATTTGATTACAAATCAAAACCTTGACAAAAGAAGGTTTGATGATTAGTTTTTACGAGAAATCTATAACAGAAGGGAGGTCTGTCTTTATGAAGGTGAGGCCACTTCACGATCGGCTCATTATCCAGAGATTGGAGGAGGAAGAGAAGACAAAGGGAGGGATCATTATTCCCGATACGGCCAAGGAAAAGCCTATTGAGGGAAAGGTGATCGCCGTCGGGGCAGGAAGGATCAAGAAGGATGGTACAAAGATTCCTCTTGGAATCAAAAAAGGCGATCGGGTCCTCTTCGCAAAGTATGCAGGGACCGAGGTAAAGATCGATGGAGAAGAATATCTCATGATGAAAGAGGATGATATCTTCGCAATCATTGAATGATGGATCAGAAAGGAGGAGGTGTTCATGGCAAAAGAATTGAAATTCGATCAGGAAGCAAGAAATGCGGTTCTGGAGGGCGTCAACATTCTGGCCGATGCAGTAAAAGTGACTCTGGGACCCAAGGGAAGAAATGTGGTGCTCGAAAGGTCTTTTGGCTCTCCTGTGGTCACAAAGGACGGCGTGACCGTTGCCAAAGAGATCGATCTGGAAGATCATTTTCAGAACATGGGCGCAAAGATGGTAAAAGAAGTGGCCAGCAAAACCTCGGATACGGCCGGAGATGGAACCACCACAGCCACACTCTTAGCCCAGGCCATCTACCGGGAGGGGTACAAAGTGGTGGCTGCCGGAATCAACCCCATGGATGTAAAACGGGGAATTGACCTGGCCGTGGAAGAGGTCGTCAAAGAGCTGAAGAAAATGTCGAAACCCGTCAAAGAGCAGAAAGAGATTGCCCAGGTGGGTACGATCTCTGCCAATAACGACAAGACCATCGGCGATATCATTGCCGAAGCGATGAATAAAGTCGGAAAAGAGGGCGTGATCACGGTCGAGGAGGCCAAGGCGATAGAGACCACCCTCGAGGTCGTTGAAGGGATGCAATTCGATCGGGGGTATATCTCTCCTTATTTCGTAACCGATCCGGAGAAGATGGAGACTGTGCTCGAAGACCCCTCCATCCTCCTTTATGAAAAGAAGCTCGCCAATATGAAAGAGCTGCTTCCTCTCCTGGAGCAGATTGCCAAGACTGGAAGCCCGTTTCTCATCGTCTCTGAGGATGTAGAAGGGGAGGCGTTAGCCACCCTGGTGGTGAATAAACTTCGGGGGACACTAAAATGCGCAGCCGTCAAAGCCCCTGGTTTTGGAGACCGGAGGAAGGCAATGCTCGAAGATATAGCGATCCTCACCGGCGGCAAGGCCATCATGGAGGATGTGGGAATCAAGCTCGAGAAGATGAAGATGGAGGATCTGGGCCGGGCGAAGAAAGTGGTCATTGACAAAGATAATACCACGATTGTTGAAGGAGCAGGGTCTGCCTCTGCGATCGAAGGCCGGATCAAACAGATTCGTGTCCAGATCGAAGAGACCACTTCGGATTATGACAAAGAGAAACTTCAAGAGCGATTGGCAAAGCTCGCCGGAGGGGTGGCTGTGATTAAGGTGGGGGCAGCCACCGAGACGGAGATGAAGGAGAAGAAGGCGCGGGTGGAAGACGCGCTCCATGCCACACGAGCTGCCGTAGAAGAGGGAATTGTTCCTGGCGGGGGGGTGGCTTATCTGAGATGTTTACCTGCGTTGAAGAAGATCAAAGTAGAAGGAGATCGACAGACAGGCGTTGATATTATTATTAGGGCCCTCGAAGAACCGATCCGTCAGATTGTTCAAAATGCCGGCAAGGAAGGGTCAGTGGTAGCGGAGAGGGTAAGACGCGAAAAGGGCGCGTTCGGCTTCGATGCGGATAAGGAAGAATATACGGATATGATCGAGGCCGGCATCATCGATCCAACCAAGGTGGTGAGATTTGCCCTGCAGAATGCTGCCAGTGTCGCTTCTCTGTTAATCACCACGGAGGCTGTCGTGGTTGAGAAACCCAAGAAAGAACCGGCTGGACCCCCCATGCCTCCGGCTTATTAAAGAATACCCATAACTCGTTTCCTCTCTCCTGTGCCCAACCTGCCTGCGGCAGGCAGGCGCAAGCAGGCACAGGGAGAGGGGAGGGTGTCTGCCATGGTTGACGATCTGTCTTTGATCTTACCCGAAGACAAGAAGGAAGCCGAAAGGGTCTTCAATTCTCTCGCTGTCAAAAACCAACTCGATATTGTCTTGCGGGCTCGTGATAAAGAGCGACTCCATTATTTATTCCTTTCAGAACATCCGGAACGGTTGATTCAAGAGCTTCCGGAACTGGAGGTTTTCCTAACCGTGAAGGAAGCCGGAGAAAAGGATTGTCTCGATCTGATTTCGCTCACCACTCCGGAACAATTCCAGTATCTTCTCGATCTCGATTTGTGGAAAAGAGATCAATTAGACCCGGAGAAGGTCCTTCACTGGATGGAGATTCTGCTTGAATCGGGCGAAAAGAAAGCCAGCCAGTTCATCGAGTCTGCGGATATTGAGTTCATCGCCCTCCTTCTGAAAAAATTCCTCCATGTCACAACCATGGAGGGGGAGCACCTGGAGGGAATGGACAGAATCCCTCTTTTCACGCTGGATCAATATCACTTCATCCATTTCAGGGGGAAGAGGACCAGAGAGATTTTCGAGCCCTTTTTGCAAATTCTTTGCCGGGTGGACAGAGGAAGCTATCAGAGATTGATGGATTCCCTTGTCATGGAATTCGAATCAGAGCTTGAGGAGACAGGCTACCGTCTCAGGAATAGCCGGCTGGCGGATTACGGATTTCCTGATTTTGAGGAGGCCCTGGAGATTTATCGCTTTGTCAACCCGGATTCTTTTGCGGGAGGCGAAGGCTTTTCTCCGGTCATGAGCCGAGACGAGGCCGGCAAGGAAGGTTCTGTTTTCTATCTTGCCTTTCGAAACGAGGGTCTTTTTTTCTCCTCTGCTCTCTCTAAGATAGAGGATGCCTGTGAGCAGGGTCGATTAAAACAAGAGATAACCGCCGTCTGCAATAAGGCAATCGTGGCGGAGGCGATCGATCTCTCCAATATCGCGGCTATGGAGAGGGCAGTAAAAAAAGTCTACCACTTCCTGAACCTGGGGCTTCAATACTTGAGCAAGGAAGACGAGGCAAGGTCGCTTGAAATCCTTCGATCTCTTCCCATGCAGAAACTCTTTCAATACGGTGTGAGCACGACCCTTCTTCTCAGGAGAAAGGCAGAATCCATTTTACAGGAACCCTGGTTTTCGAATGACCAGGAGAATCTCGTCTTCTTGGACCCTCCTCATCTTGAAAAATTTGAGGGGATTTTGAGAAAGAAGCCTGCTCTCTATCGAAGCGGGGTGTATGAGGACTTCAGTAACCTTCAGGATTTGAGAGAGGCGGATGACTTTCTGGAGTTCGTCAGTGCCATCAGCCATTTTTTGGAAAAGGAATTGAATCTCTCTCCTGCTTATTTGAAGGAGATGGATTTGAGCGGTTGCTATCCGGGTGACTGGCGGGAGATCACCTTCTCCACGATCTTTCTCACCTCTACGGCGAATCAAATTCTCAAAGGGGCTTTTCGATTTGAAGCCATCGGGCAAGCTCGGGTGAAAGATCTTCTCGACAGAGTTTTTGAAAGAGATGCCCAAGGCAAGGGGGTTATAAAGATGGAGATCAAAAACGGACTGAAAAACTGGTTGGATTCGATCGAAGGCGACGAAGCGAAGCGGCAGCATCTTCTTGCTTTTCAGGATTTCTGTCTGGATTTATTCGAGGTGGAGTATGGGAAAATCCCTCCCGGCGAAGAGGTGGACCCCCGGTTTGTGAAAGGACTCCTGATCAGAAAATGATCCGGTAACGTAACGTTGTTTATGAAAAAAGGCCCCATGAAAAATCAGCACGGGGCCTTTTTCATAAATGGAAAAGGAGGCTATTCGCCTTTGAATACCGGTTCGCGCTTCTGGAAAAATGCGGTCATCCCTTCCATGGCATCCTGACTCTGCGCAAGCTTCCTTGACCACTCCCGGTCAACGCGGATGCCTTCTTCGAGACCCTTCTCGAGTCCCACCCACATGCCATTGAGCACCGCGCTCATGGCAAGAGGCGGCCGCTTGGTCAGCGTCAGTGCAAAAGCCATGGCCTCCTTCATCAAATCTGCTGCGGGAACCACGCGGTCCACCAGGCCGATGGCCAAGGCCTCTTTGGCCGATAACCTCTTGCTGAACAGAATCATGTCGAGCGCCTTCGGCTTGCCCAGGAGCCGCGGCAGACGCTGAATGCCGCCCCAGCCGGGCGTGATGCCCAGGTTCACCTCCGGGCACCCGATGACCGCCTTGGGATTATCCGTCATCAACCGGAAATGGCATACGAGCGCGAGCTCGCATCCGCCACCGAGGGCGTATCCGTTGATGGCAGCGATGACTGGCTTGCTGAACCGTTCGATACGGTTAAAGACGTCGTTGCCGTTCGGCCCTTTCTCGATGTTCGCTACGTCCGACACGTCCATGCCTGCGCTGAAACCCTTGTCACCCGCGCCGGTGATGATCACCACCCTGGTCTCCTTGCTCTTCTCTAACTCAGTGATCGCTCGGTCCAGCTCTTCGCGTATGCCAAGGTTGACGGAGTTCGTTGGCGGACGGTTAAGCGTAATGGTGCTCACAAAATCCTTCGTGGTCAGTATGATGTTGTTGTAGCTCATAAATGCCCTCCTGTCTGAGATTGAGTAGAAGCCATTTTCTTGAGTGAATTTTCACATAGTCAAGCGAGTTGACTATAAGAGAAACGGATTTGTCTGTCAAGCAAAAAAGCCTCAGCCGTTCATCGATCCAGGTATCTCACTTTCATTTCCAGAGGTTGTTTTTGGGGCCCGCGGCTCGATGTCACCCCATAGCCCACCGGAACCACAGCCATGAACTCTCCCTTAGGCTCTCCAAGAAATTCCAGAACGTCATCCTTGATCAGGTAAAGAATTCCCAGCCAGACGGTTGCAAGTCCAAGGGAAGTCGCGGCCAGGAGCAAATTCTCAACGGCTGCCGCGGAACTTTGAATTTCCATGGTGCGGAAAAAATCGTGCGCCATCTCCTTTTCGACCTTGAAAAGCTGGGTGCCGTGTCGAATCAGATCGCCCGTATTGGCTATCGCGATGACGACCGGTGCCCCGGCAATACTTCGAGCCGCCATGCGAAGCAACGTCGATGCCGGTCGTGGAAAATCGCCGGATCTGGAAGTGACGAGACGTGCCAAGTCCTGCCTTTTCTGGTTTCTCATCACGATGAATCGCCACGATTGTTGATTATGGGCAGAAGGGGCTTCGTTCCCGGCTTGAAGCAATAGGTTGATACGATCTTCGGATACTTCCTGCTTGGTAAACATCCTGATGCTATGGCGCTGACGAATCACCTGCAACGTTTGGTTCAGGGAAAAAGCGGGATCAGCGGGTTTCACACCGTACCTCCTTTACGGATTGGAATGGTTCGCTCGTCTTGATGAGTTCATTGGAAATAAAAAATCTGAACGGCAAAGAGGTGATCCCTACGGGGCTAATCCTCGGCGTTTGACATGAAGCTCGCCGTTTTCAGTTCTTCCAACTCCAGGGCGAGGAATTCCCAAAGCTGTGTAAGTTCTTTCACCTGCTCTTTGACCTGTTTATGAGTCTGGACGGTTTCGTAAGTCTCTTGCTGATTCAAGTAGAGATTCGGGTCAGAAAGTCTTTGGTTCAAATGATCCAGTTTCTGGGTGGCCTCCTGCAAAGATTTTTCCACTTCCTGAAATCGCTTTTCAAGGCTGGAGAGTTGCTTCTTAAATCGGTCCATCTCCTGGGCTCTCTTTCGCCTCTCCTCCTTCGTCTTGTACGGGGATTTCTTTCTTACAGGTTCCTGTCTTTTTGGAACCTCTGATTTTTGGCCTTCCTCCGATTGAATCTGCTGCTTCTTATAAAGGTAATCGTCATAATTTCCCAGAAATAGGTGAGGGATTCCACGATCGATCTCGATCACCTTGTTGGCGATTTGATTGATGAGATGCCGGTCGTGGGTGACCAGGCAGATCGTCCCTTGAAACTGCTTCAAAGCCATCTCCAGTACGTTTCGAGAGGAGATGTCGAGATGACTGGTCGGCTCGTCGAATAGAAGGAAATTGGCCGGTTTGAGGAGCATCTTCGCAAGGACCAATCGACTCTTCTCTCCGCCGCTCAAAACAGAGACCCGCTTTTCGATCTCCTCTCCGCTGAAAAGAAACGTACCCAGAAGGGTTCGAAGCTCGGTCTGACTTTCATCCGTCGCAATGGAAAGGAGCTCTTCGAAGACCGTATTTTCGGGGCGGAGAAGATCGAACTGATGCTGGGCAAAGTACGCGCGGGTCACCTCCTTTCCTAAGATGACTTCACCTTCTTCAAAGTCGAGGACGCCAGCGAGGATCTTGAGCAGGGTTGATTTTCCCGCTCCGTTGGGACCGACCAAAGCCACCTTATCCACTCGGTAGAAGCTGAGATCAATTCCTTGATAGACCACCGTGTCGCCGTAGCTCTTATGAAGATTTTTGACCTCCACCACCTTGTGGCCGCCCCGTTTGGGGGCGGGGAAGTGGAACCGAATCTCCTTCTTTTTCTCCGGGAGTTCGATCCGCTCAATTTTTTCGAGCATCTTGATCCGGCTCTGAACCTGGCTCGATTTGGTGTTCTTCGCGCGGAACCGTTCGATAAATCTTTCGGTCTGCTCAATTTTCCTCTGCTGAGTCTTATACGTCGCCTCGAGGACTTGTCCCCGGGCTTCTTTCTCCTCCAAGTAGTGGTCGTAGTCGCCGTAGTAGAGGTCAATCCGTTGCGCTTCGATCTCTGCAATCCAATCGATGAGGTGGTTGAGGAAGACTCGATCGTGTGACACGATGACCATGGCGCCGGGATAATTGGTTAAAAATTCTTCGAGCCATATCAGGGACACCAGGTCCAAGTGGTTGGTCGGCTCGTCGAGAAGAAGGAGGTCCGGAGATTGAAGAAGGATTTTCGCCAAGGCGATTCGCATCAACCAGCCGCCGCTGAGCTCGTCGGTGAGGCGATCGAAATCTCCCTCTTTGAACCCCAATCCCTGAAGGATGCGCTTTGCCTCAGCCTCCAGGCCATAGCCTCCAAGAAGGGTATAGCGCTCCTGAAGTTTTCCGTATTCCTTTGCCAGCCTCTCCTGTTTTTTCGGATCGTCGATGGATGAAAGCTCTTCTTCGAGGATCGTCATCTTGTCCTGAAGGGAGGTGATGTTTGTCAAACTTTTTAACACTTCATCCAAAACCGTATTGCCCTCGAAGGAAATCACTTCCTGGGGCAAGTAGCCGATCTTTACGCCTTTGGCAATGAGGAGCTCTCCTTCGTCAAGGGATTCCTCTCCTAAGATCATCCGAAAGAGGGTCGTCTTCCCCGAGCCGTTGGGGCCGATGAGGCCAAGCCGGTCCCTCACTCCGATCTGAAGAGAGCAATCTTTAAACAGGACTTTGCTCCCAAACTGCTTCTGAATGTGACTGAGAGTGATCATTCCTGGTTCAGCAGGCTACTGAAAAACGCCCCTCTGCGGCGTTTCCCTAATCCTTCCCCGTGTCAAGCACGGGGGCAGGCTTGTTGCGGCGTACATTTAAGTACGCCTCTGGCCGACTCACCAACTCGTCGGCGTGGCAAGATGTCGCTCCTTGTTCGTCGCGACGCCACTCTCAGGATTTCGGGGGCCTTGCATCCGCGCATTTTTGAGCAGCCTGGCCTAAATCACTTTTTCAGCATCCTTTTCAGACCTTCAAAGCCAAATAATGCATTAATTCTCAATCTGAAATCTAAAATTTGAAATCTGAAATTTGCAGCCATTTGGGGTGGGGATTAGGTATCGTATTTATCGAAGTTATAACCCGCCTTCTTGTAATTCTCTAAGGCACGGGTTTTCAAATCCTGTCGCTTCGTTTTTTCCGCTTCCTTATCTGCCAATTCAGCCGCGTGACTCCATTTTCCTTCCTTCTCGTATTCCTTGATCTTTCGATCTGTTTCCGTGACCGGGCTTCCTTTGACAACCACAGACGGAGCGAAAAGAACTCGGGAGATAGGGTGATTACACTGGGGGCAGAGGCTTAGGGGAGATTCGGCCATCCTCTGGATAATCTCAAAACCCCGTCTGCAATGAGTGCAGCCTTTCTTTGAATCAACGGCCCTGTATACGTAGGTCGGCATATCTAAAACTGTGTCCCGTGTCGGTACTCAAAATATAACGTAATATTTCCTCGAAAATTGTCAAGGGGGAAAGCCCTATGTTATAAAAACAATGTCAAATGTCAAAGCAAAAATTTCAAATGAATGTTAAAGATCAAAGTCGAAGAGTTCCGGCATTTGAAGTTTGGATTTCATTTGGCATTTGAACTTTGGATTTTGGAATTTTGTTAATGAAGATTCCTTACCAAAACCTATACATCTATGAGATTTCCGGAGAGATTTCGGACTCAAGGGATTTTCTTAAGCAGGACTTCATTGGCTGCTGGAATGAAGGGAAGACCTCTTTCCTTTTCTTTTCTCAGCCCCACGATGAGGAGGTGGAGCCATTTGTCAAAAAGAAGGGATACCCTGTCCTCTCAAGAAACATCCTGGACTACAAAGCCTGGCAGGCCGGTGAAGAATTGATACCCTTTCAGGTGGGTACTCTTATCATCTCTCCTCCCTGGGAAAATGTCAGGGTTGAAGAGGGCCAGACCTTGGTTCATTTAGATCCCTGTGTGGTTTTTGGCACAGGTTATCACCCAACCACTCGAACCTGTCTTCAAGCGACTTGGGAGATTTATCAAAAGGAGAAGCCGAAGAAGGTTCTGGATCTTGGAACAGGTTCTGGGATCCTTGCCCTGGCCGCTGCAAAATGGGGAGCTGAGAAGGTGCTTGCCATCGACTGCAACGAACTGGCCGTAGAGACGGCGTCACGAAATGTGTTGTCCAACGGTGAATCTGAACGGATTGAGGTGAGGAGAGGAAAGGCAGAGGATTTTATCAAAGAGAAAGCGGATTTAGTTTGTGCCAATATCCATCTTCAAGTCATCGAGTCCCTGTTAAAGAAAAAGGCTTTTTTCAAGAAAAGATGGTTCATCCTTTCAGGGTTCTTTGAAAAAGATATGCACGAGGTTGAGAGAAGGTTGAAGCAAAAGTCTGTTAGAATCGTTCAGAGGTTGCAAGAGAAGAACTGGTCAACCTTGGTCGGCTTGAATGGGGATGGTAGAGGGGATTAATTGTAGTCATATTGACTTCAATTCTTGATTGTGTTAAAAAAATCAGATTCTGCCCACGTTCAAAATCCAAAAAATTTAAATTTTCTTTAGGTTTTGGAGAAGTAAGCCCCTCTCCATTTTTTGAGGGCGGGCGATTTTATAAATTTTTGGGAGCATTGTGAAACCGAAGTTTATTAAGGCAGCCCTCTTTTTTCTCATTCTCTCATTCTCGCTCTTTTTGGGCTCGGGAATGTCATGCGCAGCGACCTCCGGTCCCGAAAAAGAGGGTGCGAAACTCTCCGGGGTGACCGAACCTTCTGGACCTGCGAAAAAGGGAGAGAAATTTGTCGTCAAGGGTCGAGAATACTGCTATGAATGTATTGACAACTCCGAATGTTTGGGGTGTCACAAGAAAATAAGCGAAAGGAAGTTTGCCCAGTCTGTTCACGGTGCCAATTCTTGCAACAGTTGCCACTATGACATCACGGATATCAACGTCCATACCAAAACCAAAGGGGCAAGAATTCATGCCGAGCCAGTCACCTGCCATCGATGTCATAAGAAGGAAGGGGCAGAGCATTATGCAAGCGCCCATTTCCTCAACGACATTCAGTGTAAAGACTGCCACAAAGACATCCACGCGTTGACTCCGTGGAAGGGAGATAAAGTCCGGGTGATCAAGACATGTACGACCTGCCACTCGGATGATGGTTATTCTCAAAGCGTCCATGGCAAAGCCGTCCTCGAGGGGAATCCGGATTCAGCCACCTGCAGCGATTGTCATGGTCTCCATAAAATTCCGTTGCTGAAAGGCGACGAACCCAAGAGCGTGGAATTCAGGAAGGAGTTCCATACGGAAGTCTGCCAGAAATGTCATGCGGACAAGGAGATGATGGAGAGAAACAGGGTTTTTCTCATCGCCACTCAAACCTATTACGAGAGTTATCACGGGAAGGTGGAGCATCTTGGCTACCCGAAACTGGTTGCAGGTTGTGCGGATTGCCACGGGTTTCACAACATTCTGCCTCCCGATAATCCAAAGTCTCTCATCTCGGAAAAACGGCTGGTGGAGACCTGCGGCAAGTGCCACCGGAGGGCGAATAGCCGCTTCGTGCAATGGATTCCGCATGCAACCCATACTGATCCAGAAAGAGAGCCGGTGCTCTACGGAACCTTCGTCCTCATGACCGGCCTCCTCGTCTCCGTCTTTGGAGTATTTTGGCTCCACGCGTTCCTCTGGTGGCGAAAGGACTTTTGGGAAAAAAGGGAGTTGAGGGCCAAGGGGATTTTCTTCCCTCAGCATGTAAGACCCGATGAAGCCGGGCATATTTATCGACGATTTAGCCTTTTTGACATTGTGCTCCATTTTACGATGATGGTGAGCTTTATCGGCCTCGTCCTGACCGGGCTCCCGTTAAAATTTTCGCATGCCCCCTGGGCCATTGGTCTGATGCACTTTTTAGGAGGGGCCAGGATGGCCGGTTTGATTCATCGCATTTGCGCTGGCATCACCTTTGCCTATTTCGGAACGACCATGGCCTACATCGCTTATTTCCTCTTCTTCAAGAAGATCCGAGGGAATCCCGGTCTCTTCCAAAGACTTTTCGGCCCGGATTCGCTCTCCCCTCGCTGGAAAGACATTCAGGACATCATCGGGATGATCCGCTGGTTTCTTAACAAGGGGCCGAAACCCAGGTTCGACCGGTGGACCTATTGGGAAAAATTCGATTTTCTCGCTGTCTTCTGGGGAATGTTCGCCATCGGGTTCTCAGGGTTGATGCTCTGGTTTCCAGGATTCTTCACCCTCTTTTTACCCGGATGGACTCTCAACATTGCCACGATCGTTCATTCGGATGAAGCGCTTTTGGCCTCCGGGTTCATCTTCACGGTCCACTTCTTCAACACGCATTTTCGGCCTTCGAAGTTCCCCATAGACACGGTGATTTTTACGGGAAGATTTCCCAAATACGAACTGGTGGAGGAACGGCAGGAACAATATCGTCGCCTGCTGGCTGAGAATAGATTGGAGACTTATCGGGATAAATACCCAAGCGTGGGCACGGACCTCTTCTCAACCATTGTGGGATTTGCCATGGTGGCCATCGGGCTTCTGTGCGTCTTCCTGATTGCGTGGGAGTTCTTGGTTTAGAAAAAAGGGTTCAAGGATTCGAGGGACCGAGGACTCCAGGGCTTCTTAAAAAACTGAACGACTCACCAATAGAAATCGCTTGAACCCTTGAATCCTGGACCCCTTGAACCCGTCACCTCGGGATTTTGCAACCGATCTTTTCCAAATAAGCCACATAATTAAAGGTGGGGCTTTGATCCTTGGTATGGCAGTTTCGGCAGATACCAAGGGTCACCTTTCTCGCCATCTTTCCCTTTTCCGGATGTCCTCTCCCTTCACCGTGACAGGCCTCACATTGCACCCCTTGCAGGTAAAAGGGAATTTCTGAAACAGCCGCATACTCTCCAATCTTACCGTAGCCCGTGGAATGGCACATCAGACACTCCTCCTGGGCATACGGAGGGGAAGCGGCGATGGTCTGGGAGGCCCTGGCATGTTTGGTCTTAACCCAATTTCTGTAATTCACTTCGTGGCATTTTTTGCAGGAGATCGCTCCGACAAAGGGACTTGTCTTAGGAATTCGGGCGACCATCTCTGTTTCCGACAAATCCTTTCCAGCCTCAAAAGCAATTTTTGGCTTATATAGCTTTGCCGACTCAGCCCGATACATTTCCAGTTCCTTAGTGATGCTCGGATCATCGGATACAGCCATCTGCACGGGAATGACGACGTGTCGGTAAAGATTCTTATCCCCGAAAGCAAGAAGGGCCTTTTCCAATTCCTTCTGTTTTGACTCCAAGAACCTCAGCTCTTTGGCTTTGATTTCGTCCTGTTGTCCGGCCTTGGCCATCTCTGTCCTCATTTGCGTCGCATGGAAGGCCAGTCTTTCCAATTTTTTCTGTAACGCCTCCTGTTCGTCGGAAATCGTAAATTGAATAGGTCTCTTTGTATCGCTTAAGGAATAATCCACCCGGCCCAAATATCCTCCTCTCGGCTCCAATCGGTAAATGGCCGTCCCATTTTCTCTCTCCATAACCACCCTTCTCGACTCACCCCCTCCTCCTAAGATGAGGTCGATATCGTGAGCTTCCCTGGCCAACTTTTTATCTTTCGATTCGCCCAATTGGGAGAGGACAACGATGAGGTCGCAATATTCCCTCAAACCTTTCATCGCGGCCTTTAAAGCCGCGACAGGTTCGGTGACGTTTAATCCCGGGTCTTTCTCTTGGAGGGTGGAATTGAAATGATCGTCCAGCAGACCCAATACCCCAACCCGCAGACCGGCGATCTCCTTGATGGCATAAGGTTTGAAGACATGCCTTCCGGTTTTTTTGTCCACAAGGTTGGTCGAGACAAAGGAGAATTTCACGCTCGGGCTCACTTCAAAGAGAAACTTGACCCCCATCGTCAGATCTTTCTCGCCTACGTTGACGACATCGTATCCCATTTCATTATAGGAATGGATGAGGAGGTTAGCACGGAGAAGGGCGTCCCTGCGTTTGGTCTCTGCCTGGGGAGGTTTTCGGAAAAGAAAATTTCCGGTGTCGAAAAGTAGGATTTTCCTCCCTTCTTTCTTCATCTGGGAGATCAGTGTGGCCTTCTTGGCAACGCCGCCAAGAGGGTTTCTGAATCACCCGCAAGGCTCGACCTCGCCCATCACGTCATTCGAATAGACGATGCTGAATTGGGCCTTTGGAGACGAGAAAGAGAGAGAGGATGCAGATAAATTGAAAACCAGACCCGCCACTCCAAAAATGAAGATTCCTGCGGATTTCAAAGGCTCGCTCCTTTTCTCATGGAATTTATTTTTCGTGTTGCCACCGTCATCGAAAACGCTTTTCCCCGGCCCGGACGGCGACGTCAAGCCAGTTCTCCTCCGGGGCGAAAGGACAGGTATATCTTTCATTGTACTGACAGAAAGGATTGTAAGCTCGATTGAAATCGATCAACACCTTTGCTCCGGACACCGGCTCGATATAGAGATAGCGTCCCTTCCCATAAGTCTCTATCCCTGAAGTCTTATCTTTGAACGGGAGGAAAAGATCATCGCCCGCTAACGGTCGGTAGATTTGGAGCAGGTATTCTTTTCCATCCCATTTGAATTTGAATCGGCCGTATTTCACATATTTCTTGCCCGCCTCCTTGTTTGTGGGAAGTGTTGTGTATATAGGTTTCGGCTCAACGGGATATTTTTCAACGGATCCGCTCATTGCATACCGGAGGTCGATAGGGTAGTAAACGAGGCCCTTGAACCCTTTCCGGTCGGCCTCTTTCAACGGAGACCGGGAATCTTCTCGAAAGAACCGGTCCTTCCTTTCTCGGAAACCCTTTAATTTCTCCTCTCTCTGTTTGAGAGGACTTTCTTCCACCTGAGCGAGAACGAGGTCGGGCTTTCCAAGCAAGAGAATAAAACAGAACGAGCAGATTGAGAAGAAGATCCATCTTCGATCAAATTTGAGAGATCGATCCATTAAACCATTTCCCGATTTTCAGGGAGGAGGATGAATGGGATCAGGCGGATGATCATGACGGCCATCGTTTTTCTTCTCGCGGTTTGCCCTATCTCCGCCAGCCCCCTCTCCTTTTCGTTGAGAGGACAACCTCGACAGGGGAAAATTCCCCTTGAAATAATTTTAAAAGATTGTAGAATTTAGTTCCGGGCGGGTGCCTTCGTATGGGAACTATAAGAAATCTTTACGATCTGGTCAAGAGCTTTTGGATCGACTTCTTCGATGAGGCGAAGAGAGGCACTCAAGCTCACCTCAAGGCGATCAAGGTCTTCCTCGGTTTTTGTATCCTTGTTTTTCTCGTCGTCCTTGTTGGTCTTCTCAAATTTACAGAGAGCTCTACCTTCTGCGGCCTCTGCCACCAGATGAACGTCTATATGGACTCGTGGAGAGCCTCCAGCCATCGGCATGTGGTCTGTACGAAATGCCATTATGAGCCCGGATTTCTTAACCATCTGAAGGGGAAATGGGTGGATGGCCAAGTGTCGCTGGCTTACTTCCTGTCGGGGAAGAGGCCGAGTGCGCCTCACGCCCAGATCAGCGATGCGAGTTGCCTCCAAAAGGGATGTCATAAGATCGAAGACCTTCAGGGGGACATGATCTATAAAAATGTGGCCTTCTCCCATAACAAGCATTTAGGCGAACTGAGAAGAGGGATGAAACTCCGCTGCACGAGCTGCCACGCTCAACTTGTTCAAGGGTTGCACCTCACCGTTCACGAAATCAACTGCTTCATCTGTCACTATTATAAGGCCGGTCCAAAAGGGGAAGAGGAATGCATTTCTTGCGCCATCGGCGGCTGCACTTCCTGTCATGTCGAGCCTAAAGGGGATATTCAGGTCAAAGGCTGGAACTTCAATCACAAAAAGTATATCGCGAGAGGGGTGGCTTGCGAGAAATGCCATCTCAGTGTCGTTCAAGGGGATGGCCATGTGCCGGAGGGAAAATGTGTCGAATGCCACAATGAGCCTATTCTCCTGAGTACGAAGTATACCTCTCAATTCATGCATCAGAAGCATGTCACCGATCATAAGATCGAGTGCTCAAGCTGCCATACTTTTCTTCGCCATGAGATCGGGCCGATTCCCACGATCGCTTATACCCCTTCCAATTGTGATAAGTGCCATAGCAAGGAGATGCATCTTGGGCCGAGAGAGTTATACCGCGGGACCGGAGGGATCGGCGTCCCGGATTCTCCCAGCCTCATGTTTACAACGAATGTGGACTGCATCGCCTGTCATCGGAGAGGGGAGGAAAGCCAGGCCGCACTTCATACCTCGAAGTATGTCGAGCGGGCGATCGGCGAGGCCTGCGTCGACTGCCACGGAGAGGGATTCGATGAGACCTTAAAACAATGGAAATCGCTCCTGACAAGAGCCGAGAGTGAGAGTAACCAGAGGATCTTTAATGTCCAGAAAGCGTTATATGAGTTTGAAAGGACCAACGGAAGCACCGCCGCCTTTAAAAAGGCTCAGAACCTTCTCAACGAAGCTCGGCATAATTATAGCTTTGTCCTTTTGGGCAAGGGGGTTCACAACATCGAATACACCTTCAAGCTCCTCAATGCAGCGAGCAATAGGACGGAGCGAGCTTTAGCGATCATCGACAAAGATTACAAACCTCAGGAATTTCAAACCCGACTGACCTGTACAAGTCTCTGTCATGTTGGAATAGAGAGACGGACCGTTCCTTTTAACGACATCAAATTTTCCCACGAGACCCACATTGGAGGGAAAGGACTTAAATGTTCGGATTGCCACACTCCCCGCGAAAAGCACGGGAAAACACTTATGAAAATTTGTGCTGGATGCCATCACGGAACGGGGATTAAGAATGTCAAATGTGAGGATTGTCATGTGAACGTAAGAAGGCTTATCCAGGGAAAGGGAGGCATCGGCGTCGAGGAGAGGCCGAGCAATAAGCTGGATGTGGTGGAATGCGTTGATTGCCACCAAAGTGTCTTGGCGAAAAAGAAAGGGACTTTCGATGCGATCAAGAAGCGGTGCATCGAGTGTCATGACCAGAGCTATGGGGAGATGGTCGTCCGATGGAAAGCGACCTCCGAGAATATGCTGAAGGAGCTGGATCCCAAGCTGACCCAGGTCAAAGAAGAGATCGATCGGATTGATCGCCGGGGAGGCCACACCTTTGTCTATCGAAAGTTGTACGGAGAAGCGGAGCTCAATTATAATTTGGCCAAGAATGGAAAGGGGGCCCACAATCTGGAGTATGCGGAAGAGCTATTCGAATCTGCTAATCATAGACTGGATGAGGCAATCGAACAGATCGCCAGGAAGAAGCAAGACATCGCACAGGGAAAGATGTGAGGTCAAGTACCAGGAGTACGAAAATGAGCGGCAAAACACCCCCATCAAGTTATGCTTGACAAAATAGTGAGAATTTAATATTTTTTTCCTAGGATTTGTGAAAGGGGTCACAAAATTGAAGTACAAAAAAATTCCCGAGGCCACCATTAGGAGATTGTCAAGGTACTCCCGGTCTTTAGAGGAGATGGAGGGAAAGGGAGAAAAGGTAGTTTCTTCTGCTCTCCTGGCCAAGAAATGCGCTGTGAATGCCGCCCAGGTACGAAAAGACTTGGCCTACTTCGGTGAGTTTGGGATTCGAGGCGTGGGCTATTATGTGGAAGATTTGCTCAATAATATTAAGAAGATATTGGGTTCGAATAAAGAGTGGAAGATGGCGGTGATCGGCATTGGGAATTTGGGGGCTGCCCTGCTATCTTATAAGGATTTTCTTAAGCAGAATTACACGATCGTGGCCGCATTCGATATTGACCCTCCGAGAGTCATTGGAAGGGTCTCAGAAAAGTTGGGCAAGCCAGCCGAGGTTATTCACATCAACCGTATTAAAGAAGTGGCAAGAGAAAGGAAGATTGATATTGGGGTCATCGCAACCCCTCCTTCAGAAGCTCAGAGTGTAGCCAATCTTCTGGTAGAGGCAGGGGTAAGAGGAATTCTTAACTTCGCACCAGCACAGGTCACCGTCCCCGCCGGGTTTGTGGTGAAGGATGTCTTTTTCACAACGATCTTAGACAATTTGGCCTACCTTCTCTCAACTGAGACAGGATATTCCATAGATAGGAAGTAGGATTTTCTGTTTCCGACCCTCCTCTTCATTCCGCCATTCCAGGTGCCCGCGCCTGAGGCGGGCATGCGAACAGGGGTCTTGACCCGACCAGAAGAGAAGAACTTTCGCGGCTCTTGCTCAGAAAATATTCCACCCGGTGCCTCCTCTCCCCTCGGAGCCTGTATCGCAATGGGAGAAAAGTGAAAAATGTCATGCTTCTATGTTGAAAAGCAAGTCTCAATTAGCGTAGACCTAGTAATAGACAATGTTTTTAAGGACAGCGCCAATCTTTAAAATCAACCTTCTATTAGCAGACATATCCTTTTTGGATAGCTGCAAAAT
>Ga0208821_1000439_pt1 | contig 32431 bp, 25 predicted proteins | sample June2015DPH_20_5_FD_184720 | JGI IMG/M metagenome (GOLD analysis project Ga0208821, IMG submission 184720) | Peatland microbial communities from SPRUCE experiment site at the Marcell Experimental Forest, Minnesota, USA - June2015DPH_20_40... | ecosystem: Environmental > Terrestrial > Soil >... | reverse complement strand
TCATGCCCCAGCTCCCTGGCGACAGACCGCAGCGCTTCTGCCGGATGCCGCTCTTCGATGTTGGCGTGGAAGGTATCAAAGTGAATCTTGACGTTGGGCTCGCCAATATCGTGAATCAAGCGAGCCGCGTCCTCCAGTGTGTTGAGGAAGTAAGTCTCGAAGCGGTTGAGTGGCTCCAAGCAGACCATAACGTGGCGCTTCTGAGCATGGTGGGCAACCACCTGCAATCCCTCCACGGCCCAATTCCACTCTTCGGGAGTGCGGCGGCAGCCAGTCATCACACCCAGGCCGGCAAACATCGGACCGCAGATCAAGCGTGCCCCAAGCTCTGCCGTGCGGTCTACGCACGTCTTCAGAAACTCCACTCCCCTGGCCCGCACCTCAGGCTGGGGGCTCACCAGATGGCACTCGCGGGGTATAACGCTGCACGTAGTGCATTCCAGTTGATTCTTCTCCAGCATCTTTCGAACAGCAGGTATGTCGGCAGGCTCCTGCGGGGATAGAAACAGCTCAGCCCCATCGAAGCCCCACTCCCGGATCCGGGAGAACAACGCCGCGTGGCTTTCGTCCACGCGCGTCGTCCAAACCATTGTATTGACGCCATATTTCATGCGCGACTCTCCTCGACCTTTGCGTGGATGCTGTCATGCTGAGGCCATTCGCTTCGCTCAGGCTAAACTCCGCGAAGCATCCCTGCAGTTTGTCGCCGGATGCTAGGCGCAAAAGATAACTGCAGAGATCCTTCGCCCGCCCGAAAACACGGCGGGCTCAGGATGACAGACGGCTCACCCTCGGACTCCGGGATCAAGCGACTTTCCACGGTTTTCGATATTCCTTGGTGAGCATTTTGTTGGCTTCCGTGTCGCCAACAAACTGTTCCTTGTCTCGATCCCAACGCAACTTCCGTCCCAGCTTGTAAGAGATGTTTCCGATCATGCAGGCGCTGGTGGCCCGATGGGTCGTCTCGATATCCGAGTTCGGCTTCTTGCGTGAGCGGACGCATTCCAGGAAGTTCTCCACATGCGGCTGATGTTGAGGAGTACCATCGCCCGTGGTCACTGCTGTGGAACCAAAATCTTCCCAGCCATCGTGGACCAAATCCATTGGCCAGATCGTGTAGCCCTCGCGATTCACAAAGAGCGTTCCTTCCGTGCCGAAGAACTCCATGCCATATGGGTGATTATCGGGGCCGCGTCCGGAGCGATTGTAAAACTTCACCAGGAAGCCACTCTCATTTACGGCCGAACCGGGATACTCGTAAGTCGCCTCGATGGTATCGGGAATTTCAAACACGCCGGAGGAAATGAGCTGTCCGCCGGAAACCACCACCGTCCGCGGGGCGTCCACCTCCAGTCCCCAATGAACGATATCGATCAGGTGAGGCGCCCAGTTTGTCAACTCCCCGCCTCCCGTCTCCCAGAAGCCGCCCCATCCCATATGGCGGTTGCGGTTGTAGGGATGATAGGGCGCCGGACCCAGCCACGTGTCCCAGTCGAGACCCTCCAGCGGGTCGGTATCGGGGTAAGACGTTTGCATCCTCGACTGCACCGAGGTCCCACGCAAAACCCAGGTATCGGCCTCCGTCACCCGGCCAATCCTCCCGCTGCGGAGGAGTTGGGCAACTTTCTGGAAGTGCTCACCCGACCGCTGTTGAGTCCCGCACTGAACCACCCGGTTGTTTTTGTTGGCCGCCTCCACCATCCTTCGACCTTCCAGAATCGTGTGCGAAGTCGGCTTTTCCACGTACACATCCTTGCCGGCCTCACACGCCATGATCATCGGAATAGCGTGCCAATGCTCAGGCGTGGCGACGATGACCGCATCGATATCCTTGTGCTCCAAAAGTTTGCGAAAGTCCTTGTAACTCTTCACCTTCTCCGATGAGAGATTGAGACCCACGAGCGTCTCGCTGAGGCGCAGGTCCCACACATCGCAGAGCGCCACTACGTCTACTTGATTCGTCTTAATGAAAGAGCCCAGGTCATAACGACCTTGACCTCCTGAACCGATCAGCCCCACCCCAATGCGATCGTTGGCTCCCAGCACGTTTCCCACCGCAGGGCCTGCGGAAAGAGCCAGACTCACCGTTCCAAGTACTGCGGATTTATTGAAATCCCGGCGCGACATTTTCAAACCTTCCATCATGACCTCCTCCCGAGCGTGCATCCAGCGTTCGGGTACCTATAATCTCCTGCGTTCCGAGCACCACTGAAAAACCCGAAGCGCAAGGCTCTCCGAATGGCCCTGCATTATACAACCCTGGGATGGAAAATAAAGGGGAGATTTCTACCGGAAGGCTTCTTTGGTCACCACGTAAGGCATGTTGGCAGGGTTGCCGCCGTAGTTGCCTTCTAGGACATCGATGCCCCCTTGCAGAGGAAATCCATGTCGAAGCCCACGGCATATTGCGACACGACTTTCAGTGTGCCCGTGCCAAAAGTGACAGCTCTTTCGGATTCATTTCCGTGAGGACCTCCTGGATGCGCGTGTACGCACGCAGGGGGCCTTCCCTGTCAACCAAGCTTGAGAAGACGATGATCAGTCGCCAGCGGTCGAGGTCCTCGATGTAGTGCCAAAGGGCAGCAGCGATCCGCAAGCGGCGCTTCTCAAGCTCCTTGATGAGTGTCTCGCCCTCTTTGACAAGTTCCTCTACCAGTAGTGTTTTATACATTGCAGTACTCCCTCAGCGGGGTCTTCTATCGCGAGTAGGATGTCCTTTGCCCGATTGCCAGCGCGAGGGTCGTAGCGGCTGGTCTCACTCCAGTTTTTGACCAAAGTCCAATACGTGTCCAACTTGGGGGTCCCTCGGAGGACTTGCAAAAGGCCGCTGGCTTTAGCCAGCGTCTCGAGCTTATGAATGTATTAGACATTCTTGACTTGCTCGGGCTCGGGAGGGAAGTCGAAGCGTCGGGTCTTCTTTGCCAGGCAGGCTTTGAGTGAGCACTCGACAGCGTATCCCGCGAGATAGAAAGCTGCGCTGTATCTCCTATTCTTGAGCAGGACTCTGGCATCGTCCAATGGGGTTAGGGCCAACTTCTTGAACTCGGCTCTGTTCACAGCATCAGAATACCCCAACAGACCGCTAGCGCCAAATCCATTTCCTATTCCTCAAGGGACTGCTTGCCCGGAACGAATGCCAAGTCTTCGATCAAAGGTTTTTCTTCGTCCAACTCTCAATGCGGTCGAGCGCCCTCTGAATGTTCTCCACAGAATTAGCAAAGGAAAACCGCAGATAACCCTCACCCCATTGTCCAAATGCGGTCCCGCCCAGGCACGCCACGCCGGCTTCATTCAGTATGGCGTCTGCCATGATACGGGAATTGCACTTCGTTTCTTTGATATTGGGAAATACGTAAAAGGCCCCGTGCGGTTGCCGGCAACTGAAGCCCGGGATGCGGTTCAAGCCTTCGACGATGACGCTCCGCCGCCGCCGGAATTCCTCGCGCATGAGGCCTACGGAGCTTTGATCGCCTCGCAATGCCTCGATCCCTGCAATCTGACTGAAGCTGGCGGTGCAGGAGTTGCAATTGGTCATCAACTGCGCCACATATCGCGCCAGATCCGCCCGCATCACACCCCAACCCATCCGCCAGCCGGTCATGGCGTAAGTCTTGGAGAATCCGTTCAGAATGATCGTGGGGTCCTTCATGCCTGGAAACTGCGCCAAGCTCGAGTGGTCACCTTCGTAGATCAGTCGATGGTAGATTTCGTCGGAAAGGACGGGGATTTCGCGCTCTGCGAGTTTATCTGCAAGAACCTTCAAGCCCTCGCGGCTCATCACGCCGCCGGTCGGATTCTGAGGGCTATTCAGGATGATCAAGCGTGTGCGGTCGGTGATCTTGTCGATGATTTCTTCCACATCCACATCGAAGTCCCGGTCCTCACGCAACCCATACGGAACGGCCTGTCCCCCAACGAAGTCGATCATGGATTCATAAATGGGGAAGCCGGGATTGGGGAAAAGGACTTCATCGCCCCGCTCCACCAGCGCCAGAATGATGAAGAACATGATGGGTTTGCCGCCCGGCGTGATGACGACTTCATTCGGGTCAACCGGAACTCCCAAATACTGCGCCGTGTACTCAGCCACCGCTTCCCGGAGCTGAGGTAAGCCGGCAGAAGGCCCATAATGCGTCCACCCGTCGCGTAGGGCGCGCGCGGCAGCCTCCACGATGTTAGGGGGAGTGGAGAAATCAGGCTCTCCAATCTCCAAGTGAATGATCTCTTTGCCCTGTGCTTCAAGTGCGCGGGCGCGTACCAGGACTTCGAAAGCACTCTCTGTGCCCAGCCGGGACATCCGCTCGGCCAGGCGAATCGGCTTCTGCGTGATTGTACTCATTCTGACCTCTCCTCCACATCCTAGGTGGAAAATCGAAACTCGAAACTGGAAATTCGAAACTCGAAAATCGAAACTCGAAAATCGGAACTGGAAATTCGAAGATAGAGACTAAAACGGACGGCTGTCAAGTTCCAGTGTCGGTTTTCCATTTTCGATCTTCCAGTTTCCAATTTCCAGTGTCTATGTTCGAATTTCGGGTTTCGAGTTTCGATTTTCGACTTTCGAATTTCCAGCTTCGAGTTTCCAATTTCCAGTTTCTATTCTCCAGTTTCGAATTTCGATTTTCGAGTTTCTGCGTCACGGGTGCAGCAGGATTTTGCCGAAGAACTGCCGGCTTTCCATTTTCTTTTGGGCGGCGGCGGCCTCCCGGAGCGGGAAAGCGGAGTCAATTACGGCCTTGAGATAGCCCCGGGCGAGGAATTTGAGGGCCTCCAGCAGTTCTGCCTTTCCGCCCATAAAAGAACCCAGGATCGTGCGTTGCCGGCCAAACAGGCCCTGCACGTTCAGCTTCACTTCTCCGCCGCTGGTCACGCCGCAGGTCACCAACCGGCCATAGGTGGCGAGAGAGTTGAAGCATTCTTCCCAAATGGCAGCGCCCACGTGCTCGACAATCACGTCCACGCCGCGCTTTCCCGTCAGGCGCCTGACTTCTCCGGAAATCGATTGCCGGCTGTGGTTAATGACTTCGTGGGCGCCAATAGCCTTCGCTTTCTCGAGCTTCCAATCCGCTCCGGCAGTGGCAATCACGCGCGCCCCCACTGACTTCGCGATTTGGATGGCAGCGCTGCCCACGCCGGAGCCGCCCCCAATCACCAGCACATCCTCGCCCGGCTTGAGCTGAGCGCGAGTGAACAACATGTGCCAGGCGGTGAGAAAAACCAGCGGCACTGCGGCAGCCTCGTCAAAACTCAGGCCACCAGGGATGGGTATAACATTGACCTCCGGTGCCTTTACATACTCCGCATAGCCGCCATCCACGAAAACTCCCAAAACCGTATAGCTTCGGCAGGCACTATCCAATCCTTTGAAACACATCTCGCACTGCCCGCAACTGATCCCCGGGTAAAGCAAGACGCGCGCACCGGCCTTCACGCGTTTGACCTGCGAGCCCACTTCCGCCACCTCGCCGGAAACATCGCTGCCCTCAATATGGGGAAGTTGAAGCTTCCAATCGCTGACTCCCTGGCGGACCCAGAGGTCGAGGTGGTTCAGAGCGCAGGCCTTCACCTTCACAAGCACTTCGTCGGCCTGGATTTTTGGCTCCGGCGCTTCTTCGTATTTCAGCACCTCAATGTCGCCGTGCTCGTGGAATCGGACTGCATGCATGGTTCAACCTCCGCTTACAAAAGTACCATTCCATAGCCCAACAAAGAAGGTAACATACCGTAGTGTAATTGGATTCCCGTTCTTCACGGGGCGGACACGAGGCTGGCTTGCACGCAGGGGAGGGCTGTGCTAGTGTCCAAGATTCCGAGCGTCCATGCGTCCCAACACGTCACTCAATTCCCACGCCAAGGTTGACCCCGCCTCGGACCCCTCCATGAACCTTGGAGAGCCGATTGACCGCGTTGATTTGGCGTTGGCGGCCATCCTCGCGCTCGGCTCGCTGGTCCTGTTTTGGAAGGTGATCTTTACTCCTTCCATGCTTTTCATCCGTGACGTTTTCAACTACACCTATCCCTCTACCCGCTTCATCCAGGAAATGTGCCGCCATGGTGCCTTGCCCTACTGGAACCCCTATATGAACTACGGGCAGCCTTTGCTTGAGAACCCCAACCTGCTATTTTTCTACCCCTACACGCTCTTCATCATCCTTCTTCCTATAGATTTGGCTTACCCCCTCCACTACGTCATCCACTTTGCCCTGGCTGGTGTCGGCACATTCCTCTTGGCAAGGCGCTGGGGACAAAGCCGCCAAGCCGCTTTCTTCGCCGGATTCGTCTTTGCCTTCAGCGGTCCGCTGCTGTCGCTGGGCAATCTGTACAATCACGCGGCTTGCGCGGCCTGGATGCCTTGGGCGCTGCTCGCCACCGACCGGGCCGTTCAGGGTCGAACGGCACGCCCCTGGATTCTTCTAACGCTGGTTTTTTCGTTGCAGTTCCTCGCTGCCGAGCCTTTCACTCTTCTCGCCACTTTTGGCCTCTGTCTCGCCTACGCGCTGTACTTGAGAGGAAAATGGCGCCCTCTTATGTCAGCCTCCAACCTGCGGATCTTAACCGGATTCGTGCTGGCTGGATGCCTGATGATGGCATTGTGCGCAGTCCAATTCCTGCCTTCGGCGGAACTCTTGAGCCATTCGCGCCGAGGAGCGCAAGGCCTGCGCTACGGCGAGACTTCGAGCTGGGCCTTCCACCCGCTCTTATTGATGGAAATGTTGGTCCCGGATTTCTACGGTCCTGGTCTGACCTCGCCGACGAGTTGGAATGCGATGGTGGATGACGGGAATAGTCCCTATTTCATTTCCGTTTTCACAGGATTCGTTCCGCTCTTCTTTGCTCTTGCCGGTTGGGCGCTCGGCCAGGATCGGCGCCGGAATTTTGTCGCGGGATCGACACTCCTTATCCTCGTGCTATCTTTTGGGCACTTCACGCCGGTCTTTTCCCTCGCCTACTTGCTCGTTCCTGTGCTGACCTTGGTGCGATATCCCGCAAAATTGCTGGTCCCGGTTATTATGCTCGTCGCGATTTTGGCCGGCTGGGGCTTGGACGCGCTGCGCCGGGAACCCAACCAGTGGAAGGCCCGGCGCAGCCGCGCCCTTTTCCCGCTGGCGATTCTGCTGGCTTGTTCTCTGGCCCTATGGGCAGCCGCAGGGATGGCGCCGAAACTCATTACTCTCCCCAGCCAGTGGGCGCTCGTCAGCCAAGGACATGCAAGCGCGGAAGCCGGCCAAATGGCGCAATTTCTCGCGGCCATGCTGCGGCTTTATATCCCCGGGGTTGCCGGTTTTGTTCTCTTTGGCGTGCTGCTCCTTCTCGGCCTTGGTCAAAACAAAGTTTGGGCGCGCACCGGTGTGCCGATTTTCGCTCTCCTTGGGCTGGCCCAGCTTATCCAGGTGAATTACCAGGCCAATCCCACCGTACCTCGTGTCTTTTTTACATATAGTCCCCCGGTGCTATCAAGATTCACTGATCCGCCAGGATCTTTTCGGGTAGATGCCCAGGCGCCGAATGCGACGGTGACGGTGAATGCCAACGACCTCCAAGGCTTTGTCAACTTCGAATCAATCCCTGAAGTTGCCGGAATACCCGCCATCGGGCAAGGCGATTTCCAACAGAAGCTGGTGTTGAGAGCCGGTTCTATGCTCGAGGGTGTGGAAGGAAGCCTGAACCTGGACATGGAACGCTCCTTGCCACCCTTCGTTTATGACGAGTGTATTTACATGCTTAAACAGGCCCCCGATACTCTCCACCAGGATTGTCTGTTAGGCCGCACCAATGTGAAATACATCGTCCGCTCCCGACGCCGCGATTCAAGTGGTTCGAGAATTCTCGGCGAAATCTTTAATGGATCGCCCCAGCCGAGTTATCTCTACGAGGACCTCTACTTTGTTCCGCGCGCTTACGTGGCAGGCACGGCGATTTTCACAACCAGCCCGCTCGACACGCTGCGTCGGATGGCCTCGCCGGACTTTGATGCCTTGGAAAATGTGATCTTAGCCGCGGACCCTGGCACCTCTCCCGCCGTCCAGGGATCTGGTCCCGCAGGTCGGGTCGAAGTCACCGAACGCCAGCCCAATAGGGTGACACTGACAGCCCATCTCTCCCGGCCGGGGTATGTCGTCCTGCTCGACCGCTATGATTCCAACTGGCACGCAGAGTTGGATGGCCGGAAAGCCGAGGTTCTTCGCGCCAATCAACTTTTCCGCACGGTATACACTCCAGCGGGTGCGCACACATTGTGCTTCTACTATCATCAAAGTGGACTTCTGCCTGGGGCAGTAATTTCCGCTTTGACATGTGTATTGCTGGCGTCGCTTTACTTCTTCGCCCCACTCGAAATCCTTCCCCACCGACGTTAGGCGACATGTCGTTCGACCAGATCAGAGTTGACTTGATGCGGCTGGCGTTTTCCCTCACCGGCCTGTACTTGTTCGCGAAATCGCGGCGTCAGCACTTGTCCGTGCCTTAAAGCACGCGGGTCTCTCTTTTTGACCACATTTTCACTGTTTTATGCCAGATTCAGCAGGTCGCCCGCACATTTTACCGGTCACTCGTCACTGCTTCTCCGGCCCCGTACCCGGGACTTTTCTTGAGCATGTAAATCTCAAAATCTGTGTAATTGACAGCGGGCTGGTATTGGCGGTTCAATAGGTCAGTCAACGCAGGACATTGACGAAGACGAAGGTATTGTTCCGAGTCTAACGTCGTGTGGGTGCAGCCGGGAGCCGAATCATTGCGCTCCACCACAATGTACCGTGGGCGTTTCGTCTCCAGTACATGAACCAGCTCCTGGCACCAGTGCGGCAGACCCCAGGTGGACATCACTGGCCAGTCGTACAGGAAGCGACTGGGGGTGCCCCGTTGCGCCAAGAAATTAATGAGCGTAGCATACCCCCAAACGTAGACCTCATCCTCAGGGTCGGAGTTCTTTTTCAAGTAGTTGATTATCCGGTGTTTCTCTGACAGTTTTTCGAGTGGAATCTGATACCAATAGGCGCTGTACGACTGCTCTGGATTTCTCCACCAGTCACGAAGGAACCCATACTGCTGCACAACCCGCACGCCCTCTTCTGAAAACAAGGCAAAGGTGAGGCTCGCAAGCACCAGCCAAAGCATAGCACGGGCCAACATCCATCCGCGTTGCCCGAACACTCGCCGGGCATACTGAAAGCCTTCCAAAGTCTTGACGCACAGGTACCCCCAGAACATCGAGAAGAAGGGATGGCACGTTTCGAAGTAATAGGAGTTGAATTGGCCCTGCACCGCTGCGCAAAGATATCCGGCGAGTGCCAGCAAGAATACAGGAGCAAGGAAACGCAGCTCGCGCCGCCCCCAGGCAATCAACAAACTGAGTGGAGCCATGATCTCGGTCCAGAGTCCCAGGTGAAACTGGCTTGAGCGGAGAGCCGAGACGAGGAAGGAAAGGTTCTCCTGCGTGAGTCTCCACTGAAAGTGCCCGGCGGCGAAGCGTGGCAGCACTTCGAGCTGGCTCTCCCTCATGGCTGGCCACGCGCCCGAGGCCCAGAAATACGCTAGCACCGCAAGGACCGTGAGAGCGAAGCCGGCACCAACAAACCAGACCCTCGCCAGCCAGTCTTTCCAAGAAACCACCATTTTTACCCGCGACGATCCTCGGTCCCACTCCCGGAAGTCGAGGAAGGGCACCAGCATGAGAACGGGGAAGAACAGCACGGCGTTGTACTTCAGCCAGAATGCCGCCCCCAACGCGAAACCCGCCACCACAACCCGAAGGTAATCCGCCCATGCCCATGACCGAAATGGCCAGCCCGTGACTCGCCGCGCTCCGGCCCCGTCCAGCGACGTAGGGCCGACGCTTGCGTCGGCAAGGGCCGGGACAAGTCCCGGCCCAGCGGGAATCAGCAGGAACCAGGCTGCAAATACGCAAAGCATCAGGAACGTTTCCGGTTGCGCAGCGTGGATATACCCTTGGCGGCAATGTCTCACAACATTGAAAACCATGGCCAGAGCCGCCGCTGGCGCGCCGACGAAGCGACGCGCGAAGTAAAATATGCAGAGGGAGATAGCCAGCAACCAGAAAACATCCACCACACCGATGCACCACGCGACAGGTCCGAAGGCCTTCACGATCAGCGCGTAGATATAGAAAATCCCCGGCGGCTTGATGTCCCAAAGGTCGCGGTAAAGCTGTTGACCGCGAAGAAGGCCTTGCCCGATCAAACAGAACAGGGCTTGGTCCACCCCAACGGGATACCGGAGGTCAGGAAGACCCCGCAGGAGTACCGCAACCAAACCGGCGAGAAGCCAGGCTCGGGTCTGAGTTTTCCGAGTGGGTAGGTTGATCATAGGCGTGGAAATTAGATCTGTGGCATGTCCGCAGCAACCGTTTCTGGATTTGTCCGTGGGCCTCCCGGGGTGCGCACCATAAGACGAATTGCCCCCTTCACTAACCGTGCCGGCATGCCGAATGGTCTCACTGATAGCCGCGGCCTCCTTAAGGGTTGGAATGCTAACCGAAATCGTGCATCTCGCTGACGCAGAGCGCATTTCTGGGTTCCGGCATACGCAGGAGTTCAAGCTTGTTGAAGCGCGGACTCGCGCTCTACGCAGGCCCCGCTCGCGAGCGTCCGCTCACGCACCAGGCGACTAACCACTATCAGCAAAACCACGAGGTACATGCCCATGGCGACCAGCCAGGTGCGGTTAAATCCCATCGTAATGCTGGAAATTGTGGCCAACACTGACCCGACAACGGTGGCACAGGCATTGACCCCCCAAGCCCAAGGGAGTAACGTTTCAGAGACCCGCCCCGACTTCGCCAGCAGGGTGGGAAAGGGCATGCCCATCAGCAGGCCCAGGGGGGCGATGGCGAGGATCGCCATGATGCACCGCCAGGTGTGGGCAAGCCCCAGTAACGCAGGTATCCCCCAGTCCAAAAAGACTAATTCAAGTGTCTGAACCAAGAGCACACCAGCAACCATACCGGCCACCGCTCGGTGGCCAGATCTTGAGAGGCCCTGGGAAAGCCGGCTTCCCAGCCCGGAGAAAATGAGCAAGGCGCACAGAGTCACCGCCATGCTATAGGCCGGACCACCCAGGAACACAGAAAGCTTCTGGATAAGGACCATCTCGACGGCGATGAAACCAACACCAAGGCCCGCGAACACTGCCAGCCAGGGAGCGCTCTGGCGGAAACGCAGGCCCAAGGATTTTCTACCTGTCAGAGGCATCAAAACCACGGCGACGCTTATGCATAGGAGCTCGATTAGCGTCACAATAAGTGAGAAAAGCCCTCTTGGCATCTTGGTAACGGGGTAGCCACCTTCTCCCTGAATGCTTGTGGGATTAAGAACGTTTTTCCAGCGGTAAAACTGGAAGAAAAATGGTTGGTCATCATAGCTGGGCGAGATGTCATAGGCATAGGACTGCACGAAGGCTGTCTTTTCCTGCTCCGGGCTGTTCAAATACGTTCTAAAGAAATTAGAAGGTCCCCCGGAGGGGTCGTAGATCACATCGAATTGCTTGTCGCGTGCCCACAACCGAAGGGCAAGGATTTCCTCCGCTGTAAAGGGAATCTTCTTAACCATCGTATCGGCCCAACGTGCCTCCACTGGCCCGCCCGCGACTATAAGAAAGTGTTTACTGGGATCTCCTACCCCAGTCCTTCGTAAGGCTTCGTATTCCGTGGCCACTAACTTCAGGGTTTCACGCGGAGGATTAAAGAGCCAACGAGAGTATGAGAGGATCCCTTCCCGGTTAAGATGATTCAGCAGGTCTTCGATAGCTTCCACGGTATAGAGATAGCTTTCACTAAGAACGAAACTGCCTCCGGAAAGCGCCGCAAAGGTGTCCACACCGCTCAGTTGGATGACGTCAAACTTAGTTGGAGTCCTCGTCAGATAGTGCCTTCCCTCAGAAACCACAAGCTCAAGTTTTCCGCCGCGAAAGAGGTCGGCCGCAAACCAGCGGTAGCGCCGCGCGAGGAGGTCCATGATCGTTGGATTGATGTCCACTGCCACTACATGGCCAGCATCTGCGTGTTCTGCAATTAGCGCGTCGATTCCTCCACCGACTCCGATCACCAACACCCGCTGAGGAGATGTGTGAATGGCATAGGGAGCGCTCTGGAGGAAATAATTAAACAGAGGATAGTCCCTCGGCTCGCCCCCCACGTGGACCAACGCCGTCGGGGCTGCCCCGTCCTGAAAGATGGGCAGAAGTAGTGGCAGTCGTCCCTTATACGCATCAGAGAGTCTTCCGCCGAAACCGCTACGTCCGATGGAAAGTTGTGTGACATCGATGCGATTAAGGATGTTCCATTTCGTGAAGATAGCCTGATTCAGTCGAAGCTCTTTCTCGGGAGTAATCCTTAGGGGAATGACCTGATGCCGTAGGCTGAGAGCTGTTCCTCCAATCAACAGTATCGCGGTCACGTCTGCCGCAATTTTGATCACAACATGGCTTTTCCGGAAAGCAGCCACCGCAACTAGAGCAGGCAGTGTTGCCGCCATGAAGATCGCCGGGATCGTTCCTAGGTAATTAATGAGGACTACTGAGAGGAAACTGCCGAAACCAGCCCCCAAAAGGTCAGCCGAATACAGCCGGTTAGTCTGTTCCCGATTTCGCATCAATACAAATCCGATGGCTGTTCCGGCGAAGAAAAAAGGCATAGCCAGCACCGTGTGGGTAAGGACGATCAGGAAGATCAGTCTGTAGTTTCCTTCAAAGAAACCCTCCGCACCTGATGAGAGCCAAACGCTTGCGGTCACTGACGCGATTGTCAGCAAGGAGAACAACCCGCAGCTCCACCCAATGGTGCGTGGATAGTCGGCGCTCGCGAGATCAGTCCGAATGGCCAGATAGGTGCCAGCAGCGCCGTATCCAAGTAAAGCCAGGCTGACTACCAAATAAGTCAAGTGATACCACGTAACAAAAGAAAAGAGCCTGGTCAACGCCACTTCCAGCATGAGGACGGCACAACTGACAGCAAATAGCGTTACGTTTGAAAGTCGTGAGTGCTCCATTGCTTCACTCCTCTCGGAGCGGGACGGGGTTCTGAGTGGGGAGCGATCAACTTGCCACAACCCTCCACGCACAAACTTTATATCAGCTTCGAACCTCATTCTCTAGCACGAAAGTACTCAGGAAACAACACGGATCTCGGCGGGCTGCGCTTCGGGCAGGTTGGGCGGATGCGGCAGACTTGCAAGTCTGCCATCCTGAGTGGACATGGGCCTTCGGCCCACCCAAAGAGATGAAAATCATCGTCGTCGTCACCCCCGCGTAAGCGGGGTCTGGCCGAAGAACTTCATGCTGACCGACTCATCATGAAACGCCTGTCATTCTGAGCCCCGATTTGTCGGGGCGAAGAATCTCCGCAGTTGTCTCTTGCGCTTGGCTAGGATGGGCTATGAATGTAGCGTATCATTACTCGGGCGAACCGCGGAGTGTGTCACAATGCCACACTCATGCGCTCGCCCCCATCCCCCTCAGCATTCTCCTAACCCATTGAAAACACATAGGAACAGGATGTCGCTGGCGCAGAATACTTCAAAAAAGCGAGACCCGTGGGGCAAATGGAAATCCCCTCCACAGCAGATCAGAAAGAGTTGGATTCCCGCCTTCGCGGGAGCCCTCCTACAACGTCGGCGAGTTGTTCACCAGAATAGCGCACCTGCTCATCGGTCATTTCTGGAAAGAACGGCATGCTCAAGGCCCGCCCGCAGGCACGCTCGGCATGAGGGAAACTGCCGGGTCCAAATCCGAGCGCAGCGAAGGCGGGCTGCAAAGGCACGGGACGAGGATAGTGGATAGCGGTGTGGACTCCGCGCGCCTGCAAGGCCGCGCGCACGGCATCACGTCGCTCAACGTAAACCACAAACAGGTGGTACACCCTTTCATTTCGCGGATCATCCGAAGGAATCTCCACGTTGGCGCCCTTCAACACACTGCGATAGAGAGCGGCGATTTCCTTTCGGCGCGTGTTCCATTGGTCCAGCCGCTTCAGCTTGACCCGTAAGACAGCGCCCTGGAATCCGTCCATACGGTAGTTGTAGCCGATTCTCTCATGAGTGTAGGGGCCACTCTGGCCATGGTTGCGCAGCGAGCGCACAAGTTCGGCGATTCCTGCGTCATTCGTGGTGAGCGCTCCACCTTCACCGTAGGCGCTTAGATTCTTGCTCGGATAAAAGCTGAAGGCAGCAGCATGGCCAATGCTTCCCACGCGCCTGCCCCGGTAGCGGGCGCCATGAGCCTGGCAGGCATCTTCGATCACCGCCAGGCCGTGTTTTGGCGCGATTTCCAGGATCGGGTCCATATCGGCAGGGCGTCCGTACAAATGAACCGGAAGGATGGCCTTGGTCCGGCCGGTTATGACCCGCTCGAGCAGGGCGGGATCCAGATTCCCCGTCTTCGGGTCGATGTCCACAAACACCGGCTTGGCGCCCGTGTAACAAATGGCTTCGGCGGTGCCGATGAACGTGTTCGAAGTGGTGATCACCTCGTCGCCGGGGTTCACTCCCAAAGCCAGCAAAGCCAGGTGCAGGGCGCTTGTGCCGCAGTTCAAAGCGACACAATATTTGACTTCGCAATAGGCGGCAAATTCCTTCTCAAACTCACTAACCTCTTCGCCCAGGATAAATGACGTGTTACTGCACACTCGATCCAGGGCCTCCCTGATCTCATTGCGAAGGCTTGAGAATTGTTTCTTCAAATCAAAATAGGGGACAAGCATGCGGTTCCTCCAAACATATTTCCAATTCTCAACGCCACCCGACAAGTCGAGCGTCGAAGGTCCAAAGTCGAAAGCAGACCAACTGAATATGTGTGTGACAGCCCGTGTCATTCTGATCCCGCAGTCGCGGGAGAAGAATCTCTGCAGTTCGTCGCTGGATGCCAAGCGCAAAAGACAACTGCAGAGATCCTTCGCCCGCCCGAAAGCACGGCGGGCTCAGGATGACAGCGCGACGGCCGGCCGCAACCAAGATGACACTCTCCGCGTGCTCCACGCCTCTCAACCTTTGACACAACCAAAAGTGGAGTGCACGACGGTTACTGGGGGTTCTATGGGCCCTTTGGTTCCACTCGGGGGACGTAGATATGACAATCGGGACCCTTCAGTGCCTCGACGTAGTATCGATCTATGGCGTCAAGCACATCGCCCGGGAAGCGATCGGGCGGCGTTTCAGTCACTGGAAGGGAAGTTTGGATAGCCCCGTACTTCTTCTCAGCAATCTGTTTCACGAGCTCATTGCTGTTCAGTTTCCCGCGTCGCACGCGTGAGGTGAAGCCAAACGATGAGAGAATGTAGGGCTTACCAGCGTCGTAACACAGAATTAAGCTCTCACAGATAGCGGGTCCTGGTTGCGCGGCCAGGAATGACACCTCGGTCTTATACGCCCTCTCCTGCTCCGGCAGGTCGGAGAGCAATTTAGGTACGTTGAGGTCCCGTGCGACAAACGCCATGACCACAGTCGAATAAAGCAAGACGGGCACCAGGAATCTCCACCGACCGCCTTTCCCTAAATTAGGGATTGGAGCTTTCCACAATGAATCCAGACAAGCACCCATAATGATCGACATGGCAAAGAAGGCGTCGAAAAAGGTATTGTTGATAACCCCCGCGCCTCCTGCGAAGGCCACGCCAACCAGTAGCGACCAGAAAAAATAGAAGGAGATCACACGCGCCTGCCGGTTTTGAAACTGCCAGATTGACCAAAAGGCAGAAATTGCGAGGGGCAGTGCTAGTGGAACATAAAACAAAATGAACGCGAGGCGAAGTTTCGCGAGTGAATAAGCTCTTGAAGACAATATTTGAGAAATGAAGAATGGACCGCCGACCAGTATGTTGACTGCGATCGACAAGGCCAAGAGAATGACTCCAAATATAATGAATCGAACTGCTTTGCTTAATGAGGTTGTGAATAGGTCGGAGAGTACCGAAAGGGGAACAGGGAGGAGATTGTGCTTAATGTTGCCTCCCAGAATAAAAACAGATGTGATCCCCGCAATCCGCAGCGTGCTCGGAACAGCCTGCAAATAGACCCACAAGCCGAAAAGGAAGAATGGATGGGCGAGCATCTGCGGATCGTCCACCCCCACGCGTAATAGCGCTCGTGAGCAAAAGAGGCCGAGACAGAACGCGCTTGCAAAAACCGCAGGTCCCCAACCGCCGGTCAGCTTCTTAACAATGAGCCCCACCAGAACGCACGAGACGAGAAGCGCGACGAGAGAAATCAAACGACCCGTCAATAAGTAATCGCCGGTAAAATGCGACACATATCCAACTAAGTAAAACGAAAGGAATGGGTAACCGACACCGCTCCAGCCATTCTTCGCAGAGTACAGGTAGCGATGCTGCATGGCGGTCTGGGTGTTGTAAACGTTCCACCCTTCGTTGTAGTCGATTTCAAAACGATAGAAAGCTCGGGCCACCGGATAGACAAGGGTTACGAGAGAAAAAGCAAGAATAATTGCTAAGGCAATCCATACCAACGCTTCCGCTATCGAGAAAGTTCCTTTCGAGGAAAGGGCCTCTGTCCTGTCAGGCGGGCGATCCGTTTTGGGAATCACGCCTGAACTTCTGTGCTTGCGGCTACGTCCCATGTCCTTCAACCCCAAGTTTCTGATCCCAACTTTATCTCTCTGCTGCTGAATGAATTAGACCGCGCAAAACCCGCCCCCTGGGATTATCTCACAGCTTCTCAGACAGTGGGGAGGGGGGAGGGATTAATCGAAAGCACCTGATTGTCCCCGCACGAGCTCGCTTCCGAATGGATTTTGGCAGTTAGTGTGCTAAACTTCCCCAACCATGATCTCTATCGTGCTTCCCACTTACAATGAAGCCCGGAGCATTCAGGAAGTCCTGCGCCGGGCCTCCGAAGCCTTGCGGAAGGCCGAGGAAGACCACGAATTAATTGTGGTGGACGACTCAAGTCCGGACCGCACTGCGGACCTGGCTGAAGCCCTGGCAAACGAGATTCCGGTGCGAGTTTTACGGCGGCCGGGACGACAAGGTTTGGCGACCGCCGTGGTGGACGGTTGGAGCATCGCCAAGGGAAACGTGCTGGGCGTGATGGATGCTGATCTCCAGCATCCGCCCGAAGCTCTGACCCGGCTCGCGAGGGCGCTTCGGGATCCGAGCGTGGATGGGGCGATTGCCACCCGTTCCGGTCCGGGCGGTGGCTCAGCCGCAGACTGGCGCTGGAGGCGGCGGCTAACCTCATGGACGGCAAGGCACTTGGCGGCGTGCGTGCTTCCCCGGACGCTGGCCGACCTCAGCGACCCCATGTCCGGAATGTTTCTGTTCCGCGCCCGGGCGCTCCAGGGAATCCGGCTTGAACCCACGGGTTATAAGATCCTGCTCGAGGTCCTGGGCAAGGCTCATTACCGCGAACTGGTGGAAGTCCCTTTCGTGTTCCAAGCCCGGAGCCTGGGAAGCTCCAAGCTTGGCATGCGGGAGTCCGCGCAATACTTGGCGCATCTGGCGCGGTTGGCCCGCTTCACGGGTCAACTGCGGAGCTGGATCCGTTACGCTGCGGTGGGCTTCAGCGGCGCGGTGGTGAACGTCGGTGTATTGGCGTTTCTGGCCGAGCGGCGCGCCTGGCCGGTCGGGTGGGCATTGGCGGTCGCCATCCCGCTCGCCCTGGTGAACAACTTCTTCTGGAACTGGCTTTTCACTTTTCGTTCCTCGCAAGCCCCCAGCGTGGAACCTCGAGCGGGAGTCCTCAGCCGGCTGCTCCATTACGGGAAGGTCTGCACCACTGGAGTGGTGCTTAATGCCTCGCTGACGCTCTTGCTGAATTGGCGAGGGGTGCCGCTTCCCTTGGCCTCCGCCGCGGGGGTCACGCTGGGGGGCGTCTGGAACCTCTTCTTCAACGTGCCGACCATCTGGCGGAGTTGGGATTCGCCCGCTCCGGACAGCCAAGGTCCGGTGTGGGACGACTCCGGCAACCGAAGGCTGGTTTTAACCGGCCAAACCTCTTCGTCGCGCCAGTAAGGGTGTGCTGGGCGGCGTTCGTGATGGGTCGGCGCGCCATGATTCGAAATTGCTATAATGAAGGATCACCCCATGTCCATCGCATGCTCGATAGGGATAATGGCCTACAACGAGGAAGCCAATATCGGCCGCACGCTCGACGCCGTGGTTTCGCAACGAACCGTAAAGGTAACCCTTACGGAGATTGTAGTGGTAGCCAGTGGCTGTACTGACCGCACCGAATCTATCGTGCAAGATTGGGCAAGGCGGGACCCGCGAATTCGCCTGGTGGTCCAGCCTCGGCGCGAGGGTAAGTCCTCGGCAATCAATCAGTTTCTTCCGCAAGCGCGGGAGAAAATAGTAGTGCTTTGCGGCGCCGATCTGCTGCCGGAAGCGGACGCCATTGAACAACTGGTAACTCCTTTCGCCGACCCGGCAGTGGGAATGACTGCGGGCCGGCCGGTGCCCGTCAACGACCCCGGGACCTTCATGGGGTTTGCCGCACATCTGCTCTGGGACCTGCATCACCAAGTCAACCTGCGCAGCTTCAAGGGCGGGGAGTTGATCGCATTCCGCAAGATCTTCGAGCAAATCCCTTTCCGCACGTCGGGGGACGAGGCGAGAGTCGAGCCGATCGTTCGCGTTCAGGGATATGAGGCACGCTACGTACCGACGGCCGTCGTCCACAACAAAGGTCCACTCACGGTCGGCGATTTCCTGCGCCAGCGCCGACGTATCTATTCCGGACACTTGGCTTTGCGCAATACGCTTGGCTTCACCGTAAGCACCATGAGCGGCTGGAGGATACTGTGGATTTTACTGCCTAACCTTGATTGGCGGCCGCGGCCTTTTCTCTGGACGTGGGGTGTGGCGGCACTCGAAGCTTACGGGCGGTTCCTGGGCAGGAGCGACTACAAGAAACGACGCGACCACTCCGTGTGGGAAATCGCAAAGACAACGAAAGACCTCAAGGCAAGGGGATAGCGGCGACATGAATTCAATGGCTGGCGTTTTGCTGCGCATTCCGCTGTTCAAGCTATACCGCCGGCTTGGCTGGCCGCGAATGCTGCCGCTCAACCTGACCCTCGCCCCTTCCCCTAAGTGCAATTCGCGTTGCCTCACTTGCAATATCTGGATGAAACGCGAGGACGAACTGACCCTGGAGGAGTGGGATAAGGTCCTGGCTTCCCTCGGCCAGACCCCGTATTGGTTCACGATCAGTGGTGGGGAACCGCTGATGTACCCGTACGTGGTCGAGCTCGCCCAGTTGATGTACGAACATTGCCGGCCGGGCGTCATCAACATCCCTACCAATGGAATCCTACCCACCATCCCTGAGAGAGTGGAGCACATTGCCCGGTCGTGTCCCAAAAGCCAGGTGATCATCAACCTATCCCTGGACGGAGTGGGGGAGAAGCATGACTTTATTCGTGGCGTCCCGGGCAACTTCAAAAAATTTGAACAGTGCCTGGAGCAACTGCTGTCCTTGCGCAGCCGGCTGAGCAACCTGACGATAGGAATCCACTCGGTGGTGTCGGTCTTCAGCGTGGGCCACCTGGACGAAATCATCGCCTATGCCAACCAATCGGGCGCCGACCAGTTCATCACCGAGATTGCGGAACCCCGAGTGGAGCTTGACACTGTCGGATTGCCCATTACGCCCAGCCCTGAAGATTACGCGAAGGCCATAGATCGTGTAATCGCCTACGTGGAGAGCAGACGCTTCACAGGCATCGCGCGAATCACGGAAGCTCTGCGTATTGAATACTACAAGCTGGTCAAGCGCATCTTGGACGAGGAAGACCAAGTGATTGCCTGTTACGCCGGCTGGGTCAGCGCCCACATCTACGCCGACGGGACGGTCTGGCCTTGCTGTGTGCGAGCCGACAATCTGGGCAATCTCCGTAATCATAAGTATGATTTCAAGGAAGTCTGGTTTGGCGAGAAGATCAAAGAAGTACGCCGGAGTATCGCGGCGAAGGAATGTCACTGCCCGCTGGCCCGCGCATCTTATACCAACATGTTGCACGACTTTCCGACGCTGGCGCGCATAGGCGCAAAGGTGTTGCGTCCAGGGAACAAGCGCCCGCAGGCCGCCATCGGTGACCCGGGCCAACCGGCGCCGGCGGTTCGCCAGGAAGCCGGAGAGTGAGATAACGGAAGATTGCAGGGCGAGACCCATGGCCTTCGATTGGTTGAACAAGTTCCAGCAGGACATAGAGAAGGAACCGGACTACGCCGTGAAAACTTTGGCGGCCTACCGCCTGGGAATGAAGGCCAAGGGTTCCATCGTAGGCGTCGTGGTTCGGCCGGCGTCAAATTGTTGCGATGCGGCGCGGAAGCTGCCCGCCGGTAAGCTTTACCATCCTGACCAGGCTCCACTTCTGCCATTGCCAGACTGTCCCCAAGGCCACCGTTGCGGCTGCGTCTACCGTCCGGTGATGACCTATCAGCAAGCTGAAGAAGGGTGAGCGTTTGCGCGCTCGTTACACAAGGTATATGACGGCGTGGCGGCTCGCGCTGTTTCGCTCAGTCGGCATCCGGCACGGCGTGATTATGTGGGCGGCCATGATTTTGGCTGGCGGGCTGGACTATGCGGTCAACGTCTTAGCTGGCCGTTGGCTCCAACCCGTCCAATACGGCATCTTTGTTTGCGTGGCGGCTATCCTGCAAGTGCTGGTTTACCTGTCGGTCGCCATCCGAAACGTTGTGGCCGTCTACACCGCGAAACTGGGCGTCGAAAGTGGTTCCTTCAAACAGGTGGGAGCTTTCGTGCAGCGCGCTTGGCGCTGGGCCTGGCAGTGGGGTCTGATGGCGACGGCGCTGATGGTCCTCATCAGCCCTTTCTTGGCACGTCTGCTGCGGCTGCCTAACCCCTGGCCGTTGTGGGCGGCCAGCCCCGCCGTGGTGCTGCTGTTCTTCGTGCGGCCGGTGACCGATGGCGCACTTCAGGGCATGCAACTCTTTGCAGGCTTGGGAGTGGTGCAGGTCACTCAGTCACTCCTGCGATTGCTTTTTGCCGCCGGGCTGATCTGGCTGGGATGCCAGGCCGTTGGGGCCATCGTCGCAGTACCGCTTGCCGGTACCGTAGTCCTAATGGTGGCACTACGGTGGCTACGCCCCTATTTCCAGGCCCGCGGCGAGGTTGTTGCCCGCCCGGTAAGCTGGCACTACTCGTCTTACACCCTGCTGGGACTGGCAGCCTTTGGCGTGTTGGCGAACCTGGATGCGCTATTCGTAAAGCACTTTTTCAGCCCCCGGATGGCCGGCGACTACGGGCCGGTGGTCACCCTAGCTAAGGTAAGTTTGTTCCTGCCCTTGGCGATGGGTATCATCCTTCTCCCCAAGGCGGTGCGGCGTCGCGCCATGGGCCGAGATGCCCGGCCGATCTTGTTCCTGGCGCTGACGGGGGCGCTGGCGCCGGGCCTGGTCGTGACAATTTTCTATTTTCTGTTTCCTGGGTTGTTGGTGAGCACCATATTTACCGACGCCTACCATAATCCGGGCATTGTCCTGGCACTGGCGACCTTGGCAGCGAGTCTTTACGCTGGTTTGAATATCTGGCTGAATTATGCTCTTTCTCTGGAGCGCCCGGCGTTTATCTATGCCCTGGTGGGGGTTCTCGTTTGGCAAGGAGTGGGCATGTTTCTGTTTGGCCGGGAGAGTCTGGTCCACATGACACTGGTCATGGTATCAGCCGGTGTGATGGGCAATCTTGCAGGCTTCATCACCAATTGGTGCATTGTACCCGCACCCAGAGCGGTCCGCGCGGAGGTTGTCGGGGCATGAGGTCTCGTTCACCAGCGGCCGCTCTCGACGCAGGCCGCCAAGTGGCGCCCATGTTCATACCCCGGTCCATAAGGTTTCTCAGGCGGAGGCAATGTCGCTAAGGAGGCGGAAGTAATGTTGCCAAGAAGGTCATGGCTATGGTCTGCGTCGCTGAAAGCGCTCTTGTTGTTTCTAGGTATCGCGGCCGCAGTAGTCCTCCTCGAGGCCGTGCTCCGGTTCTCTAATCCTTTCCAGACAAGAATTAGGGGCAAGCGGCTTGTTTTCCCGAAGAGTGGAACGATTCGAATTAAGAACAAATTCGTCAAGCGCCTGGATCCAGTCATTACCGTCACCATCAATTCCTTAGGATTTCGGGGTGCCGAGCCACCCAGTGATTTTAGTCGCCACTTAACGGTAATTACCGTTGGCGGCAGCACTACGTACTGCTTCATGCTCTCAGACCAGAAGACGTGGCCGGCACAGTTGGAGAATCGTCTGGCCGAGTCTTTCCAAGGGGTGTGGGTCGACAATGCGGGTCTGGTTGGTAACTCGACTTTTGCGCATATCGTGTTGATGGAAGAATTCGTCAGCAAGCTGCACCCAAAAGTCGTGCTCTTTCTCGTGGGCGAGAATGACCTGGTGAAAGGACGCTTTTTAAGTGAGGTGGACTCCGAGTACCTCAAGGGGCGGATCCTCTTCAGCTCGGTGACGGGTTTCCTGCGGTCCGTATCCGCATACAGCGAAGTCGTTGCGCTCGGGGTGAATTTGTACCGCAATTATACTGCCTACCGAGCCAGCCTCGCAGGAGGCACGGTCGATCTGACTAAGGTCGGCTGCTTGAAAGTCCCCCGCGAGGTAGAAGACCAGTATGTGGCGAGTTCCAGTGAACCGTACATTCGGTCTTACGAGACCAGGCTTAAGCGCCTGATTGACATATCAAGGGAAGCCGGTATTGAGCCAGTATTCATCACCCAACCCTTGCTCGTCGGGCCCGCTGTCGACGATGTAACCAAGGTCGATCTCGCAGCTATCAAGGTGGATGAGACCCGCAATGGTGAAATGTGGTGGGAAACGCTTGAGGCGTTCAACGACGTCACCAGGAAGGTAGGCCACGAAAACAACGTCTTGGTTATCGACTTGGCGAGGCAAATGCCGAAGAGTTCGCGCTATTTCTGGGATTACATGCACTACACGAATGAAGGTGCCCAAGTGGTGACCGACATCGTCTACAGGTCCCTATGTCCAATGCTTGCAAACAAGTTTCCGCAATACGTCAAGCAGGGATGCACCCAGATTCGTGATCATGCGCCACAGATCATGGGGAAAGAATGAGACCCGCGCGCGTTTCTGCATACCCTCCGCAATCGACGCGCTGGTCATCGACAACTATTTGTTGGTGAAACCATAATCTCCGTGTTTAGGGAGGAGAAAGCGATGGGATTTGTACAGATTGCCCAACGACGGTTTGGAATCGCGGGCGAATTAGTCTCGTTCTTCTGGGAGAATAAGCGCTGGTGGATGCTGCCCATCATCGTTGCGCTGCTGCTCGCGGGCGTATTGATTATTCTGGCGCAGAGTTCTGTGATTGCGCCATTCATCTACACACTCTTCTAGAGAGGCAAGCATGTTGAAAAACCTCTGGCAGGGCCTGAGGCGCCTCTGGGCAGCCTGGACGCGCCTGGCCCACAAGATCGGCAATTTTCAGGCGCGAGTGCTGCTCACCGTGCTTTACGCGCTGTTCGTGCTGCCTTTTGGAATCATCGTGCGTGTTTTCGCAGACCCCCTGCGAATCAAGAAGCGCCCAACCCATTGGCTGGACCATCCAGACGAGGCGAACGACTTACAATGGGCCAGAAAGCAGTGAAGCTTGGACATCCTGGGAATTTCCTGTTACTACCATGACGCGGCAGCCGTTCTGCTGCGCGACGGCCAATTGGTAGCTGCTGCGGAAGAAGAGCGTTTTACCCGCAAAAAGCACGATTACGACTTCCCGGAGAACGCCATACAATTCTGCCTTGATGCAGGAGGGGTTCGCGGCGCTGACCTCGCCTACGTTGTCTTCTTCGAAAAGCCCTTCCGCAAGTTCGATCGCATCCTGGCAACCGTCCTCCAGACCTATCCCCAGTCCTGGAAGGTTTTTCGCGAGTCCATGATCACCTGGATGCTCGACAAGCTTTGGGTGGCCAGCAAGCTGGAGTCCGACCTGGGCGTGCCGAAAGAAAAAGTCCTTTTCGCGGAGCACCATCTTTCGCATGCGGCCAGCGCGTTTCTCTGCTCTCCTTTCGACGAAGCGGCTATCCTCACGGTGGATGGTGTGGGCGAATGGGTGACCGGCACGTATGGGACCGGGCGGGGCAACCAGATTCGCTTGACCAAACAGATGGAGTTCCCGCACTCACTCGGCTTGCTGTATAGCGCCTTTACGGCTTTCTTAGGCTTTGAAGTAAATGAAGGAGAGTATAAGGTGATGGGCATGGCCCCTTATGGCCAGCCCCGTTACGTCGACAAGGTCTGGAAGCTGGTGCGACAGAACGAGGACGGTTCGTTTTCCCTGGACATGGATTATTTTTGCTTCCACCACTCCACGGACCGGACATTCAACGGGCGATTCCTGAAGCTCTTCGGCGAGCCGCGCCATCCCAGGATGCTTTTCTTCACGGAGTCCACTGGCTTTCCGAAGTATTTCGGCGAGCGCCCGGCCGACTACCCGGGATTATCCCGCCTAAACCAGCACTATGCAGACATTGCCGCCAGCATTCAACGGGTGACTGAAGAACTGCTGGTCGGAATGGCGAAGCACCTCCACAAGCAAACCGGTCTCAAGCGGCTCTGCATGGCTGGAGGTGTGAGTCTGAACAGCGTCGCCAACAGTCGCATCCTGCGCGAGTCCGGATTCGAGGAGTTGTACATTCAACCGGCCGCCGGCGATGGCGGTGCCGCCCTCGGCGCTGCCCTGTGGGCTTACAACACGCTGCTCGGCAAGTCTCGCGCCTTCCGAATGGAGCATGCTTTCTGGGGCCGAGCCTATTCACCGTCTGAAGTCAGCGCCTTCCTGACCAAGAACAACATCTCGCATTGCCTGATCGAGGACGACGACAAGTTGTTGGACCGAGTCGTGGAGCGGCTGACACAGGGGAAAGTTGTGGGCTGGTTCCAGGGACGCTTCGAATGGGGACCGCGGGCGCTCGGCAATCGCAGCATCCTGGCGGATGCTCGAAATCCAGAGATGAAGGACATCGTCAATGCCAAAATCAAATTCCGAGAGCCTTATCGGCCGTTTGCCCCCTCTGTGCTCGCCGAATGTGCAGAAAGGTATTTTGACCTCCCACAGGCCGCACACCATTACCCGGCCCGCTACATGCTCTATGTGGCCCCCGTCAAGCCGGACCATTATGCCACGCTTCCCGCCATCACCCACGTGGACGGCACGGGACGATTACAGACCGTCTTTCGCGACCAAAGCCCGCGCTACTACCGTCTAATCGAACGCTTTGGTCAGGCCACTGGCGTTCCCGTCCTCTTGAACACGTCTTTCAACTTGAAAGGCGAACCCATCGTCAACACGCCCGCCAACGCCTTCAACACTTTTTCCAAGAGTGAAATGGACTGCCTGGTGCTCGGGAACTTCCTGGTTGAAAACAGTGCAGGCTAAGTTTAGCTAGAGTCGTAGGCTCCGATTTCGCACCCGATCTGGACAAGGGCTGGCGATTCGGCCAGTCGCGAGAGCGTGGACGGGTTCTGGCGTGAACGTGCGTACGCTTTTACCCAGGTAGATGACATCACGGGGCCACTCAACCGTTCCCCAGGCGGTGGCTTGAAGTGGCCGCAAAGGCGGCAGAAGGTCCGCAACTCCGTGATCATGGGGTCGTCAGGTTCGGGCAAGGTTTTTCGGCCCAAATCCAGGCCAAAGGTACGATCGATGGCTCCCGCCACGGCGCACGGATAGTATCCGTAGGGCGTTACTCCCAATCCGCACGACCACGTTACATAGCAGGCATTTGAAAAATCTGCCCCCTCGTACCCTTCGACATCGATCGGTGCGACATTGAAGGTCTGAAAGCGTGCCTGGACTTTTGCGTTCTTCGCCGTATTCATAACCTGCACGCCTGGAGGGAGGAGAGAAAGTACCTTGTTCACCCGCTCGCCGTATCCGTTCGTTTTCAATAGCACGCGGGCCTTGGGGAAGTATCTGGAGCGATAAGCAAGAACCAGATTCATGATCTCCAGGACCTGCGGATGATTCGTCGGCTCTCCTCCGGCAACGCTGATACGCTTCCATTGGACTCGACCCGCCCGGCTCTCTTCCAAGAAATGGCGCACCTGCTCCAAGGACATGCGGTCGTTACTGGGGTCTTGCTCGCAGGAGCGGTTGCAGTTGTAGCACCTCAGGTTGCAGGAATAGGTGATGTCAATCGTCACCCGGTCGCGACTCCGCGACCAGCTTCGTCCAAGGAGCCGGGTCGGAAGTGGCTTGATTCGCCAGAGGAAGAGCCGGGGACGCCTTCGTTCGGAGGCGTCGCGGACCTTGCTGCGGAGGGATGCTGGGAGGAGCGCTTCCAAGTAGTGATGCTCGTGGAAATGCCTCCACAGAAGCTCCGCCCACCTGTGCAGCCAGTCAGGCGCGTGCGGTTCAACGTACCTGAAATAGGCATAGTAGCCGATCATGACTTCCCTCTCTGAACGGCCCCACGGGCGCCGGGATTCAATTGTGCTTTCCGGAGTCCGCATGACCGGTTAAGGGCGGACGAATCAAGCGGCGGTCGCGAACAACCGGATCAGAGGGCACGACGAGATTATATGCCGAATTCGTAAATCAAGGGACACTGTTCCGCCCCCTCCGTTGAATTAATCGCGCTTAAGCGCCATCGCACCAGCAACGGCACGGTGCAACGGCAAATTACGCGGTTTTGGGAAAAGAGAAAGTGGTTTTGTGCGAGAATGGTTGTCAATCTGTAATAAGGAGCGCATCATGAAAGTCAGCATCTTGGGATTGGGTTATGTCGGTACGGTGTTGGCGGGATGCCTGGCCAATGATGGACATGAAATCATAGGCGTCGATCCGGTCCAGACAAAAGTCAACCTGATAAATAATGGCCAATCCCCCATCATCGAAGCGGAGATCAGTGAGATCATCGCCTCGAGCGCCCAAGCCGGCCGGCTGCGCGCCACGGACGACGTGGCCCAAGCCATCCGGGAAACGCAGTTGTCTTTCGTCTGCGTCGGCACCCCGAGTCTGCCCAATGGCAACCTCGACCTAAGGTACATCAAGCGCGTTAGTGAGCAAATCGGCCGTGCGCTCAAAGACAAAGCCGCGCGGCACGTGGTCGTCGTCCGCAGCACCATCTTGCCTGGAACCATGCGCAACATCGTAATCCCCATCTTGGAGGAATCCTCCGGGAAGAAAGCCGGGGCTGACTTCGGCGTCTGTCACAATCCCGAGTTTTTGCGTGAAGGTTCAGGAGTGGAGGATTTCAATTCCCCTCCCAAGACGGTTATCGGTGAGTTGGACCAAGCCAGTGGCGAGATGCTGGCTGCGTTCTACGGAAAAACCGATGCACCGCTGATTAGGACGGATTTAGAAACCGCCGAGATGATCAAGTACGTCGATAACAGTTGGCATGCGCTCAAAATCGGCTTCGCCAATGAAATCGGTAATCTCTGCAAGTCTTTTGCCCTCGACGCGCACGAGGTCATGAAAATCTTCAGCCAGGATGAAAAGCTCAACATCTCTCCCGCCTATCTTTTGCCCGGTTTTGCCTTCGGCGGCTCCTGTCTGCCCAAGGATCTCCGAGCGTTGGCTTATCAGGCCAGAATGTGCGATTTGGAATTGCCGATTATTACTTCCATCCTGTCGAGCAACGAAATGCAGGTCGCCAGGGGCCTTCAGCTCATTATGGAAAAAGGACACAAACGGATCGGAATTTTGGGCTTCAGTTTCAAAGCGGGAACGGACGATCTGCGGGAGAGCCCCGTGATCGAAGTCATCGAACGTCTCATCGGCAAAGGTTATGACCTGCGCATCTATGACAAGAACGTGCATATAGCCAGCTTGGTGGGCGCTAACCGGGAATTCATCCTCAACCGCATTCCGCACGTATCCAGGCTCATGGTCGACGGTATCGATGCGGTTCTGGATCACGCTCAAACGGTCGTGATCGGCAACAAGGATCCCGACTTCCGGAACGTGCCGGAGCGCTTGCGCGATGATCAGGTCCTGGTGGATTTCGTGCGGATTACCGGTCGCAGGAGCGAGAAGGGCAAGTATGACGGCCTATGCTGGTAAGCAGCATGGGGTTCAAGGCAGGAGCAGGGAGCTATGCTGGGGGGCGATAGGGCTAGAGGTGCCGGGGCGATGGAAGTCCGATGACATTGAGGTGCGAGGCCAAGGAATCGGAAATGTGAAGCTGGGTGACCAGCCCATGGTTGGCCGTGATGCCCGCCGTGGCGCGGTTTACGGGGCGGCGCTGCCGCTCCCTCGTTGGAGTTCCTGAACAGCCGCCAGCGCCTGGGTGTTGGTTCGATCCTTCTCCAAGCCGGATTGGTACTGCCTCAGAGCGTCGGCCTTGCGGCCCGCGGCCTTGTAAAGATAGCCAAGTCCGAAGTGGGCGTTGCTGTCAGACTCATCCGAGCTGAGGGCGGCCCGAAAGTCACGCTCCGCCTCCTCCATAGCGCCCCGGCGAATATTAAGCATGCCGAGAAAGTCGTCGGCGACGGCATTCGGCTCAATGCCGACGGAGGCCCGGAACTGATCCTCGGCCTCGTCCGTGCGTCCCTCCTTGCCGAGAAACTCGCCGAGCTCATTGTGAGCGCGGACATCAAGCCATGAAAGCGCGACTGCCGCCCGAAGCTGGGGTTCGGCACGGTCCGTCAGCCCCATCTTCATGTACGTCTCGCCCAGGTTGAGATGCGCGTCCATCAAGGCTGGGCCCAGGTCTATCGCCTCCAGGAAGAATCGGACTGCTTCCTCATACTGATGTCTTCGGATTGCCACTAGGCCCAGATTGTTGAGCACCTTGGCGTCGTGGGGGTGCCGGACAAGCATCCGCCGCCAAAAGCTCTCAGCCTTGTCCACCGCGCCCTCACGCCAGTAAGCAGTGACCAGCATGTTTTCGATTGGGAAGGCGTCCGGCGAGAGTTCGAGTGTCTGATTGTACAGCACGATGTCATTGTTCCAGTCGAAGTTGCGGATCACGATGCGGGCGGCGAAAAGCCCGGCCACCACGGAACCGGCGAGCACGAGGGCCCACCGTTGCGCGCGATGCGGCGCCGCTCGGCGCCACAACTTCGAGGCCCCGAGACCGACGAGCCACGCCACGCCCACAGATGGCAGATAGAGGTAGCGTTCGGCGAAAACATTGAAGCCCAAGAAGTGGGCGTTGAGGACGGGAGCCAGCGTAGCAAAGAACCACACGATCCCGAAGGAAGCGAAGCGGACGTTTCGTTCGCGGCTGCGCCAGCAGGCAAAGAAAAGGGCAGCCAGCGCGAGGAGGACCAGCAGGCCGGCGAGAACGCGGGGATCGAACGGGCTCGTGCTTGGGCGAAAGACCCAATAGATGCAAAGCCGCACTGGCCAGAAGAGCTTGAGGACGTACTGGCCCACGAGCGCGATGGCGGAGAGCACTATTTGCTGTGGAGTGAGCTGGGGCATATTCTTGGCCGGGGCCAGCGCTCCGAGAAAGTGGATGCGAAAGAGCACGTAGGCTAATCCAATGAGCCACAGCAGACCGTAGCGGGCCAGCTTCTGGGAGGTGCTTGTCTCGGAGCGGTCCTCGCGCCAGAAATGCTCATAGACAGTGGCGAGGGCCGGCAGCGTCATCGCCACCTCCTTGGAAAGCAGGGCGAGAAGAAAGGTGACCCCCAGCCCGGCCAGCATAGGCTCCGAACGCCGCCCCCCCGGCCTCGCCACCGCCAAAAAGAGCCCAAAGGTGATGAGATAAAAGAAGGTGAGCTCGAGGTCCGTAACCCCAGAGATCCAGTCGACCGACTCGGTGTGAACCGGATGCAGGGCGAACAGCGCGCCGGCGACGAAGGCCCACACACGGTCCCCCGTCAGGCGCTCAGTGAGCACAAAGACGAGGCAAACGATGAGAACGTGGAGCAAAAGGTTGACCAGATGGAAGCCGTAAGCCCGCAGACCGAAGAGCTTATAGCAAAAAAGGAACCCGAGCGTCATTATCGGCCGATAGTAATTGGTGACGTCGTGCGCGCTCCGGAAAGACCAAACGTTGGTGGTAAAGATTTCCTTCAGGTACCGGAAGCTCCTCACGTACGGACTTCTCACCACCGCAGTGTCGTCGTCATAGACAAACCCGTTGAACAGAATGTTGAGATAGGGTAGGGTAGCGCAGGCCACGAGGGCCGTGATGAGGAGTGCGCGGGCGCGATCCAGCGGGGACGCAGCCCGCTCGGGCCGAGAGGGTGGAGTCTGGGGAGTTTTCCTGACCTCGGCCGCTGACGTCGCGACGGGTCGGCGAGTTGCCGGCCGGGACCGACGTCCTGGCCTGCGCGCCAAACTGAAGACTCTCGACCGAGTTTTGCGCCGGGATGCCTTCTGCATCAAGATCATCCGAATCACCCCGTGTGGCCTGCCCGGCGCGTCGAAAGGCCCACCCGCCGGGTCCGCTCCGCCCAGGCGGCGGGTAGCGGCAGCCACATGGGTAGGCCTCCAAAGCACGCGAAGAACCGCGGTGATTGGCGTGAAAGTCTCATTGATAACCTGACGCGACCTTGCCCATTGGACGTGCCCTTGCTCGCCCCCGTACCTTGGCGTGCCTCTTCAGGCCGTGAGAAGCCGCGAAAAATCTGAGATAAGCATTGTGTCCCATACGACTATTCAATAGGTTATACTATCCAAAAGTCGAGGTGCCCGATTCCCTTCCCAGCTTCTGAGCGCCGGGTTTCATCCGCCCAAGCGGAGGCCCCTTCCAACTGCCCTTGCATCCGTCAAGATTCTGCCGGAATCTTCTGGGCCAGGACTATGATCGAGGTGCCCCAAGGCAAATCAATCGCTCCCATCATCCAGGCCTCGATTCTCAGCAAAACAATGAACAGACTGTTAAGAAAGGCTGGCAACAGCACATACGATGCCTTGGGGGCGAGGGGATCTTTGGGAAACAGACCGCGGAACAGACGGTAGAAAACAATAGGGAAGAAGGCGAAGAAGACAGCATAGCTTCGTTTCAACACTCGGAAGCCGGAACAAGTCAGCTTGATATGCAACTCTGAAGCTACATATCGCCTGCGGTGCATCAGTGCCTCGTCATGCTCGCTCCAGAGAAACCTATAAGCAGGAACGGCCACGACCAGAAATCCCTCAGGTCGCAGGACGCGGTGGAACTCGTTCAATGCGAGCATATCGTTGTCCAGGTGCTCAAGCACATCAAGCGCGCTGAGAAGGTCTGCCGAGGAATCAGCCAGGGGGATGGCCTAGCCGTCAGCACAAGCTATCGGCAACCCGTGGGAAGCCGCCAATTCCAGGGCCGCGGGGGAACGGTCAAATCCCATCACCCAGTCAGTGTAGCGCGACAGCAATTGCATGTTCCGCCCACTTCCGCAGCCGACGTCAACCGCCACGCGGCTATGTTTCCCTAAACGGCGCAGGACTCGTTCCAGAATGGCGCGCCGCCCAACGAACCACCAGTAGGTTCCCTCCAGTTTCATCTCGGCTTTGACCAGTTCAGCCTTCATTTGGCGGTCTCGCTCCCCGGTTCCTCGGCAGAATTTCTGGGTAAGGGGCACCCACTTCCTTACGTCCGAGCTGCGGCGTTTCCTGAGGCAGAGAAAATCTCCGGCAACGATGTCCAAAGGAGGGGCGGCGTTGACGTCGCACCCTAATCATCGGGATGAGTCTGCAACTGGCTATTGCCCGGTGGGTTGCTCACCTGCAGATATCCCCCACGCCTCAGAAGGTGTGAAAAAATCGCGTTGTGGCGGCGCGTCGTAGGGGTCCCGCAGGCGCGGGATGGTTGCCCCAGGGCGGCCACAAAGGCCGCCCCTACAACGCGATTTTTCACACCCTCTCACCCACGGGGTATTATTTTGAGGATCAAGAGCGCGCATTGTCAAGCTCTGGGAGGGACTAGTTCGAATCTCTTTAGAAATGTCCCCCCTCCTTAGCTCATTAGGAATGTTCCCCCTCCTTAGCTCATTAGGAATGTTCCCTTGAATGCGAGTTTGTGCGCTCGCCGTCGCCCGGATGCTCTGGAGGTGTTGTACATGGCGCCGGGGACCGGGTGCGCGCGCAGGTACTCGACGGCGCCTGCCATGTTCTGCTGACTGCCTGCCAAGACAACGAGAAAAGCGTGAGGCGGCGAGCAAGGAGCGTGCCTCGCTAGCATTACTCCGCCGCGCTGCCGGAATGGATGTAGAATAGTCTCCTATGCGAAAAACCCTGTTGCTGGCGCTCCCCCTGCTCGGACTTTTCGATTCCCTTTATCTTCTCTGGGTTTATACGTCGCCGTCGCGGCCCATGGTCTGCCTGGGATCGGGGTGCGACGCAGTGCGGGCAAGCTCCTACGCGCACCTTTTTGGACTGCCACTTCCGGCCTTTGGAGTTGCGAGTTACGCGCTTCTGGGGCTGCTGATTTTCGCAGAAGTCCTGGTCTCGCCGCGCCTGGGGCGAGCAATCCAATACGCCGTAGCGGGAATCTCGTGTGGCGGCTTCTTGTTTTCCATTTACCTCACTTCGCTGGCAGAGTTTGTCATCCACGC
>Ga0208821_1000438_pt1 | contig 32446 bp, 28 predicted proteins | sample June2015DPH_20_5_FD_184720 | JGI IMG/M metagenome (GOLD analysis project Ga0208821, IMG submission 184720) | Peatland microbial communities from SPRUCE experiment site at the Marcell Experimental Forest, Minnesota, USA - June2015DPH_20_40... | ecosystem: Environmental > Terrestrial > Soil >... | reverse complement strand
CGGGTGGACGAAGGAGGTTTGGCCGTTTGACGATCAATACCTGGCTGCGGAGTTGTCCGAGTCCGGTCGCGCCATTCAAATCCTCGATCCGCCCACGATCTTTTACCGGCTGCATTCCACCAACAACATCCACAATGTCTCGGGCTTGATCGCCGGCTGCCACGGTTTGGTTGCCGCTTGGCAATCTAACAAGCGTTTCATCGGCAGAAAACACGGATTGGCGAGAGCTGCGCTGATTGGCGGCCCTGCATTCTGGACGGTACAGAGAGCGTTCCGAGCCGGATTACGCAGGGAAGGATTGCGGCTCTTAATAAGGGTTTGGCCTTGGGTCGCCGCTGCCGCCTTTGTCCGTCTTCGGGTCCGGGTTTTTGGCAGGCGCCCGACCGAGACTATGTTCGTGCGAATTAGCCCACCGCAGGCAAGCCGAGTCCCAAAGGCGTCATAGAACTGAACACAAGGCGTTTGTTCCTACACGAGCGGCAGCACAGCAACGCTGGGTCCGCTCTAGACCCCAAGCTGAATCTATTGCAGTGTGGTCGATTGAGGCGGCTCCTCGCGGGCGCCTATGTGGTAGCGCTTTAGTTTGCGATAGAGGGTGGCGCGGCTGATGCCGAGCATCTTGCCGGCCAGAGCCTTGTCTCCCCTGACCTGGGAAAAGACGCGCTCGATGGTGGCTCGCTCGATATCTTCGAGGTCGGTGCCGGAGAATTCTTGCGCATCGAGTGCTTCGGAGTGAACTTCCGATCGCGCGATCGCGGGCGGCAGATCGTTGATTTCGATGATGCGCTGGTCGCCGAGAGCGACGGCGCGCTCCAGGCAATTTTCCAGTTCGCGAACATTGCCGGGCCAGTCGTAGGCGAGCAGGGCCTTCATGGCGTTGCTGGAGAGCTGGACGCCGCGTCCGGGAGCCAGGCGTTCGAGGAAGAACGCCGCCAGGATGGGAATGTCGGAACGGCGCTCGCGCAGGGGGGGCAGGGAAATGGTGATGACGTTGAGGCGGAAAAAGAGATCCTTGCGGAAGGTTCCTTTCTTGTATTCGGCGTCGAGATCGCGATTGGTGGCGGCCATGATGCGCACATCCACCTTCACTTTTTGATTGCTGCCGACGGGTCGGACTTCTTTCTCCTGGAGAAAGCGCAAGAGCTTGGCTTGCATCTCGAGCGGAAGTTCGCCGACCTCGTCGAAAAAAATGGTTCCGGTATCGGCGGATTGCAGCAGGCCCGACTTGGAACGGAGAGCGCCGGTAAAGGCTCCTTTTTCGTAGCCGAACAATTCGCTTTCGATGAGGGTGGGGACGAGCGATCCGCAGTCGACGGCAACAAAGGGGAGGTTGGCCATGGTTCCGCGAAAGTGAAGGGCGCGGGCGACCAGTTCCTTGCCGGTTCCGCTTTCGCCGGAAATCAGGACCGGCGTGCGCGTGTCTTTTAGGCGGGAGATGAGGCGCAGGACGTTCTGAATGCCGGCGGAATTGCCGATGATGCCGTGGACGGCGGTCTCGGTTTCAGAGCGTTCGCGGAGGTAGAGATTTTCTTCGACGAGGCGGACCTTGTCGGCCATGCGGCGCAGGAAAAGGCGCAGGTCGTCGAGCGGAGCAAAGGGCTTGGAAATGTAATCGTAGGCGCCGAGCTTCATGGCCTGGACCGCGGTTTCGACCGAGCCGTGGCCGGTCATGACGGCGACTTCGATGCGGGGGTAGGCGCGCTTGACCTGCTCCAGGAATTCGAGCCCGGACATGCGCGGCATGACCATGTCAGTGAGCACCATGTGGACGGGCTGCTCTTCGAGCAATGCAAGAGCAGCGCCGCCGCTCTCGGCTTCGAGGCAGAAGAAGCCGAGCGACTCGCCGACGGTGATGCAGAGGCGGCGGATGGTCTGCTCGTCATCGACAATCAACAATCGGATGCGGAAGTCGTCCTTCGTCAAATTCTGAGTCATGAGGCGGCCCTGCCCATGGTCTGCTCGACCACGGCGATGAATTCATAGACGCGAAACGGCTTTTCCACGCAGGGCGCGCCGGTGCGGCGAAGCGTGGCAGCGGTTTCTTCGTTAGCGATGTCGCCGGTGATAAATACGAGCCGGGAGGCGAGTTCGGGGCGATGAGCTGCGATCCAGGCATAGACCTGGGCGCCATCGACGCCTCCGGGGGTGCGCATGTCGGAGACGACACCGTGAAAATCGCCGTTGGCCAGCAGTCGCAGCGCTTCGGCGCCGGATTCGGTCGGAACGACGGCGTATCCGTGTCCCTCGAGAACGGCGCGCACTAAAGCCAAGACGGCCGGTTCATCTTCAATCACAAGCACGGGCGCACAAGCGGGTTTCGTTCCTGTCTGGGTCATTGTGGATGCACTCCTGCAACTGCTCCAAAGGATGCCGTCTCGGATGCTACCGGGAGACGGACGATAAAGGTCGCTCCTTCAGAGTTGAGGTTGTTGTGACACGCAATTTCGCCGCCATGTTCGCGGACGATACCATAGCAAATACTCAGGCCCAAACCAGTACCCTTGCCAACGTCTTTGGTGGTAAAGAAAGGATCGAAAATACGTTCGGGATCGGCGATACCGATGCCGTTATCGCGAAAAGAAATCTCGACGAATGAGCCGGCGGGGGCGCTCATGATCTCAATGCGGGCGGGCCGCGAGTTTTCGCGGACGGCGTCGTACGCGTTGTTCAGGATGTTGAGGAACACCTGCTGGAGCTGATGGGAATCTCCGATGACCTGGGGCAGGGACTCGTCGAGACGTTCGACCACCTGAATGCCGTGACTTATGAAGTCGTAAGAGCGCAAGTGCACGGTGCGTTGCAGGATGGAGTTGAGCTGAACGGGCTGGCGCTGTGGCGGCATCTGGCGGGCAAAGCTGAGCAGGTTTTGCACGATCTGCTTGGTGCGCTGCGCTTCCTGCAGAATCACCCGCAGATCGCGGCGGGCGCTTTCGGGGAGCTCGGGGTTTTCCATCAAGAGGTCGGTGAATCCGAGAATGGCGGTGAGGGGGTTGTTGACTTCGTGGGCGACGCCGGAGACCAACTGTCCGACGGCAGCCATTTTCTCGGCGTGCATGAGCTTGGAGCGCAGCAGGGCGGAGTCGGTGACGTCGGTCATGACTACTACGATGTTGCAGACCCGGCCGTCCTCGCCGTTGATGGGGCTCAGATTGACGGAGAACTGGCTGCTGGCGCCGTCGCCGCGAACCAGGGGCAGATCGAAGTTATCGACTTGTTGTCCGCGAGCCACGGCGGCCAGCGCTTCGCGGAGCGCGGCGCGGCGCGGCGCGGCGCACAGGTCGGGCAAGGGATGACTGACTATCTGGTTCTGCTGAAAGCCGAGACCGCTCCAGCGCCGGTTGGCATAACTGATGACGCCTTCGGTGTCGGTGACCAGAATCAGGCTCTGGGTATGGCTGAGGATTTTGCTAGAGAAATCGCGCTCTTTCTGCAGCTCCGTTTGCGAATGGCGGAGGCCGGTAACATCGAGCATGAGGCCGCGGTACTGCAGGACTCTGCCGCCCGGATCGCGCACCGCGAAACAGTTGATGAAGACGTGGACGGGCGATCCATCCTTGCGCCGGAGGATTTCTTCCTGATTGCGCAGTCCGCCTTGGCGTTCGAACAGTTCCTCCATTTCTTCCCGCTGCTGCGGAGAAAAATAGACCTGGGTGGGAATGTCGAGCTGAATGACCTCTTCCCGACTGCTATAGCCGAGGATGCGAACCAGCGCGTCGTTGACTTCGACGAAGCGGCCCTGGGGTGTGGAGAAGAAAATTCCTTCCTGAATGTTGTCGAACAGCTCGCGATAGCGGCGCTCGGCTTCGCGCCGGTCGGTGATGTCCTTGAGCACGTGCACGGTCTGCAACTGGGCGCTGCTCATCCCCATCGCGCCAACCCCGCGGGATGGGGGCCCCTGGCTGGCGGCATGAATGCGCGAGGTTGAAATCAGGTAAGTGCGTTCGAGGACGGGGTGCACGTATTCGCCGAGACCCTCGCTGGTGCGGCAGAAGGGACAGGAGTGGGGCGAAGATCCGGCGGAAAGGGCGTCGAGCGCCCGCATATTGACGCCGATCAACTGGTCGGGGGCGAGGCCGACGAAATCGGCCAGGGAACGATTGACGCGGAGAATATTGTGCTGTTCGTCGTGGACGACGATGAAGTCGCTGATGGCATCGAAGATTTCCAGCCAGTGGCGGTTGGTCTGCTGCATGCCTGTGAACAGGCAGGCATTCTCGAGAGCGATGCTGGCATGGCTGGCGATAGCGCGCAGCAACTGGTCATCTTCGACGGCGGGCGGGGCGCCGCGGTCGGCGAGACAAAGAACGCCGACGAGTTCTCCCGATGAACCGGCCAGACGGACCAGCGTGCAATCGCTCCATCCCAGACTGGAGGCGAGAGCGACTCCGAGCATATCGCTGGCCGGGGCGAAGGCGACATCGGTGGGGTATTTCGGCAGGGCGGCACTGAGCGCCTGACCGAAACGACGGATCAGCAGCTTATCTTCGACCTCCAAGGCGCCGCACATCAGGACGGTATCGAGCTCCGCTGTCTGGAAAAGGCTGAGGGCAACGGAGCGGCCTCCGAGCAGGGCCGACGCGCGCAGAGCGAAGTTGCGCATGAACTCGGGCAGATGCAGGACGGTGTTGAGCTCGAGCGCGATGGTGACCAGGGCCTCGGCGCGGCGGCGGTGCTCCTCGGCTTGGTGCAGGTTGCGGGTGAGTTCGAGAGCGATGGCAGCTTGCGCGGCCAGAGAGCGCGCGCGGCGGACATCTTCGTCGTTGATCGGCCCGGGCTCGATGCGGTCAAGCACGCCAAACATCCCGAGCACATCGCCGCTCGAACCGAGCAGGGGGACGGCGAGGAATTGGCGGACTCGGAAAACAGCCACGAAATCCAAATTTGCGCCCGGAGTTTTGGAGGCGTCTTCGGTGAAGAACACATTTTTTTGTTTCAGCGCGCGGGTCGCGACGCCATCGTAGAGCGGGATATCGAGAGGACGGGCCACTCCGTTCTCCACTCCCCAGCGAATGTGGAAGGCGGCCTCTTCGAGGAGCCCGATGAAGCAGCGCTGGAAGCCGAGGAAACTGGCGGCGCGGACCACCGAGGTCTGCATGAACTCGTCGAGTTTTCCGGCAGAACCGAGTTCGAAGGAAATCTCGAGGATTTCGTGCAGTTCGTGGGCTTGGGCACGGGCCATGCCGTACAACTCGGCATTGGCGATGGCGACCGCGCCAAAACCGGCCAGGGCGGAGACCAGGGTTCTGTCTTCCTGGGTAAACGGGTTGGCGAGACGGGGGTAGACGAGAATTGCACCGTGCGAGCGCGAGGTGCGGAAGGGCGCCGCGATGAGAACTCCGGGCGGCGAATCTTCTCCGAAATGAGAGGCGCCGTCGATGCTCACCGTAATGCGCTCGCCGGCGGCGACGGCGCGAGTGGCGATCTCGAGCGAAGAGCGGAGGTCGTTCTGCTGAAAACGCGAACGGATGGAGTGGGCGAGCCTGGGAGCCTCGGTCGACACCGCCTGCAACTGGAACAGTTTTTCCTGTTGGACGAAGACGAGCACGATGGGCGAATGCAGCAGCACGCGGAGTCGGTCGGCGATGCTCTCCATCACGGATGCGGTGTCGGGCAAGCCGTGCAGCGCGGTGGCGACCTCGACCAGAATGCCGGCGCGGCGGCGCTCTTCGCGGGAAAGCTGGTTCAAGCGGAGGGCTTCGAGGGCGGTCCCGAGCTGCGCCGCCAAGATCGTGACTTTGGCTACGGCGTCATCGTCAAAACCGGCATCGGACGCACTTTGCACGAACGCGATGGCTCCGACAATTTCTCCTGAAACCAGCAGAGGAGCGGCCATGGCGGCATGGGCGTGGCATTCGGCCAGCCACGGGTAACGGGCGACGTCGACGTGGTTGAGGAAGAAGGGACGACGCTTATGCACCGCCTCAATAGCAATGGATGGGGCGATGGATGGATCTGCGGCGTGCAGGCGGACGCCACGAAAGGACTCGGCATGGTCGCCGTCGGCTTCGGCTCCGACGAGTTCACCGTCGGAGGAACAACTCCAAAAATAAGCGCCGCTGGCGTGAAAGAAGGCGCGCGTGAGGGCGCAGAAAGACCGGATGATCTGGCTGGGATCGCTGCTCTGAAAAGCGGCCCGGGAAAGCTCCAGGAGAAGCTTCTGGAAAGCCTCGTCAGACTGAGACACGCCGCCGGGACCCGAATTACCGGTGTGGGATGTCAGTGGGCACCATCCGCTTAGCTAAGCGGTTGAAAACAATTGAATTACAGATAAACCTACGCTTGATTCTCAAATTGAGTCAAGGAAATATGAGGGGCAGTGCCGACTTGTGAAACGTCACCAAAGTGATACCGGCGTCTCATTCTGGAATCGGAGATCAGTTATCCAGAGGCGCTCTGGGGTTCGTACGCCCCGGCTACCAGTGGGCGATGGGGAGGAACTAAGGGCCGACTCTTCATCGCTTTGCAGAGATCACCAAAGTAATGCAAAGGAAGAACTTTTGGTATCCGCCGGTGTGGTCCATGCACGAATATAGGGCAAATACAACAGCAACAAGGGAGGTACCGTGTCTATTCAATCCCTGAATCGTCTGTTCGCAGTGGGTCTGCTGCTGATTAGCGGATGGGCGGCGACCAGCGTTCCCCTTGCACGGGGACAGGAAGAATTCAGTCGAAAAGCAAAGAGCAAGGTGGCGCCAGTGTATCCGGAGCTGGCGAGGCGCATGAACATCTCCGGCGTGGTGAAGGTCCTGGTAACGGTCTCTGCCAACGGGTCGGTCAAGGATGCAAAGCTGATTGGCGGGCATCCGGTGTTGGCGAACGCCGCTCTGGAAGCGGTCAAGAAGTGGCGTTTCGAGGTGGGTCCGCAAGAATCAACGGGGATTGTGGAATTCCGATTTGATCCAGCCCAGTAAAAAGGCGCGCAGGGCGCGAAGCGCTGGCTGAGGAAGGTTCGGTTATGAATATCGAAAAAAAGTTGTACTGGAGTTTCGGCGTCGTTCTGGGGACGGTTCTGTTGCTTCTGGTGATCAACCTGGTCGCGGTGGCACGCGAGCATGAGGCCAAGGCTGCGGCGCAGCGTTCGATCGAGATGGCCGAGGCCACCTCGTCGGTTCGCTTCCAGATGATGCAGGACCGGCTTCACCTGCAGAACTACCTGCTCAGCGGGGACACCCGGGACGTGGAGAAAATGAATGACGGCGAACACCAGTTGAGCGACGGCCTTCGCCGCACCCTGGAACTGGCGAATTCTCCCGAGCAGCGAAGCAATCTGGAAAAAGTGCAGGGGCTGGAGCAGTCCTGGGGCAACGAGTTCGCCAACCCGCTGGTGGACAAGCGCCGGGCCGTGGACGGCGGCAACGCGACGGTGGCGGAACTGCAGATTTTCTATTTGCAAAAGGATCCGAACGCCTGGGTGTCGCGTTCGAGCGACGTTCTGGACGATGTAGACCGGGAAAACCAAAAACAGTTGGACGAACGGCGCAACAACGATGAAAAGGCAGCGACATGGACGATTCTGGCTGCCGTGTTCAGTTCGCTGCTCGCTCTGGCTTTGGGCATAGTCATTGCCTACCGGACCGCTGCCGGGATCACGGGACCGCTGAGCCGGCTGATTCACGTAGCGGATCAGATCGGCCAGTCGGGGGATCTGGAGCACAATATAGATATTCACGGTACGGATGAGATCGGGCAACTGGCCAGGACTTTCGAATCCATGGTGAAGTACTTGAAGGAAATGGCCGCGGTTTCCGAAGCCATCGCCGGGGGCAACCTGGCGGTCGAAGTCCGTCCCCGCTCGGCCAACGACACTCTGGCGAACGCATTTACGCGGATGGTGGAAGGCCTGCGCGGGATGGTACGCCACGTGCGCGACGCCGCCTCCCAGGTGGCCAGCGCCTCTGCCCAGGTGGCGAGCGCTTCCGACGAGTCGGCCAGGAACAGCCTGCAGACTTCTTCGGCCATCGATGAAGTAACGAGCACGATGCACGAAATGAGCGTGAACGTGCAGAACATGGTGAAGAGCACGCAGACGCAAGCTTCGAGCGTCAGCGAAACCTCGGCCTCCATCGACCAGATGGTGACCTCGATCCAGCGGGTCGCGGATACGGCCAAGGTTCTGCTCGATATCTCGAACCGTTCGCGGGAAGAGGTGCACGGCGGCATCGGCACTATGGAAAAGACCACCGACGGCCTGAACCGGATCAACACGACGATCCGCTCTTCGGGCGAGATCATCGACTCGCTGGGCACGCGGGCGGACGACATCGGCAAGATCGTCGAAGTGATCGACGATCTGGCGGAGCAGACCAACCTGCTGGCGTTGAATGCCGCCATCGAAGCGGCGCGGGCGGGCGAGCACGGGCTGGGATTCGCGGTGGTGGCGGATGAAGTCCGGAAGCTGGCGGAGAAATCCGCGCAGTCCACCAAGGAGATTTCCGAGCTGATCGCGAGCATCCAGAAGGAAGCGCGCAAAGCGGTCGAGAACATGGAGAAGAGCACGACGATCGTGAACGAAGGACTGAATTTGGGACAGGAACTGAATGCCGCGCTGCGCAAGATTTCGAACGTGGTGACCGAGGTGTACAAGTTCGCGCAGGAAATCGGGGCGGCGACCAACGAACAATCGCATGGCTCGTCGCAGATTGCGCGCGCCACAACGCGGTTGAACGAGATCACGCACGAGATCAACTCGGCGGTGGAAGAACAGGCTTCCGGAGCGCAGGCGGTGGTGCAGGCCATGGAGCGCATGCGCGAACTGGTGCAGTCCAACACGTCGGGTTCGACCGAATTGGCCGCTTCCTCCGATCAGATGTCCAAGATGTCGCGGGGCCTGCTGGATTCGATGGACCGCTTTGCGCTGCGCTCGGACGAAAGATCGAACGACAGCGCGCCGGGGAAGGGGAACGCAGCCCGGACGGTGGCGGCGGGATCGCGTTGAGGGGATTCCAACCATGAGCCGGGAAATACATATTGTGGGCTTCCGGGTGGGCCGCGAGACCTACGGCGTACCCATCACCTCGCTGCATGAGATCGTCCGCGTGCCCGAGATTACCGTGGTGCCGGACGCGCCCGCCTATCTGGAAGGGGTGATCAACCTGCGCGGGAAGATTGTCTCGGTAGTGGATCTGCGGAAACGGTTCGGTAAACCGTCCGCCGGAATCGACCGGCGCCGGATTCTGGTCGTGGAACACCGGGGCCGGCTCGCGGGGATGATTGTGGATTCGGCTTCGGAGGTCCTGAAAATATCCGAAAGCGACATCGAAGCCGCGCCCGCCATGATGCAGGAAGGCGGATTGGACTGCGTGACGGGCCTGGGCAAGTATCAGGGACGGCTGATCATTCTGCTGGATATCAGCAAAGTATTGGCGGGGCGTGAGCTGGGAAACGAAGTGTCGGCAGAGAAGCTGGCGGAGAAGCCGGCTGCGGCCGGTAGTGGCAAGGCGGGAACGGCGGGGACAGGGACGAAGAGCGCCTCGGCCGGAAAGTAGCCAGAAGAACCGAACCCACATGAACACGAGCGAAATACCCGCACTCACCGACGCGGAATTGAAACTGCTGCAGACGCTGGTATACCAGGAGTGCGGCATGCACTTCGACGAGCGGCGCACCGCTTTCCTGCAGGACCGCCTGCAGCGCCGGTTGAAGGAGTGCCAGCTGGATTCGTTCTACAGCTACTATCGCCTGCTCATCAGCCAGCCGGGAAAACAAGAGTTGTCGCGCTTGCTCGAAAACCTCACGGTCAATGAGACCAGCTTCTTCCGCAACAAGGCGCAGCTCGAACTGTTTCAGCGGGAAGTGATGGAGGATATTCTGCGGCGCAAGCAGGAGCAGCGGGACTACAGCTTAAGAATCTGGAGCGCAGGCTGTTCCACGGGACAGGAACCCTACACGCTGGCGATGCTGGTGGCCGATGCGCTGGCGTACTACTATCTGCGCAATCCTCTGCCGTTTGAATCGCCGGTTCCGAAGCCTCTGGTACCCGCGCCCTGGCGGGTGGAGATCCTGGCCAGCGACATCAACTATTCGGTCCTGCGCGCGGCGCAGGACGCCTCCTACGGCGAGCACCAGATGGCGGGAGTCGATTATGGCTACCGCTTGCGCTACTTCGACAAAGTGGGCGACCGCTACGCGGTGAAGAAGAACGTCAAGGAACTAGTGCACTGCGACTTTCACAATCTGAAGACCGAATACCTGCCGCAGCGTAACGACATCATTTTCTGCCGCAACGTGATGATGTATTTCGACGAAGCCGAGCAGAAGCGGCTGGTGGAGAAGTTTTATCGGTGCTTGAATTCCCAGGGATACCTGTTTGTCGGCCATGCCGAGAGCCTGCTGGGGCTGACAGAGAAATTTCAGATGGTGCATAGCAACAGCGGCACGGCGTACCAGCGAGTCGAGGTGAAGATGTGACCCTTCCCCCCGAAGACCGGATGACCGAACTCCGCCAGTTGTTCTTCGAAACCGCGGGGGAACTGGTCCAGAAGCTGAACGACGAAGCGATGCGGCTGGAGAAATCGCCCGGCGATGCGGAGACGGCCCGCAGCCTGCGGCGGACGGTGCATACGCTGAAGGGGGACGCGGCCGCCTGCGGTTTCCGGGAACTCAGCGAACTGTCCCATGAATTCGAGGACGTGCTGGCGCTCGGAAACACAGCAGCGGCGGCTTCGGTTCCAGAGATCGCGTTGCGCGCGGCCGACGTGTTTGCGGCCCTGCTGGAGGCGTATCGGACGGGGACGAAACTTCCCAGCATCATGTCCTTGCGCGCGGACATTGCACGTCTGGCACACCCGGCGCCGGGCGGCGCGGTCAAAGCCAAGAAGAAGACCAGGAAAGCCGCCGCGAAAGAGAGCCGCTGGTCGGAATACGAACAACTGGCGATCACCCACGCGGTGGCGAAGGGCAAGCACGTTCATCACGTGGTGGTACCGATAGACCCACAGTGCGTCATGCCCATCGCCGGGCGTCAGATGATCCAGTTGGCCCTGGCCTCACTGGGCGAGGTGCTGGCGCTCTATCCGCTCGACGGCAGTCTCGAACGCATAAACCAGGTCGAGGCGGCTCTCGCGTCGGAAAAACCGGCGGAACAGATCCGGGCTAAGTGCGCCATTCCAACCGTTGCGCTGAATGTCCGAGTCACGCCCCTGTGCGCCCAAGCGCCGTCGCACCCGCTCCGGAAGGTTCCCGCTGCCGATTCCGAACTCGTCGATTCTGAGGTCAACGACAAGGCCGCGATGCCCGCGGCCTCCGAGGCCGCTGCCGGCGTCACTGCGACGGAAGCGCCGTCAACCGCGGAACCGGCGGCAGCACCCGCCGTGCCGGCCGTCCCCGACAACCTGCTGCGAGTGGATGCGGAAAAAATCGACAGCGTACTCAATCTGGTCGGTGAACTGATTCTGGCGAAATCGATGTTGCAGCAGACGCTGTTGGAATTTGGACAACGGTTCCCGAAAGATGTGTTGCGGGGAAAGTTCGCCGATGCGATGGCATTCCAAGGGCGGGTTCTGAACGACCTGCAGCACTCGGTCATGAAGATTCGCATGGTGCCGGTCGATCAGCTGTTCCGCCGGTTCCCGCGCATTGTGCGGGACGTAGGGCGTCAATGCGGGAAAGAAGTCGAGCTGATTGTCAGGGGTGGGCAAACCGATCTCGACAAAAGCATTCTGGATACGATCGCCGAGCCCATGACGCACCTAGTGCGAAATGCGATCGGCCATGGCATCGAGACCGCCGAGGAGCGGGTTCGCGCCGGCAAGCGGGCGCAGGGGACATTGCGGCTGGGCGCTTATCACCAGGGGAACCAGGTGGTCATCGAGGTCTCCGACGACGGGCACGGCATTGATGCGGAAAAAGTGCGGCAGCGCGCCCTGTCCCAGGGATTGCTGAGAGCCGACCAGGCAGCCCGCCTGACCGAGGCGGAGACTCTGGATTTGATTCTGCGGCCGGGATTTTCCACGGCGGAAGAGGTCACCGAAATCTCGGGCCGCGGCGTGGGATTGGATGTAGTGCAGAGCGTGCTGGGACGCCTGAAGGGAACGATACAGATCGAAACTACGCTGGGACGGGGCACAACGTTTCGCATGCGGCTTCCGCTGACGCTGGCCATCATCAGGGCATTGATGTTCCGGGTGGACCAGCGGCTCTACGCCCTACCGCTGAATGCGGTGGCGGAGATCGCGCGCACGGTGGAAGAAGAGATCCATCAGGTGGAGCACTACGACGTGCTGCAATTGCGCAACGACGTGTTGCCTCTGCTGCGCTTGGGCGCGAAGCCCCCGAGCGGGCCGGAAACGGCGCGACGCAAGGTTTTCGTGCTGGTGATCAACAGCGGGGAGCGCAAATTCGGCGTTGTCGTCGACGCGCTGGAGGGTGAAGACGAGCTGGTCATCAAGGCGCTTGACGACCAGTCGATCACGACCGATCTGGTGAGTGGGGCTTCGATTCTGGGCGATGGGCGGGTGGTTCTCATCCTGAACATGATCGCCCTGATGGAGCGTTTCACGCGCGGGCGGACAGATGCAACCGGCCCGCGGATGGCGGGATTGCTGTCGAGTGTCGTAGCAGCAGAGTCGAGCCGTGGTGGAATCGGAAGTGGCGAGGTGCAGGCGCGAGGCACGGCAGGGGGCCAGTCATGAGAAAGCCAGTAAGGGTCCTGGTGGTGGATGACTCGGCTCTAATGCGCAAGCTGATTCCCAAGATCCTCGAACGGGACCACTCGATCGAGGTGGTGGGCACGGCGATGGACGGCTATTTTGGGTTGAGGAAAATTGAGGAGCTGTCGCCGCAAGTGGTGACACTCGATCTGGAAATGCCCGGACTGAACGGGATCGATACTCTAAAACAGATCATGCGGCACTGGCGGCTGCCGGTCATCGTGGTCAGCTCGCATAGCACAGCCGGAGCGTCGATCACGCTCAAGGCGCTGGCGCTAGGCGCGTTTGATTTCGTGGCCAAGCCGCAGGATGTTTCCGCGCGCATGCCCGAGATTGCCGCCGAGCTGATCAAGAAGATCCGGGCCGCGGCGCAGAGCGCGGGAGTGCAGACGCAGTTCCTGCCGGGGGAAACACACGGGGAGCAGCCACCCAAGCTGCGGCCCGTCGCGCCGACGCACATCATCGCCATCGGCGTTTCCACGGGTGGCCCGAACGCCTTGCAATACCTGTTTTCGCATCTGCCGGCGGAATTTTCGGGCAGCATCCTGGTGGTGCAGCACATGCCGGACGGGTTCACGGAACTGTTTGCCAAGCGGCTGGACGAGACCTGCCCGATCCGGGTGAAGGAAGCGCAATCGGGCGACTTGCTGATGGCCGGGCGAGCGCTGATTTGTCCGGGGAACCGGCACATGAAGGTGAAGAAAATGCCGCTGGGCAACGTGGCGGTGCTGGCCGACGAGGCCCCGGTAAATGGGCACCGTCCTTCCGTGGACGTGCTGTTCCACAGCGTAGCCGAGGCGTTTGGCATGCAGGCGATGGCTGTGTTGATGACCGGCATGGGAGAAGACGGGGTGACGGGACTGGGAGAGATCCGGGCGGCCGGGGGACTTACGGTGGCGCAGAGCCAGGAGACATGCGTGGTTTTCGGCATGCCCAAGGCGGCCATCGAACGGGGCTACGTGATGAGGATCGCGGATCTCCAGGATTTGCCCAATATTTTTCAGGCACAATGCGCGCCCGACCGCAGCCGGATAGAGACGGCTGAGGTCAAGAGGGCAAGCAGTAACGGAAGTAACTAGAGTTATCTATCGAAAGTGTGTAGATCGTGATTAAGTGATGGGTGGGGAGGAGTGTCATGGAAAAGTTTGCGCCCGTGAAACGGAGCGAAGACGGACAACCGGTACGCTATCTGATCGTGGATGACTCCGTGTTCGCCCGCAAGAACCTGGCCCGGATGGTCGAAACATTCGGCGGGCAGGTAGTTGGCGAGGCAGGCGACGGAGTTTCGGCGATCAGCGAGTACGAACGGCTCACGCCCGACATCGTTCTGATGGACATCACCATGCCGCAGATGGAGGGCATCGAGGCGGCGGAGAAAATCGTGCGCGACCATCCCAGCGCCCGCATCGTAATGGTGTCGTCGGTCGGCTACCAGGAGAACATCGTGGCCGCCTTGCAGCGAGGCGCCCGCCACTTCGTGCAAAAACCGGTGAAGCCGGAGGTTCTCTATGAAGTCATCAAGTACGTAATGCGTGATGATGGAGTCACGGTGCGGAGCGCCGGAGCTGGAGCCTAGTCATGCGGATGGACCTGATTCAGCCTTTCATCAACTCGACCGACGCCGTCCTGGCGCAGGGGCTGGGGTCGCCCATTTCCATCGAGAACCTGAGCATGGAAGAAGAGGCGTACCGGCGGAAGGGGATCGCCGCCGAGGTTATCCTCATGGGCGAGATCGAAGGGCGGATCATTTTTGATGCCGACCTCGGAGCGTCACTGCAGCTCGCCAGCCGTCTGGCCGGCGTCGAAGTATCCGAGACCGACGAGGATCTGGTGCGCGAGGCGGTCCTGGAGCTGGCCAACCAGATCATTGGCAACGCTATCACCACGCTCAACGACCAGGGATTTCATTTTCACGTTCGTCCGCCAACCCTGCACACTTCCGAACAAGGCAGCAAAAGCAGTGAAGACACCGAAGCCCTGGTGATGTGCTTCAATACTTCCAGCGGAAACGTTTTCATGAACGTGGCGCTGCGCCACCACTGCCGCCAGGCGGTGGAACACACTGCGATCGCGGGATAGGGACTGCTGGTCGCTAGTCGCTATTCGCTTGACAATGCAACTCATCCCACTCTACGAACCGGCAATGCTCTGCTGCCAGCCGCTCTCGAATTCCTCACTCTCCGAGACCGACAATCGGGAATCGCAATCTCGTTTCGCGCCCCCGTAGATTCGCGACATTAGGCTCAGGGACCGGCAAGCAGAAACACCGGATTCTGCGGCGGGTTCTGCGAGCGCGAACTGGCTGGGGCCGGCAGATTCTGGATATAAGTGTCGGTGGACGTATCGACGAAGTTGACATTCCCTCCATCGCAACTGGAAAGATACGCGCGGGAGCTGTCGCCGGCGGCGGCCATCATTATGCGGAAACGCGGGCCTTGCTGCGAGACTGGCAACGCGCAGAAGGCGTCGTAGGCGGGAAATCCCGGGACCGCAATCACGCTCTCGACGGCATAGCTCATGGCATCGATCACCGTTACCTGCGGGCAGATATTATCATTCGCGTCCTCGTAGTAAGACCCGACATAAGCGCGGCTTCCATCCGGCAAGGCAGCCACGTCAACGGTGTAAAAGGTTGTGGCCGCGGTCGCCGTCGAACAGGGGCCCTGCGGCGTGATCGGTGTAATCGTCTCTGTGGCGGTCGTCGACGGCGTCGACTGCGATACATCCACTATCGCCACCGTGCTGCCTCCAGGAATGTACAGGCGGTTCTTATTGCTGTCGTAGACCATCTTGACTGCGCCGGGCACACTAATCGCCGACTCGGTCAGGATGTCGGGGCCAGCCGTCGAGATAATGTTCAGGTAAGCCAGCGTCCCGTTTGCCTCCAGCACGTACACCGCCTGGCTGTCGGAACGCGCCACCAACCAGACCGGCGCCGAACTCAACGTGCCGCTAATGGCGCGCGGCGACAGGTTAATGGAGTTGAAGGTGTTGAAGGCACTGATCGTACCGTCGCCCTGGTTCGCCACGTAGAGCTTCGTGTTGTCGGGTGTGACGGCCAGGGCATACGGATTGGCGCCCGGGTTGTTGCTGACCGGAATCGTTGCCACCACGCTGTTGGTATTGATGTTGACCACGCCGACCGAGGGGACGATGGTTTGAGGCAGGGGCTGGTCAGGATTCGGTGGATGGGTTGGTAATGTCACATATGCTGTCGTCGCCGATGGTGCAACCGCCACAAAATTCGCCCCCGAATAAATCGGCAGACTGATGCTGCTGGTACTGGAGATAGTCGAACTGCTGAAGTTCAGCTTGGTAATCGAAGGACACACATCAAACACTTGGTTAGGGGGTGTAGGCGGAATTGCCACAAGACAACTAGTGGTCGGCACATTTAATCCCGTCACCGCTTGGTTTACCACCAAAACTTCGTTGGCGCTTTGCTGCGCGGCGTGAACGGGATGGATGTTCACGTTGGCAGCGCTCATTTCCGAGTCGCCGGAGACGTCGATTACCATGGCGCTGCCGGGCACGACGGTTCCGTTATCGTTGATCGACACCACGCTGTGGGCCGCCTCCGGGTTGGGAAACGTCGGAGGATTCGGGATGATAATCGGGCGGAAAGTGTCGCCGCAGCCACTCCAGATCACATAAAAAAACAGCACGAACTCCAGCCAGAGAAACCGCTTCATTCAAACTCCACAGAAAAAAGTAGTCTTACGCGGAATCCGATATTGTATCGGGAACCGGGTCGAGAGGGGAAATCGGGTGGCGCTCAGCGTGAGATTCCCGCCGCTTTGGTGAGAAGCGGGTAGAGGCGAATTTGGTTGCCGGGGGTAGGTCGCGGGTTGCGATATTCCAAGAAGCTGCTGTAGAGACGCGGCTTGCCGCGTTTCTACAAGATCGGAAACCACCCAAGCGTACAGAAGTGTAGCCTAAGCGGGTGAGGATGCTGCCGCCAGATTACGGGGCGAATCCAAAGGTCAAGCCCTACATAGCGCGGTCCGGTGCCGCCGGACACCGAATATAGTGTTATCGAACGCGGCTCCGGCATTGCAGCCGCCAGCTCTCAGTTGTCAGTTGTCAGGGACTGAGATTCTATTGATAACTGACAACTGAGAGCTGAGATCTGCGTCTAACAATGCTGACCCCTTTTCCAGGCCATTACTGGGCCTCGTCTTCGGAGCGGCTGGCCATCGCTGCGGCCGTGACGCTGGGCTTCGCGGTGCTGGCTCGCGCCCTGCGCGGCGTCAATCCATCCGGGGCACTGGCGGGAGGGCTTGCCTGTTTTCTACTTTTTGCCGGCGCCGGCCCAACCGCCTTCGCCACGCTCGCAGCGCTGTTCGTGATGACCTGGGTATCGACTCGTCTCGGATACCGCCGCAAGCTGGCGCTCGGTCTCGCCGAGCAGCGGGAAGGGCGGAATGCGTGGCAAGTCCTGGCCAATCTGGCAGTGGGTGCTCTGGGCGCGGTGCTTTTCAGCGCCACCGGAAATCGAGTTTGGCTGGTCGCGGCGCTGGCCGCTCTCGCCGAAGCGGCGACCGACACCGTGGCCAGCGAAATCGGGCAATATCGCGGCCCGGAAGCACGACTGATTACTACCTGGGAACGCGTCCCCGCAGGGACCGACGGCGGCATCACGATTCTCGGGAGCATCGCCGGCTTGGCAGCCGGTGTGGCGATTGCGGCGGTCGCAGCGCTGGGCGGGATGCTTCTTCCGGCGCACCTCTGGATTCCGGTGGCCGCCGGATTCGCCGGAATGCTTATCGACAGCATTCTCGGCGCCACGCTCCAACGGCGCGGCTGGATCGGCAACCAGACCGTGAATTTCTTCTCCACTCTGGCAGCGGCTGCGCTGGCGTGTGCCCTCTCGGTGTTGACGAGGGACGTTCTGTAGAGATACTGCAAGCCGCGTCTCTGCGGGCGAATCTTAGGAAGCTCGATGTGGTTACGTCCGCTGCTTGACGCGGTCGAGCAGCATGAAGACGAAGACGCCCAGCACGGCATTCGCCACGCCCGACAGGAATTCGTGCGGCCAGCTCCATTCCATGTGCAACCCGACCAGTCCGCGGGCAATCAAGAAGTAGACGACCTCATGCACCACGTAGAAGAAAATCGTAAGCAGGAAACGAGCGCCGGCATGTTCCACGTCCAGCTTGATCCCCAGCGAGGAGGCGCCGAATCCCACCACCGTCTTTGAAATTCCGTAGAGCCCGATGGGATGATGCGTTAGCGCATCTTGCAGAATGCCGATCACGCTGCCCGTTAACAGGCCCGCCAGCGGACTGCGCCGCGCCGTCGCGAAACCGATCACGACCAGCAGCGGAAGATCGAAGATCGAGAAAAACCGAAAGCGCAGTGGCAGAAACGCCTGCAGAAAAACCGCAGTCAGTGGAATCAGAACCGTCGCAGGAATGCTGAAACGGTAAACCTCAACCTGCTCTCCCGATGTGTAGGTAATGGCCACGTTAGTGTGGACTATCCTCTACGGCGGGTTGCGGTTTGGGTTCGGGCGCTGCCTTCACGCTCTTGGGGGAAGCTTTCATAGCATCGGTACCGGTCGCGGTTGCGCCAGCCGTTTTTGGGGCGGTGGGCGCGCCGCTCGCGGCCGAGGCTTCCGGGGGCGCGGCTTTTGGCTTGACATCGGAGCCAGGGCTCGTTGGTGCAACAGTCCCCGGCGCGGCAGTTTCCGGCACGTCGGCTTTCACGGCGTCTTCCGGCTTGGAAGGAACGCCGGGCAGGCGCTCTGCCAGGATGTCGACGGCGCGCTCTGCGCCCGTCTGATCGGGCTCCGCCTGCCTCTCATCAATCTTCGTTACAACGAGCACTTCTTCCAGCTTGCTTAGATCGGCTGCGGGACGCACGCGAATGTTGAGGAAGAGCTCACTGCCCAGCGAAACCTTTGTCACCCTGCCCACCAGCAGGCCCTTGGGGAAAATGCCATCTCCGCCACTGGTAAGAACCATTTCTCCGGCGGGCACGGCTTCGTCGCTCATCACTTTTTCGAGCACCACTTCGCCCGACGGCGTGCCGCGCAGTATGCCTTGCAGCCGCGTTTTGTCGAGGAGCGCGCCCACTCCACTGGTCTGGTCGTTGATCAACAGCACCAGTGAAGAGGAGCCGTACACGCGCAGCACCTTGCCCACGATGCCATCGGCGGTGATGACCGCCATGTCGGGCTTGATGCCGTTGCTTTCACCCTTGTCAATATAAACCGAGCGCGACAACTCGCTGCCACTCGATCCGATGACCTGCGCCGCCATGGTCTCGGAAATGAACTGTTCCTTGAAGGCGAGCAACGCCTGCAGACGCCGCGCCTGATCGGCGTCCTGGCTCATCCGCACCCGCTCCAGACTCATGCGCGCAATCTGCTGCTTGAGGTCGCGGTTCTCGGCTCGCACTCCGCGCAGGTAGAAGTAGTTGTGCCAGGCGTTGCTGGTCGAGGTTTGCGCCCATACCAGCGCCTTTTCCAGGGGAGTCACCGTGCCCACCGCCCAGATGCGGATCAGGCGCGTCGGTTCGTTGTCGGTCGTCCGCTTGACCTGCACGGCCAAGCCGAGCACCTGGGCGAATAACACTCCCACCAGCACGATCAGGTTGCGGTAGCGTCCGAGGACGTCCATAACACCAGTTCTCAGTTCTCAGTTGTCAGTTCTCAGCGAACCCGTCATGCCTGAGATTGTCATTCCATGAGGAGCGAGAGACCCGCACTTTGTTCGCTGGCAGTTCGTCGCTCGAAGCTTGCGGCTCTATTCGATCGAAATCTTGCGCAGCAGCTTGAAGTCCGAGAGCATCTTGCCGGTACCCAGCACCACGCTGCAGAGCGGATCGTCGGCGATCGAGACCGGCAATCCCGTTTCCTCGCGGATGCGCTTGTCGAGGTTCTTGATCAGCGCGCCTCCTCCGGTCAGCACGATGCCGCGGTCGCTGATATCGGCGGAGAGTTCCGGCGGCGTGCGTTCGAGCGCGACGCGGATCGCATTCATGATGGTCGAAACGCATTCGCTCAGCGATTCGCGGATTTCGCTGTCGTCCACCGTGATGGTCTTGGGCACGCCTTCGATCAGGTTGCGGCCTTTGATTTCCATGGTCAGCGGCTTGTCGAGCGGATACGCGGAGCCGATTTCGATCTTGATCTGCTCGGCGGTGCGCTCGCCCACCAGCAGGTTATATTTCCGCTTCAGGTAATTCATGATGGCCTCGTCCATCTGATTGCCGGCCATACGCACGGAACGCGAATAAACGATGCCGCTGAGCGAAATTACCGCGATGTCGGTGGTACCGCCGCCGATGTCGACCACCATGTTGCCGCTGGGCTCGGTAATCGGGAGCCCCGCGCCAATGGCGGCCACCATGGCCTGCTCCACCAGAAATACTTCGCTGGCTTTGGCGCGATAGGCGGAATCCATGACCGCGCGCTTTTCCACTTGCGTGATTTCCGAAGGCACGCCGATCACGATCCGCGGATGCACCAGCATCTTACGGTTGTGCGCCTTCTGGATGAAGTAGTTCAGCATTTTCTCGGTGACTTTGAAATCGGCGATGACGCCGTCTTTCATCGGCTTGATGGCCACGATGTTGCCCGGAGTGCGTCCGAGCATCTCTTTGGCTTCCTTGCCGACGGCCTCGACCTCGTTGGTGTTCTTATTCAACGCAACGATCGATGGCTCGTTGACGACGATGCCCTTGCCGCGCGCGTACACCAACGTGTTGGCCGTCCCGAGATCGATGGCGAGATCGCTCGAAAACATGCTGAATAGCGAACGCAGATTGTGCGAACGCGATGAGCCGTTATGAAACCCGTTGTTTGACATGGCAGTACTTCTCTCTTCCGGGAATTCGTCTCGCCCCTGGAACCTGGGCCTTCGTCGGTTTCCGCACGAGTCGCTCTCCTCTGGTGTCTTCTATTCTACTTGGATGTTCAGCCGAACTGGTTGTCATCTTATTCCGAACATCGAATTCTTTACTGAATCACGACTCTTTCCTGGTGCGTATTCACGCCGCCCTTCGAATTCTGCGCCGTGATGGTGATCAGGTTTTCCCCATCCGGCAGGGGTGGCGTGAAGTAGTGGAACGTGCCGTCGTCGCTGACGATCGGCACTTCCTTGCCGTTTACCATGACGCGCGCTCCCGCCTCGGTTTTGCCCGTGACCTCGATCACGTGTCCGTGCTGGACCAGAGGGTCGATTTCGAGCGACAACTCTATTTTTTCCTTCGCCTTGACCATGATCGTAAAGCGATTCTTTTCGCTTTCCACCGACTCCTTGCCGGCCGCGTCGTACGACTGGATCGACCAATAGTAAGCGCCGACGGGCAGACCGGTCACAACCACACTCGACGACTCCACCTTTTTATCCAACAACAATGACGAAAAATACGGATTGTGCGAAATACGCAGCCGGTATCCGGCGGCGTTCGCCATGGGCGTCCAGGCGAACTCCACTTCCTTCGACTTCTCCCCGGCGTTGGTGAAAACCGGCATCATATTGCCTGGCGTAATGGGCGCTGGCGGCCCGATTTCCGTGGCCCGTTCCATGGTCTTCGATTCACTCTGGAAACTCACTTTCTCCCAGGGCGACAGGCGAACCACTTCTCCATTGCGCTCGATTTCGCCGCTGCCTTTCTTGACCAGAATTTCATGCTGATCGTCCTTGGGATTATTGTGCACCATGGCCGACGAATCCGGAGCCAGCGATGCCTTCGCGCCCGCGACAATCACCTGCGACTTCGAACCCTGAACGTAGGTCGCCGTACTCAGGTCCACCGTGCCGGTCGTGACCGCTACCGACACGCTGGTTTGCTGCTGCTCGTTGGCCGAGTTCTCTTCGATCACGATCAGCGAATCCTGCTTCACGGTGTAATTGGTGCCGTCGTTGAAAACAATCTTCGCCATGCCTTCGGCGCCGGTCTGCACCACGTCGCCTTTTTCGAGCGGCACGTTGTAGTCGGCGTTGATCCAGCTGTTGCCGTTGCCTTTCCTTACGCGGATCGTGCCATCGAGCGCCGTGAAGTGCGCTTGCTGCGAAACCGCGGCCGACGGCCCCTTGAGCGGAGGCGCCAGCCCGGCAACTTTTTCGAGCAAGCCCGTGGAAAGATATTCGGCCGCCTTTACTGTCGAGTCGGTGAATTTCGGAAACGCCAAGTGCATCACGCCGCCAAAGATCAGCGCCGCACCGAGCAGCGCCATAATCACGCTGCGGTACGTCACCGTTTTCCAGGCGACGTAGAGTTCCGGCTTAAGTTTGTTCGACACGAGCCCGTGCCAACCTCACTTCAAAACTCTGAGAATACGAGATATCTCTCTCATTGTGACCATCATATCTCTGCTGGGATGGATATAAACTTGGGTCATGGGGTGAAAGGGTTACGAAAGTGACCACGCGGTATCGCCACTTGCAGGCGACGCCAGGGGCCGGATTCGGAAACACAACCCCTGCCCGCTCGCTTGCCCGTCTTCACCGCGGTTGTTAGCACGAGTGTTCTGCATTATCTCCAGGAGGACTTATGTCTACCGATACTCTGACCAGCGCCGTGATCGCGAGCGGCACGACTAAAACCAAGGTTTGCAAGAATTTCATCGACGGCGAGTGGGTCGAATCCGTCAGTGACGGACTTTCGAAGACCGCAACGCCGCGGACACGCGCGAAGTCGTCGCCATCTTCCAGCGGTCGAATAAGGCAGATGTGGACGCAGCCGTGGTTTCTCTGCGTCCTCTGCGGTTAGATGTGCAGAAGACGCAGATCGACCGGGCAGATTAGTGTTTTTGGCGTGCTCAATGCCTGTAACTCAAGCCCGCGAGCTAGCCGCCGCCCGTTTGGGAAACGTCCGCGCATTTTTGGACGCCTCCATCGGTGACCTTGCTGCTCGATCCTCGAAACGCTTACCGTAGCTCGTCAGGGTTTATACGTTTCTCGGCCCTCCCAAGGGGTGCGGATTGACCTACGATCTCGGCGGCGGCTCCAGGACCATGAGCAACAATCGGAAGAGGCTATCGTTGGTAAGGCTGTCGTTGGCCAGTCTGGCGGTGCTGGTGTTCTCCCTGGCGCTCGGCTCGGTTCCTGCGATGCGAGCCCAGCCTGTGGTGCACTCCAGCCGCAAGGCCATTCGAAGCGAAAAGCCCGAATATCCCGCAGTCCTCAAAAACGCCGGAATCGGCGGGTTAGTTCGCCTGAGTGCAAAGGTGCTTGCGAACGGGACCGTTGCCAACGTTGAGGTCCTGGGCGGCAATCCGGTTCTCGCCGAGAGCGCAGTCAAGGCCGTGATGAAGTGGAAGTACGCTCCTGCCGCGTCGCAGAGCGACGAAATCGTCACCTTCAATTTCAACCCTCACTGAACTAAAACTCATTCCCGATATGCGACGATTCACGCCGGCTTCTTGGATTTTCTCTGCGTCCCCCGGCCCTCTGCGGTTAGAATTCATTCATGCCCGTCACTCAAGCCCGCGAAATTGTCCCTGCCACCCGGCTGGAAAACGTCCACTATGCCATTCGCGACCTAGCCTGCATCGCCGACGAGGTCGCCCGCCAGGGACACAAAATTCTGCCGCTCAACATCGGCGACCCGCTCAACTTTGACTTCAAAACGCCCGCCCACATGATTGAAGCCGTCTATCAGGCGATGCGCGACGGCAAGAATGGGTATTCTCCTTCATCCGGCATCGCGCCTGCGCTCGATGCGATTCGCGGCGAGGCGGTCCGCAAAGGCATCGCCAACATTCAGGATGTCTTCGTCACTTCGGGGGTCAGCGAGACGGTGGACATCTGCTTGACCGCGCTGCTCAATCCGGGCGACAACGTATTGACTCCCTGCCCCGACTATCCGCTCTATTCCGCGGTTCTGGCGAAGATCGAAATCGGGCTGAACACTTATTACCTGAACGAAGAAGACGGCTGGCAGCCCGATCTCGACGACATCAAGAAAAAAATCACGCCGCGGACGCGCGGGATTGTGCTGATCAATCCCAACAATCCGACCGGATCGGTCTGCACACGAAAGATGCTTGAGCAGATTGCGGAACTGGCGCGCCGCCACAACCTGATCATCTTTGCGGATGAGATTTACGACAAACTGATTATGGATGACGATCCGCACATTGCCATGGCTGCGGTCGCGCCCGATGTGCCGGTCATCACTTTCGGCGGACTGTCCAAAAACTACCTCGCCCCCGGATGGCGCATCGGATGGGGCATTGCCAGCGGCGAAGCTCCCGTCATTAAGCCGTATCTCGAAGGCGTGAACAAGCTGTTGCGCGCGCGCCTGTGCGCCAACCATCCCGAGCAGTACGCGATCAAGGCTGCGCTCGAAGGCCCGCAGGATCACCTCGTCGAAGTGAAGCGCAAGCTGCGCAGCCGCCGCGATCTGACCATGAAGTGGTGCGCCGAAACTTCGCGAGTAAGTTGTGTGGCGCCGCGCGGAGCTTTCTACGCCTACCCGCGCATCGATATTCCGGAAGGCGACGACGTATTCGTCACCGAACTCATTCGGCAGAAGTATGTGACGGTCGTGCACGGCTCCGGTTTCGGCCAGCGTCCTGGGACGAAACACTTCCGCATCGTTTTTCTGCCCGACGAAAAGACGCTGACCGCCGCTTACTCGATAATTGGCGATTTCCTGCGTGAGCGGTACGCATAGAACGATAATGTGGAAAAACGGGCGTCCCCGCCCGTCGGTGCAGTCCCGTCGAACTTTCGTAACTCCACACTGATACGCCGTATTTCCTATACTTGTTCCAGTACTTATTGCAGGAATCCGCCCATGAGTCGAACGATTCTGTCCTTAATTCTCGTGCTATGGAGCACGATTGCTTTAGCGCAGAGCACCTCTCCAGAAGCTCTGTACGACCGTGGAATGGATGCCATCACTGGCGTTGGGCCGTCGCAAAACGACTCTCTAGGGATCGACTACTTTCGCCGCTCCGCCGAACTCGGCTACGGTCCAGCCCAGATCGCACTGGCTTACTATTACGAAACCGGAACCGCACTCGCGATCAACCCGAGTCAAGCCCTTGACCTGTATCGCAAGGCTGCGCAACAAGGCGACCCGCTTGCGGCTTGGCTCGCCGGACGGCTCTACTTCCTCGGCAACGCGGTGCCGTGCGATCCCGACACGGCCCGGAAATGGCTCAAGCTGGCCGCCGACCAGAACAGCGCTTTCGGCGCCTACTACCTGGGCCGTCTGATGGCGGATCGCGACTACACCAAAGCGCCGGCGCTCTACAAGATTGCCGCCGATCAGGGTCTTCCCCAGGCGCAATACTTCTACGCGAAAGCGCTGAAGGATGGCCGCGGCATTCCGCAAGATCGCTTTACTGCTTACATCTGGTACACGATTGCGGCCGATGCCGGTTATGCAGCCGCCGGCCCGGACCTCGGCGAGCTCAATAGCGGCAATCTCACCGCGGATCAGATCTCGGAAGCGAGAGCGAAGGCCCACGATCTGGAACAGGTCGTAATCCGGGCCGTCACGGCCCGTGGATGCTCGGGATGGGATGGAGAATTTGACGAGTTCCCCACCCCGCCTCCGCCGAAGCTACAGCGCTTCTGCCACTAGACCTCGGCTTCAGTTGCGCAGCCGAGCAGCGCTCGACCTGGACGGGCGAGGGCGCCCCTCCCCACACTAGCCAGGGCGCACGCTCTACACCATCTCCGTGCCCCACAGATCGTGCAGGTGCACGATCCCAAGCACACGCCGATCGCTGTCCACACCGTTGTCAACAACGACGAGCGAAGTGATCTTCATCTCTTCCATGCGCGCGAGCGCGGTGGCTGCGAATTCCTGCGGTCCGATGGTCTTCGGAGCGCGCGTCATGCAATCCCCGGCAGTCAGGTCAAGCGTGTCTTTGCCACGCTGCTCCAGCAGCCGCCGCAGATCGCCGTCGCTGATCACCCCCAGCAGACGGTCGCCTTCGACCACCGCGGTCATTCCCAGCTTCTTGCGCGACATTTCGTAAATCACGTCCGTCATCTTCGCCTGCGCCGTCACTCGCGGAACCGCGTCTCCGGAGTGCATCAACGATTCAACCCGCGCCAGCCGCTTGCCCAGCTTTCCACCCGGATGCAGGTTGGCAAAATCTTCTTCCTTGAACCCCCGTTTTTCCGAAAGCGCCACCGCCAGCGCGTCGCCCAAAGCGAGCATCGTGGTGGTGGAAGCGGTAGGAGCAAGCCCAAACGAACAAGCTTCCTTGGAAATCGAACAGTCCAAAGCCACATCCGCCGCCGATGCCAACGTAGAAGCAAGTGTGGCGCGGGCGCCCACGCCCGCGGTTTTTTCCGACACTTCGTCGCAAGTCATGCTGATGAGCGGAACCTGCAGCCGCTTGATCGTCGCCAGCAACTGCAAGATTTCTTCCGTCTCGCCGCTGGCCGAAAGCGCCAGCACAAGATCGCCGCGCACGATCATCCCCAGATCGCCATGGAGCGCCTCCACCGGATGCAGGTAGAGCGCCGGCGAGCCGGTCGAACTCAGCGTGGCCGCGATCTTACGAGCGATCAACCCGCTCTTCCCCATCCCAGTCACAACCACACGGCCCCGGCAGCCGAACATCAGCTCCAGCGCCCGGTTGAAGTCCGCAGCCATCGGGCCCGCCAGCCGGTCCGCCAGCGCCCGCAGAGCCTCAGCCTCGATGCGCACCACGTTTTCGCCTATGTGCTTCATGAAGGAGAAATGTTAGCAGAAGGAGGAGAGCATCGGGCGATCGGGTCATCGGGTCATCAGGTCATCTCAAGCCCGCAACAACGCCAGTCCACCAGCAATTCCCGATTGGTGAAAATGGCTGTGGCTGTTGACAAAGGAACTAAACCACTAATTCAGCGAATTTCAGCGCCTGCGGCGAACGAACATTCAATAACTGACGAACGAATTTCGTTGGCGAAATCCCCTGAAAAGAGTTTTTCAACAGCCACGCCTGGTTGCGACAGAGGCCCTCAAAGAGGCTATAGTCAGGTGTAACGAGCGAAGCACATAAGGGGAGAAAAACCATGAGAATCATCGTTCTAGTTATGCTTTTTGCAGCATTCGCATTTGCCCAGGCCCAGACTCCCGGTCTTCCAACAAGCTGCGGCCCCGAGAAGATCAGCTTCGATGTGAAGTCGGACAAATCCCAGCATACGCTGGCAGAGCCCGAGCCGGGGAAGGCGCTGATTTACTTCATTCAGGACAACGGCGAACAGTCCTTCGGCATTGGAGTAGCTGTGGTGAGCTGGATCGGGTTGGACGGCGCATGGGTGGGCGCAAACAAGAACAATTCCTATTTTTCCGTGCCCGTGGAACCGGGAGAGCATCATGTGTGCTCCGCCTTGCGGTCCGAGTTGCTCGGGCATCCCGTGGAGCTCGCGCATTTCACAGCGGAGGCAGGGAAGGTTTATTACTTCCGTGCGCGATACATACGTGGGGGGGGTCTTGTTTATTGATGCGGTGGACAGCGAGCAGGCCTGGTATCTGATTGCCTCCTATCCGTTGAGCGTTTCGCAGCCCAAAAAGTGACGTGGGAAGCGTCTGGCGTTGCGGGCGAACGCGGGAAGGAGTTCGAGCGGAAAATGACATGCGCGGTCGCACCTTCATAGCTCGGCACAGCCCGAGGCCGCCGGCAAGTTAACTGGCGTAACATCGCCTTTACACAAACAACCTCACCCTGCCCCGATCGCCCGATGGCCCGATCACCCGATTTAGAAGTGATTGTCCGCCGCGCGCCCCGGACGCTCCAGCGCTCGCGCCTGGATCGCGCGGTCCCACGGGCCGCCCTGCCAGTTATCTTTCTTGCGATCCGTGTGGATCCACGGCGGCAGCGTCATCCAAAGCCGGCGGCTGAGCGCGTGCAAATAAGGTTCGTAAAGGACGCGAAGTTCCGCCAGCCGTTCGGTCGCGTCCGCGCCATCGTTGAGAGTAATGTCGAGAGTCACGCCATGCTGGGCGAGGTCCGCCCGCAGACGGGTCAGCTCCGCTGCCGTGAGCCGCCCGGCATCATGTGGACTGTATTCCGCGTTCACCACCTGGGCGAGATCGACGGCGGCGTGCCGCGCCATGGCAAACGTGAGCTTTGCCTGGTCCGGGTGGATGCCATCCACTCCGGTCATGACCAACGACGTGACATCCAGCATGACCGTCAGCGCGCTCAACCAGGATTGATTGCTGTGCTGCGACCGGAAGTAAACCAGCACCGGATAGGAAATGTGACTCGACAGGAGGTCGGCGCACCAGCGCTCCCAGTCGCGAAAAATTTCGTCGAGCACCGTTTGTTCAGGACAGCAGCCCAACCGGCCCAGAAACTCGGCCGCGCTCGGCGGCGATCCGGCGCGCGCATCGAGCAGCGAAATTTCAATCTCGCGCGCGGCAAACGAGTTGTAGATGACCGGCAGATATCCGATCACGACTCCAAGGAACGCGAAGCCCATGCCCGCTTCCATCACGGCGAGCGCGCGGGCGGCAGTGTTGTTGGGCGTGATGTCTCCATAACCCAGCGTGAAAAAAGTTTCGCCGCTGAGATAAATCACTTTCCCGAACGTGATTTTTTCATTGCCCAGCGTCAGATGTTCGCCCAGTCCGTATTGCACGCAGGCGAATCCAAGAATCAGCCCGAGCGCCCAAAAGCCCAGCAACGGGATCAGCGACAGCGGCCCAAAGTACGCGAGGAAGCCTTCGCGCCGGTTGGCGGATTTGATGTGCCGCCCCACTCTGGTCCAGAGGCCCCAGCTATTCCGGTAGAACCAACCCGTGATGCGAAAACTCCGCTTGATGCGCCGCGGCAAAACCACGGTCTCAAACGCATCCATCAGGATGATGAAAATCAGAACTATCCCGGCAATCGATGCCCACCAATGCATAGCGATGAGATTCAGATGACGCGGGGATGGTAGCAGATTCAGAAATGAACCAGGTCTGCGTAAGCATCATCATCGCTTCCGCCCGCCGGGCACGCTAGAGTTGTGTTTTTTTGCGCCTGCTGGGGTTCAGGTGTCAGATGGTGTTACATATCCGTAACATTCAAAGCCTTGATGTCCGCGAACTGCTTTTCCGCTGGTAACTTTTGCCCTTTTTCCGCGTCTAATTCAAGGACAGCGGATTGCGGAACTTTTTCCAGGGCTGGTTCGTATGAATAGACATATGGAACTGAGATTTCAAGTCGAATGCTTGCAGGATGTCGCGATCGTGAACTGCTCGGGACGCATGGTGCGCGGCTCAGCGCTCGACGAGTTCCTGCGCCGGATCGAGCAACTCGAACGTGTTCGCGTGCTGGTGATTGATGTTTCGGAAGTCGAGCAACTGGATGCCGGTGGCTTGGGAACCCTGCTGCTGGTGCGCCGTTGGGCAACGCAGAGGTCTGCGACGATGAAGCTGGTGAATCCGCCGTTCTTCTTCCGCAGACTGCTCGATGCTACGCATCTCACCTCGGTGTTTGAGATTTCTTCCCTGGAAGAAGCCATCTGCATCTTGCGCTCGAAGGAATGCCCGCCGCCGCGCTTCGCGGTCGCCTAAGCAAGTCCGCCAAATGGGCGCGATGCTTTATAATTCGCGCCCATGAAGCCGCCTTCCCGAATTACACGTAGCGACAGCCGCTCCGGCTGTCCAGCCGAGCGAAACTCGGCAGCGTTCAGCCGGTCTCGATGACTCAACTCGCCCGCAAATTGCGCGTCACCGATTACTTCTCCCTCGGCTGGGGAGCGATGGTTGGCGTCGGCTGGCTCGTCGTCATGGACGATTGGCTGCGGCGCGGCGGCCCGCTGGGTGGCATTCTTGGCTTCGCCATCGGCGGCATTCTTTTGCTGCCCATCGGCTATGTGTACGGCAAGCTGGTGATGGCTATGCCCGACGCCTCGGGCGAGGTGGCCTATACCGCGAAAGTTTTTCCGCGGCCGGTCAGCTTTTATACCGGATGGATGATGTTGCTCGCCTACTTCATTGTCTGTCCGTGGGAGGCCGTGGCCGTGGGCCGCATCGCGGGTTACATTTTTCCCGCGCTCAATTCGATCGAGTTATACCGCGTGGCGGGAAAGCCGGTTTACCTGCCGCATCTCGCCATCGGGCTCGCGCTTACGGCGCTGGTCACGGTGGTGAACTATCGTGGCATCCGGCTGAGCGCCACCTTTCAAAACTGGACCACGTTCGGCACGCTGGCGCTTTTCGTGGTCTTTGTTGCCGTTGGTGTCACGCGCGGATCGCCAGCCAATTTCCCGCCTTTGTTCACGCACACTCCGCTTGTCTCGATTTTGCTGGTGCTGCAGGTCGTTCCTTACTACATGACGGGATACGAATCGGTAACGAAGGCTGCCGAGGAAGCCAATTCCCAATTTCGCGCACAAGGATTTTCGCGGGCCATCTTTGCGGCGATCGTCGTCGGAGCCGTGTTCTACATCATTGTGATCGCGGCAGTGGGCTTTGTGGCGCCGTGGCGTTCGCTGACCGGCGAACCATTCATGACCGCGGTCGCTTTCGAGCGTGCCGTCGGCTCGCGCTGGATCGTGAGCGTCATCCTGAGCGCCGCGTTGCTCTCGCTATTCAAAGTATTCAACGGAAATTTCGTCGCCGCCAGCCGCTTGTTGTTTGCCATGGCGAGGCGTGGGCTGGTGGATGCGCGGCTGGCCAGCGTGCATACGCGGAACCAAACCCCTGCCGCGGCTGTCGTCTGGGTTGGCGTCGCCACGGCTTTGTGCATGTTTCTCGGCAGTGCGATTTTGGTTCCGATCTCTGAGGTTGGATCGGTTGCTTCCGCTACCGGATGGTTCGCGGCGTGCGCTGCCTATCTGTGGATGAGGCCCCGTATCGCGGACCGCCTGATCGCTCTGCTGGGCGCGTTGGTTGGTTTGGCGATGGTGCTGATGAAGTTTGCGCCATTTGTGCCGGGACATTTTTCCGGCTGGGAGTGGCTCGCGCTCGGGCTCTGGATTATCCTCGGCGCCTTGATTGGCCGCGCCTTTTCTTCAATAGCCTGCTAAATCTCTGGATCTGCCTTTCACCGCGGGCCGCTATCCCTTCACGCTAATCTTGGAAAACGAGAGCACAGCCGTCCCCGTCGTCGGCCGCCCCATGGAAAGTGCCGGGTGAAAGGTCGTGAAAATCAGCAAGTTCTTCAACTGTGGCAGCACGGCCTGGGCGTCGTCCGGCTGCGACAGGATGCGGTAATCTTCCACTCGGCCGTTGGCATCCACATAGGCTTCAATCACCACCGAATCGTCGCTCATATTTCCGAGCGACATGCCGAACGCCGACCGTTCGAGTTGCGGCCGGGTGTAGAGCATCAGCGGAACATCTCCGCTGCTCGCCCGCAGTTCTCCCGGCAAGGCAAAGAAGCCCAACAGCAGTCCGAAGGTCAACACGGCGCTGACCAGCCCCGCCGTAGCCGGAACCATGAAACCGTTGATAGCATTCTCCAGTCTCACCAGCGCACCTTCAAACCGCGGCCGGCGTACCTGTGCCGCCTCGCGAGAAATCGCGACCCGCAACTTCAACGCCAGGTCGGCTGGAGCCTTCTTCGAACCCAGACTGGCAAGCAACTGTTGCGCGCGCTCGGTTGCGGCATATTCCCGCGCGCAACGCGAGCACTGGTCCAAATGGCGCGTGAGCGCGCGCATCTCCGGCCCGCTCACCTGGCCGTCGAGATACGGCGAGAACAACTGCTTCATCTCAGCGCAGTTCATGGCGTCACCTCAACCTCTCTCCCACCACGCGAACCCTGGCTTGCGCCCTTCTGCCGCGCGTCGGCAGGAACGCCGGCAGGAGCGAGCAGCCCCAACTCCGGACCCGCTTCCCATGCATACTCCGTTAATTTCTTGCGCAGTGCGTCGCGCCCGCGCGTGATGCGCGACTTCACCGTGCCCAGCGAAACCGCCAAAACTTCCGCGATCTCCTCGTACGACATTTCTTCCAGATCGCGCAGGATCAACGCCGTCCGATACAGCTCGGGCACCTGTTGCAGCGCCTGTTCCACGGCCGCGCGCACTTCGATATGCGCGAATTTTTCAAAGGGCGACTCGCCCGGATCGACCAGCCGCTCTTCTCCGGAAAATTCGCTTTCCCCCGCGACGATGGGATCAATCGGTGTTTCCTGTGCCTTGTGCCGGAACCACCAGCGTCTCCGATTCGCCGCCTCGTGCAGCGCGATGCGGTAGATCCAGGTCTTCAGGCTCGACTCGCCGTGGAAATGCTTCATCCCCCGGAAGACCTTCAGAAACACTTCCTGCGTCGTGTCCGCCGCGTCGGACGGGTCATTCACCATACGGTAGATGAGGCCGTAAATCGGCTGATGAAACTCGCCGATCAACCAGGAATAGGCCTCTTCCGAACCCGCCTTCAGTTCAGCAATGACGGCGGATTCCTCGGTTCGGGCCCCGATAGCGCTGACAAGATCGCCCAATGTAGTAGCTCCCGCCATGATGGCGTTGCCCTCAATTATAGAGTCACTCGAGCCCGGGCGGCGGGAATCTTTCTTGCTGAAACGATTCCCGACGATCTTTCCCGCTTAACTATTTAGACTCCGAAGTGGCCACTGGAGTTCCCGCGGTAAGTCCAGTATTTGCAACACAAATTGACAGCAAGCGCGAGTGAGGACGGGAATGAGGGAAGCGGTGTGGGGAAGGACGCCCTCGCGAGCCTGCCCAACCGCCTCAATCCAAGACGGAACTTGTTGTTTCTCATTTATGATTATTTTCTCAGTTAGCCCGAATGTCTCACAGAGGGGGACGTAGCTGCGAAAAAGTAGCTCGATCCGGCGACGGAGGCAGGTCAAGATCCGGAAATCATCGTACGGACCTTCATCGGCGGTCTTGCTCGCCGTCCTCGCACCGAGGGTTCCGATTTTTGGTCAGGGA
>Ga0208821_1000437_pt1 | contig 32470 bp, 30 predicted proteins | sample June2015DPH_20_5_FD_184720 | JGI IMG/M metagenome (GOLD analysis project Ga0208821, IMG submission 184720) | Peatland microbial communities from SPRUCE experiment site at the Marcell Experimental Forest, Minnesota, USA - June2015DPH_20_40... | ecosystem: Environmental > Terrestrial > Soil >... | reverse complement strand
TCGAAATGGGCGAACTGGCCGTGAACACTGGCATTTGGCCTCTGTACGAGATCGAATGTGGCAAGCTGTCGCTCTACGGCAAGACCAAGGATATTGCGAACGGCAGATTCAAGCGTCTTCCGGTTCGCGATTACTTGCTCAAGCAGGGAAGGTTCGCGCACTTTATCGATGAAGACATCGAATTCTTCCAGAGCAAGATCGACGAGATGTGGGACAAATGGCTGGTGCCGGGGGTCATTCCGCTCCAGAAAGAGATCGAAGCTGTTACCCCGCCCTCCCTATAAGGGGGCGGGTTGTTCTTTTTGCTTCCACCACTCCTGGCAGAATAGGAGTCAATTTGCAATGCAGCAAGATTGACGAGATGTGGTACAAATGGCTGGTGCCGGGAATCATTCCGCTCCAGAGAGAAATCGGAGCTGATACCCCGCCCGCCCTATAAAGGGGGGTGGGGTTTTCATTTGCCCGGACGATTTCCGGCAAGGAGTGCTAAGCGAGAAGAAGAGAAGACCAATTCTGACAATTTCCCAGGAGGATGCCAATGGCCACGAATGTGACCTCCTTAGTTCCCACAGAACCCAAGATTGTCAACCGCTGGCTTCAAATGTGCGCCAGCATAATCGCGATGATGGCCATCGCGAATCTGCAATATGCCTGGACGCTTTTCACTAAACCCTTAACCTTAAGCCTGCACGCGACTTTGGCCGCGGTGCAAATTGCATTTGCCGCATTCATCTTGTGTGAAACCTGGCTGGTTCCCTTTGAGGGCTATCTCGTCGATCGCCTCGGACCTCGCTTGGTGATCGGCATCGGCGGCCTGCTGGTGGGCGCGGGCTGGATAGGTTCCGGCTACTCCTACACGACAACCGGACTTTACATCTGGTACGCGATCGGTGGAATTGGCGCCGGCGCCGTTTATGGCGGCTGCACCGGCAACGTGCTGAAATGGTTCCCCGACCACCGCGGACTTTGCGCGGGCATTGTGTCCGGCGCCTATGGCATCGGCACCGCGATAACCGTCGCTCCAATCGAGAAAATGATCCATGCTTCCGGCTATCGGCATGCGTTCATCTTTTGGGGCATCGCGCAGGGCATCATTGTGACCGTTGCGGCCATGTTTATGGTGGCGCCACCGAAAGGGTGGCTGCCAAAAGCGTGGAAACCTGTCGCCAGAGTCCATCAAGCCACTGTTGATATGACTTGGTGGGAGATGCTGAAGCAACCATCTTTTTACCTTATATACGTCATGATGACGTTGGTGGCGTTCGGCGGCCTGGTCGTCACTTCGCAGCTCAAGGAAATTGCCACTTTTTACAAAGTGGACAAGGTCATCGTTGCCTGGGGCCTCTCGGCCGCAATTCTGGCGATCCAGTTGAACCGCATCGTAAATGGCGTGACCCGTCCTCTGTGGGGCTGGATCTCCGATCACATTGGCCGAGAGAACGCCATGTTCACCGCTTTCCTGATCGAGGGCCTTGCGGTATGGGCATGGTTGCAGACCGCCAGCCGGCCTGTGATGTTCATCCTGTTGTCCAGCCTCGTCTTCTTTGCCTGGGGCGAGATTTTCTCGCTGTTCCCCTCCCTCACGGCCGACCTTTACGGCAGGAGATGGGCCACAACGAACTACGGCATCGTCTATACCGCGAAAGGTACAGCATCCATTTTTGCCGCTCCGGTCGCTGCGTACGTGATGGTGAAGACGGGTTCCTGGATCCCGGTGTTCTACGTCATGATAGCCTGCGACATCGTCGCCGCCTTCATGGCATTGCTGTGGCTGAAACCAGTGGCGACGCGCGCCATCGCCAAAGCCGAGGCAATGGCGGTGCCAGCGGCATCGGCGCAAGCCCCCAAAACCAAAGAGGCGACGGACGAGAAACATCCGACGGGTATTAGTCGGTAGTCATTAGCGTGAAGCGCGGTAAGGAGAGAAGGCACGAGGCGGTTGGGCCGCGGCCGCATAAAACCCGAGCCCACTCCGGTGCTAGCTCTCCAGCGGCCCACTTTTCGAAAATCGAAACGCAGGACATCCTCGTTTTCTTCTCTGCCAAGACTGAGAGCAACGCACGCTATCCTTGCCCGCCGCAAATGCGGGCCACCTCGCCTTAAGAATTCCTAGGGAAGCTGCGAGAAATGCAGGGGGCCCGGCCTTTTGCCGTCGAGCGGCGGCTGAGTGAGTGTCCTCACTCTTGGCATGGCCGGGCCCCAATTTGCGGTATTCAGTTTTTGGTGCCTCCCAAATTATTATTAGACCCTTCTGACTCGGCTGTCGGTGATCTTTATCACGAATGCACGGTCAATTTGCCGTCGATCCTAGACCTCCGTCCAGTACCTGCAATCAGTGACAAACCACTCCGCTATCTAAAGCTGGCAGATGCGCATCCATAGTGAGTACCGGTCACAGTGTTGCAAGTCAGTCTCAGTTTTCTATGAACCTGCACTGCATAGTTGTGGGTTGATGACTTGGCACTACGCGATCCGTAGGAGCGCTGAAAATCGAACACGCCGGCCGGTAACCGCCAGCAGGGAGTGACTTCAATCACAGCTTTGAGTGAGGAAGGGCACTGCGGCACCTTCCCAGAACAGCAGAAAATGGGTCTCGCGGAAATTTTGGGGCGTGTGCGGTTCCGGGCAATCGGAATCGCTTGAGTTTTGTCCCCAGGTCAGCTCCCCGCGATTGACCCCAAGGGCACCGGCATCAAGGAGGATTCAAAATGGCATCAAACACTCTCACCATCACCGATAATCGCACCGCCACAAACTACAACCTGCCGATTGAAAACGGCACAATCCGGGCCATGGACTTGCGGAAGATCAAGACCGGCCCCGACGATTTTGGGCTCATGACCTACGATCCCGCGTTCATGAATACTGCGTCCTGCCGCAGCAGCATCACCTTTATTGACGGCGACAAGGGCATCCTTCGCTACCGAGGCTACCCCATCGAAGTGCTGGCGGAACACTGCACTTTCCTGGAGGTTGCCTACCTGCTGCTGTTCGGCGATCTGCCCGCTCCCGAGGATCTGAAAAACTGGATCAACGAGATCACCCATCACACCATGCTGCATGAAAACACGAAACAGTTCATGGAGGGCTTTCGCCACGATGCCCACCCAATGGCCATGCTGGTGAGCACGGTGGCAGCCTTGTCCGCCATCTATCCCGAGGCTAGAGAGATTCACGATCCCGCCAACCGGCTGCACCAGATCAAACGGCTGATTGGCAAGATGCCGTCCATCGCGGCCATGTCGTATCGGCACAGTCTCGGCTACCCGTATGTGTATCCGGACAACGATCTCACCTATCCCGAAAATTTCATGAACATGTTGTGGAGGATGGTGGAGCCGAAGTACGTGGCCAATCCTGTGTTAGCCCGCGCGTTGGACATTCTTTTCATTCTGCATGCCGACCACGAGCAGAACTGCAGCACCAACGCCATGCGGGCCGTGGGCAGCGCCCAGACCGATCCGTATCTGTCAACCGCAGCCGCAGCTGCTGCTTTGGCCGGACCTCTGCACGGCGGCGCCAACGAAGCCGTTCTGGTGATGCTCGACGAAATCGGCTCCAAGGCGAATGTCCCTGCCTACATCAAGAAAATCAAGGAAGGCAAGGGCAAGCTGATGGGCTTTGGCCACCGCGTTTATAAGAACTACGATCCGCGCGCCAAGATCATCAAGTGGACGGCCGAGAAAGTATTCGCAGTCACGGGCGGAAACCCCAAACTTGACATCGCGCTGGAACTGGAGCGGATCGCCCTTGAGGATGAATATTTCGTCACGCGCAAACTGTATCCCAACGTAGACTTTTACTCGGGAATCATCTATCAGGCCATGGGCTTCAAGCCGGAAATGTTTACCGTGCTGTTTGCCATCCCGCGCACCGCAGGCTGGCTGGCCCAATGGCAGGAGATGCTCACCGACCCGGAGCAGAAGATCGCGCGTCCGCGGCAGATTTATACCGGATACGAAACACGGGAGTTTGTGCCGGCTGAAAAACGCACGCCGGCTTTGGCCACAACCCGTTAGAGCCTGGCGCCTTATGATGCCGGCCGACTCGGTCACCGGCGGGTGGCCCGGGTGGAAGATGGCCCGGGCCTCGCGTCCATCCTGACTCTGAAGGATTCCCCGTCCAAGCTCCGCTTGGGCGGGGTTTTTCGTTAGTCACCGGCTCGACGGCTTTTTGAACAGCAGGGCAAGACCATTCCGGTGGACTTACACCAACCCTCAATAGCGAATCCGTATTAACGAAAGCGCCGGGACATACTAACGCTCGCTAGCCAACCATACTGGTGCCCTGTTGGCGTGAGCGCAAAGAACTATTTCCTTGCCATGAATTCGCGTAGAATCCCATTGCATTCCCGCCAACATACAGTTTCGCTGTGTGGACTGTGCCGCCCATCCTCGATAAAACGCATCTCCGCGCCAGCCAGCGCGTCGTGGGCTCGTTCAATCTCTCCCGGCTCCGTTCGAGGATCTCCTCTCCCGTGCACAAATGTCACCGGCACTTTCAGTTCGCCCAGTCGCCCGTCGTACAAATCTTCGTCCGCTCGCAGGCTGGGGGCGGCGAGTCTCAACCAGACATGGCAATTCCGCTGTACCACCTTCCTCCATTGCTCCTCGCCATGATCCACCACCAGCAACCTTTGTACCTTTTCATTTACGTCCTCCGGTTGCGCCGCAAATCGCTTGAAAAAACTACGTGAGTTCGGCTTGTCCCGGTAAAAATGAAATGCTTCCAGAATCAGTCGCGCGCACCGCTGTGGCGCCGACAGCCCGATCATCGCGGCAATCACCGCTCCATCGCTGTGTCCCCAAAAAGCCGCTCGCTCGATCCCCAGTGCATCCAGCACAAGAAGGGTCTCCTCCGCTGCCCGGCGATGAAAGTCCGTCGGCATCTGCCCCGGCAATCGCGTTGAGCGTCCGTAGCCGGACCGATCCGGAACCACAAAGCGGACTTGCTGCCCCAATGCTTCGATCTGCCGGTCGATTGGATACACCCCATAACCCCACCCCCCATGCAAAAATACCACTGGCCGTCCTCTACCTACGTCCCGGTAGTGAATCCGAACCGGTCGAACTCCAGGTGCATGCGGCGAATTTGGCAATTCCACAAACGGCATGTGATCTCAACTTGTTTCGCTGGCGAACTTCTTGAGTCCAGAGAAGTGTGGCTTCGTGGAAAAGTCCGAACCCAGACTTTTCCACCGGCCTTGCCAATCGCGCCAAAAGCGCGCGATTAGCACTTTCCCGCAGCCGGCCCCAAGGTTACATTTTCAGATGGCGTGACGCGATCGGGTCAGCCACACGGGTTGATGCCGCGACGGCCGAGGACTCACGTGCTCCTTGCCGGGATTCGGGCCGCTATGCGGTCCGTGCCCATGTAGGGCTGCAGCGCCTCCGGAATGCGCACGCTGCCGTCGGCTTGTTGATAGTTCTCCACGACGGCAACCCAGGTGCGTCCAACTGCTAACCCGCTGCCGTTCAACGTGTGCAGGAATTCAGTCTTGCTCTTGCCTTCTGGTCGGAAGCGGATATTCGCCCGCCGCGCCTGAAAAGTTTCGAAGTTCGAGCACGAAGAAATCTCGCGGAACAAATTTTGTCCCGGTAGCCAGACTTCAATGTCATAAGTTTTCGCCGCAGAGAATCCCATATCGGCGGTGCACAGCGTGACCACGCGGTAGTGCAGGCCTAGTTTCTGCAAGACGGTCTCGGCATCGTGGGTCAGCTTCTCCAGTTCATCGTACGAAGTCTCGGGACGGGAGAACTTCACCAGTTCCACCTTTTGAAACTGGTGCTGACGGATAATTCCGCGCACATCTTTTCCGTACGATCCGGCTTCGCTGCGAAAACAGGGAGTGTACGCGGTCAGGCAGACTGGCAAGCACGCGGCGTCAAGCACTTCGTCGCGATAGAGATTCGTGACCGGCACTTCGGCGGTCGGAATCAACCAAAGATCTTTCTCGCCGTGCGGCACTCGAAACAGGTCCTGCGCAAACTTTGGAAGCTGGCCCGTGCCATACATCGACTCGGAGTTCACCAGATACGGCGGAAGCACTTCAGTGTAACCGTGCTCTCCGGTGTGCAGATCGAGCATGAAATTAGCGAGAGCCCGCTCCAGTCGCGCACCCAGCGCCCAGTACACGGCGAATCGGGCGCCAGACAGCTTGGCGGCACGCTCCAGGTCGAGCACTCCCAACTCTTCGCCCAGTTCCCAGTGCGGCTTGGGCTTGAAATCGAAATGAGGCGGCGCGCCCCAGCGGCGAGCTTCCACGTTATCTTCGACGCTCGTCCCCACCGGCACGCTGGCGTGTGGAATGTTCGGAATGGAGGTCAGAATTTCGCGCAGCCGCGCTTCCTGTTCGGCCGCCTTTTTTTCGGACTCCGCAATCTGCTCGCGCAGGTCTTTGGTCTCGTTAATCGCCGCGGAAGCGTCCTGCCCGCTCTTTTTCAGTTTTGCAATTTCCTCGGAAGCCCGGTTGCGGCGCGCCTGCAGAGTTTCCGCCGCGGTGATGGCCTGTCGGCGCTCGGCATCGATGGTGCGAAAGTCTTTCAAAACTTCCGCCGGATTCATTCCGCGCTGCCGCAGCTTTTCTTCCACCAGCGCCAGGTTGTCACGAACAAAATTTAAATCAAGCATTCTTCTTTAACTTTAGCTGAAAAACGCGATTCCGTGCACGCGGACGGCAAGGCCTTGAACCGCAGAGGACGCAGAGAGCGCCAAGAGGAACGGGCGACCCCTTCATGATTTGTCATCCCGAGCGTAGCCAGGGATCTGCATTTTGCGGTGAACTGCAGATCCCTCGCTCCGCTCGGGATGACAAAGTCTGGTGAACGCGATTACAGAGCTGGTTTCGCATTCGCCACGAGCGGTTGGCATCCTTTCTCCTGTAAACTAGCTCGCGATGAGACTCCCCCGTTCCTTGCGCGTGGCGCTGCTGTTGCTCTGCTTGACCCTCGCCTTGCTCGGCTCGATCTTCCTTTGTTTGACCCCGGGCGCATTCGCGTCCGCTTACAACGGCCGCCCCAAGCTCGTTGTCATCATCGTGATTGACCAGTTCCGCGGCGACTACCTGGAACGCTATCGCGACCAGTTCGGCGACGGGGGGTTCCGCGTGTTTCTCGATCGCGGCGCTTTTTTCACCGACTGCAACTACGACTACGCCAACACCCGCACGGCCCCAGGACACGCCACCCTGTTCACCGGAAGCTACACCAGCGGACATGGCATTGTTGCGAACGAATGGTGGGACCCGCAGAAAAAGAAGCGAGTAACGTCGGTGGAAGACGATACGACGAAACTTGTTGGTGTCGACCGCGTTGGGCCGGGCGCATCGCCACACAACCTCCTGAGCGACACGCTCGGGGACGAGTTGAAACTGGCCACGGGCGGCAAAGCCCGAGTATTCGCCATCTCGCTGAAGGATCGTGCGGCCGTCTTGCCCGCCGGATTTTCCGGAGACGCCGCCTACTGGATCGATCCAAAAAGCGGCGACTGGATCACGTCCTCATACTACCGTCCGGATCTTCCCGAGTGGGTGCGCAATTTCAACGGCAGACGTCCTGGGGAAGGACGCGCGCAGAAATTCTGGAACCGCGAATGGAAAGACAGCGATGGAAGCATGCTCGGCTCGACCGCGCCGCGAAACGGCAAGAACAAAGACGGCATGCCTGCCGGATTCTACGAGGTCGTCGGCTCCACTCCCTTCGCCAATGATTACCAGTTCGAATTTGCCAAGGAACTCGTTTTATACGAGAAGCTGGGCGCAGGCTCAGCGACGGACCTGCTGGTGATCAGCCTCTCGGCCAATGATATTCTCGGCCACCAGGTTGGTCCCGACTCTCCACAAATGCGCAGCATGGCGCTCGAACTCGACCGAAGTTTGGCGGAGTTCTTCGGATTCCTCGGTCATCAGATTGGGATGGCCAACGTGTGGATGGCGCTCTCCGCCGATCACGGCATCGCGCCTCTGCCTGAATTCGCGAAAACTCTTCGACTGCCCGCAGCCAATCTCGACGCGAAAGCGTTGCGCGAACAGATCAACTTCCTGCTCTCGAAGAAATATGCAAAGAAAGCCGACTACGTGCTTGATCTCGATTACCCGCTCGCATGGCTGAACCAGGACGCGTTCGCCGGAATCTTCCTCGAGCACAAGGAATCCGAGGACGAAGCCGATGCGGGCGAAGCCATGAGGCAAGCGGGACTGGCCGGATACTTTACCAAGTCACAGTTGGCGCGTGGAGAAACTCCCGCCACCGAGATCGGGCGCCGCTATGCCCACAGCTACTCGCCCGAAGGGGGATGGTATGTGATCGGAATCCCGGCTCCGTTTCAAGTCGGAGTCAAGACGGGCACCGATCACGCATCGCCTTTTTCGTACGATACTCATGTGCCCCTAGCCTTTTATGGCCTCGTCTTTCAGCCGGGAATCTACCGGACTCACGCCGAACCGGTTGACCTCGCGGTGACGCTAGCCTCGCTGCTCGGAATCAATGCACCCGCCCAGGCCACCGGAAGAGTGCTGACGGAAGCGCTGCAACCGCCGCATCATTCCACGGCATCGTCCGCCGCGCCGTCATCCCTTCAACCCGCCACGCCCGCCGCCGCACAGCACGCCGGGGGAGCCCAATGACGCCTATCGGCAATCCGGACTTGTCCGTCAGCTTCGCCGGCATCGAGCTGAAGAATCCGATCATCGCCGCTTCTGGTACCTTCGGCTATGGCATCGAGTTCGAAGACATCGTGCATCTCGACCGGCTCGGCGGTTTAGTCGTCAAAGGTTTGTCCAAAGAACCGATGACCGGCAATCCGCCGCCGCGGCTGTTTGAGACCGCTGCCGGAATGCTGAATGCCATCGGACTGCAGAATATCGGTGCACCCGCGTTCCTCGCGGAAAAACTCCCGGCGTTGCGGGAGAAGAAGAATGTGGTCGTGTTCGCCAACGTCTTCGGCTACACCCGCGCGGATTACGAGCAGACGATTGAGATCCTTAATCAGGGCGAAGGGATTGCGGCGTACGAGATTAACGTATCTTGCCCGAACACGACGCAGGGCGGCATTCAGTTTGGCAGCGACCCGCACTTGCTCGACGAAGTGGTGCGGACGGCGAAGCGCGTGGCGTCGCGGCCGGTCATCGTCAAACTCTCGCCCAACGTCACCTCGATCGCCCAGATGGCGCGCGTTGCCGAGGAAGCGGGCGCCGACGCCATCTCCCTGGTGAACACGTTTTTAGCCATGGCGATTGACGCGGAAACGCGGCGCCCAAGAATTGCCAATGTAACTGCCGGCCTCTCCGGCCCGGCCATCAAGCCGATCGCGCTGCGCATGGTCTACGACGCAGCTCACTCGGTCAAAATTCCGGTGATCGGCATGGGCGGAATCACCACCGCGGCGGACGTAGTGGAATTCATGCTGGCAGGAGCAAGCGCCGTGCAGGTGGGAACTGCGAGTTTCTTCGATCCGGTGGCGACGGAAAAATTAGTGGAGGAACTGACCGCCTACTGCCGCGAACACCGCATCGAGCGCCTCAGCGACTTGACTGGCGGTTTGCTGACGGACTGATAAAAATCCATTTGGTAATTTTGCAATCGGGTAATTTGGTAATTTGAAAACCTGAAAGCGGCGCGATTTTAAATTACAAAATTACTCGATTACCAAATTACAAAATCCATTTTCGCGTCTACCGTCCGCTGGCGTGCCAGATCGATCCCGGCGACTGATAGTTCAGCCCTTCGCCCCACATCACGTGCGTATCCCCGTGGTTGTCGATCGCCAGTCCGAAGTAGTCACCGAAAGGAAAACGGAAACCTTCCTTACTGATATAGCGATAGCCCCGCACGTAGCTTGAGATCCTGATCTCTTCCCCCCAGGTCGCTCCGCCGTTGCTCGAACTCCGATAGTAGGTGTTCCAATACGGAGAGTTGCGCGAATCCATCCACGCTATGCGGACGTCGCCCGTGTTCCCAGCCACGATCGCCGGGAAAGCGTGTTCCACGCCCGGTTCGGCGTAGGAAACGCTAACGCGCGGTAACCAGTTTTCGCCGCCATTGGTCGATGACGAAAAATAAATGCGCTGCGGGCCCATCGGCGCGCTGCCGGCGCTCCAGAGCGCGTAAAGAGTTCCAGCGGCATCCGACGTCAGAGCGACCTGCGCGCCCAGAAACGCCTCGCCACAGTCTTCGTCCTTACAGTCGGGCGCTGCCGCGGAAACGTCGAGCAGAGTCGCGCTCCACGCCTTGCCCGCATCCGACGACTTCGCAAGATACAGGTTCACCGCGCCCCGCGCTCCTCCGGCTTTTGAGTAGGAAGCCCAGGCCAGATACGCATTGCCGGCGGGATCGACCGTGGCCGCACCCAGAAGAGACCATCCCGGACGGCTGTCAGCATTCACGCGCGTCGATGTAAAGCCGCGCCCTCCATCCTGCGAGGCCGCCACCCACACCTCTTCTTCATGATTGAAAGCCACGTAAACGCTCTGGCCGCGCACCGCCAGCGCCGGTTTATCGAGTTCCGCGTCGCTGCGAACTGCCATCGTAAACGCCCACGTGGCGCCGGAGTCCACCGACTTAGCGACCATGACCACGCGTTTACTGTTCTGCAGCCAGGCTGCATACAGGGTGCGGCGGTCCGCCGGATCCACGGCAATCTGTGGGTCAAACTGGCCCGCACCGGATTCGAGCATTACGCGCGGAGTCTGCCAGGTCTTGCCGTTATCGTCGCTCGCCACCAACAACATGGTTGGCACGCGGCAGCCCTTGCAATCGGGCACTCGCCCGTAGTGCGGATAAAGAACGTAGATCCGGCCCGAACCATCGGCCGCCACGGCTGGTTCCCACTGGTCGCCGCTGGTCAGACCGACCCGCGTCTGCGCGGAAAATTGCGGCGACGACGCCCAAGCCAGGTTCAGGTTAGCCAGCGCGAACAACAGGACCACGAGTTTCGGAACGACGAGTTTGGAACAAGTGGAGCGCATGGTAAACCAAGGTGTGCAAACCAGGGCGGGGGGCAAACGGAACCCTGACCGTTGAAACTTTATCCCGAAGCCGGTCGCTGGTCAACCGCCGCTGCCCTAACCAGCGGTCAATGAAATTGGCACCCCGGAAGTAACCACCAAAGTATGCTCAAAATTGGCCGAAAGCGCGTGATCGCCCGTCCGCACCGTCCAGCCATCTTTTTTGCCGCCCAACTCGGCGGTTGTGTCTGTGACACGGCTTACTCAGAAGCTATTGCTGCAGCCTCCTTCTAGTCCAGTCGCCAAAGCGGAAACCACGAATGAAATGGTTGTTGTCGCAGTAGTGCTGAGTGGCCGGTCTGTGAGATGAGTTAGGTCATGAATAGATCCCGAATAAGATCAGCTGAATTCGGAGCGCGGGGCTCGGGGAGAATACAGCAGGAGCAGCAGGAAGCCACCCAGATAGAAACCCCAGACGTTGGCGAGCGTAAAGCCGGATATCCGCAGAATGAGCCCGAACAAGCCCAACACCTCGCACAAAGCGTACAAGAACAAATAGTTCGTTCTCCAGCGCGCCACCGCTACACGGTCGTCGGACCTTTCCTTCAGCGCCGCTTCGGACGGCAAGACCAGCGTCCGGCGCACCACCACCGTCGCACCCACGACGCTGATCGAAATAAAAGAGAGGGCGTGAAACAAGGTATTCGCCGGATTGCGCGTAAGTGTCCGGGCGATCATTTCTCCCGCCACCGCGTACAGCGCGATGCTCACCAGCATGGCGAATTGAACCTGGCGCACCAGCCGTACTGCGGCTCTCATAACTATAGATTCTGCACCTAAACTCGAGCTCCGTCATGCCATATCTTCCTGAGACCCCTTTTGGTAATGGCGCAAACTTTCAGCAGCCAATTGTGTGGGTTAATGGTCGTGATGGTTCAAAGCCGGGCGAACTCTCAGAAAAATCTGGAACGAGACTGGATTTTTCCCGTAGGAGGAGTCCAGGGTTAAGGGTTTCGTGTAAACCGTAATGTCAGCGCCCAGGCCCAACTGCCAGAGCCGGCTCTGGACGAGGTCGTGCGCGCCGCCAAAAGTGTACGCTCCAATACGGAAGCTCGGAAGCAAAGGATTGCCGGGAAATAATTCGTCTTTGTCGACCAGTTCCATGTGCGAGAACGCATAATTGCGCGACTTGAAGTTCGCCGTCGTCTCCAACAGATAACTATTCAGATTGTGGTCATCCGCTTCCTTGTGCACTCGTCCCCACACCACCGACGTGGCCCACGAGCCTCTCGCGAACGGCCGCACATATTCCACCGAGGCCGTCTGCCGGCGCTGGCTACCAGGTTCGAGCGCCTCGGGATGCTCCAGCCGTCCATAGCTGTACTGCGCCGTCCAGTTCCGCGATGGGGCGATGCTCAAGCGTGCCGACCAGGAATCCAGCGGCGCGAACTGGATGCTGTAGCGCTTTTCGTCCGGCTCGCGGCCATTGAATACCGAGCCTTCAATTTTCAACCGGTCCACGACGAGTCCCGTGGTGATCACTCCGAAGCTGGTATGAGTGGAATCCTGCAAATGATGAGACAACGGCGCCATCGGCAACTCGGTCGCGGAAGCGCGGTGCATGTAGGCCACCGGACCGAACGCGGGCTCGCCCGCGGCCGCGCCATAAAACAGCCAGGAAGTTCTTTCGCCGATCGGTCGCGTGTAATAGAAGGCGAGTTCGGAAAATACGTTATGCGGATGCTGGTAGTCGACCAGCGGTTGACCGTGATAGGTTTCGCCCGTCTGGAAAAGCTCGGGGAACCCCGGATGCGGCGCAGTCAGCGACTCGGCAGAAAACATTTCGCGAAACATAATGCTGCCGCGCCCCAGTTTGTGCTGCTCCATCAGCATCAGCCAGTTCACCGACTCAGCCTTACCCTCGCCGCGCGGGCCGCCCTGCTGGTTGTAATCGGCAAAGACTACGCCGTGCGCCATCAGATCCCAGGCGCCAACCGACTTCATCCACAAATGTCCGGGCGTCGCCGCGGGCTGCCATCCCGTGCCTGAACCATGGTGCGGTGACGGCATCCAAGCCGGTGCCGGCTGCGGAATATCCATGCCTGGCATGTCCATGTTGGGCATGTCCATCTTTTGTTCTGTCGGATTTTGCGGTGTCCGATCTTGCAGATCACTCCCATGAGCTTCTAAGACGACGTCCTGCGCTCCAGCGAACGATGCCCACAAGTTAATTACGAAGAAACTCACGATAAACGCCCGCACGTCAGGCCCCTCATGCGCAAAATTCATGCGTGAAAGATAAAGTTATTGATGCTGTGATTGAAGATCGCCTTAGGTGAGGAAGGAGACTAGATCCGCATCGGAGTCGTACCAGGCGGATCTGCGGAGAGAACCATCAAAACTCCCAAACTTCCCAAGAAGCATGCAGGCAGCGCAGGCTTGATTTGCAGAATGACTCGTGAGCACGGAGCTGAAGGTTGTGGGGAAGGCGAAGCTGGGACCACCGCTGCGTCATGACCGGTCAGGCAGCACTGGTAGCTCACCGGCGCCGGCCGCGGGGAATCAGGAAGGCTCTTGCCGCCGTGCGCGTGGCAACCTGCCGGACGCGCACCGAGGCCTACCGACTGTCCTACAAACGACGCGGACGCGTGACCAGCCTCTGGCAAAGCGTTCATCGCCAAGGGCGCTATCACGAGCGCCGTGCTCAACAGAAGCCCCAGAATTTTTGACCCGAACTTCATTACTTCCACATTACTTGCACCCGAACTTCAACGATGCGCCGTCACGACCCGGTAATCTTCACCCGTATTTCTTCCGGCAGCCGCTCGCGGATCTCCGCCGGCAGCCGGTCATGCACGTGTCGCGCCCCCAGCTTAGCCGCGTCCACAACCGCCATGGGCGCCGGAGTCGCCACGGCCACGATCAACCAGATCAGCGCCGACAGGGCGAAGCCCGCCAGCGCGCCCACCTCCAGCCAGAAAGCGTGGCGTGGTCCAAAGTACCGGATCACGGCAAACGCCAGCAGAAACACGGCGGCCGATGCCGAAGCCAGCACAATCAGCGAAATATCGATGATGCGATGCAGTTTCTGGCGGCCGCGGCAGTGCTCGCAATCGGCGAAATGTAACTCGTAATCCCCACGCATCTCCGGAGCCAGGCCGGAAATGTCGTAGCGCCATCCCGCAAGGATTTTCCCTACAATCGGTTCAACGCACTCGCTCATAAGAGGCTACAGCCGGATGGGTTCAAGAACTTCCGTCTGGGTCGCCAGCAGCACACGGTTATGCCACAGCCCCTGACGGCCGCCGAGCGCCTGTTCTGCCGCGGCTCGCGCGATTTCGGGATGGTTATTCTGTTCAGATAAATGGGCCAGAATTAAGTATTCAGCTCCTCCATCATAATCGCTGGAGAAAAATTCCGCGAGCGACTCATTCGACAGATGCCCCACCCGGCTCATCACCCGCTGCTTCACCGACCACGGATACGGCCCCGAACGCAGCATCTCTACATCGTGATTCGATTCCATCACCAGCACGCTGCAGCCCCGCAGATGGTCCCGCACGCTGGCCGGCATGTAGCCCAGGTCGGTGGCAAAACCAACCTTGACGCCTTCCGCGCGAAACGTGAAGCCCACCGGATCGGCGGCGTCGTGCGGAATCGTGAAGGGCATGACTTCAATATCGCCCACGCGAAAGCCTCGCCCGGCAGCGAAATGCTCTGATTTCGGCAGTTCCGGAATCGCACCTTCTTGGTCGCGCACCGCCCGGCTCCAGGCATGATGCGTCGGCGCCGTCAGAAAGACAGGCACGTTCAGCTTTGTTGCCAGCCGCTGCAGCCCGGAAACATGGTCGGAGTGCTCGTGCGTGATCACGATGGCGGAAATTTCCTCGGTGCGTTCGTTATCACGGTCAGCGAGCGCCCGCAGCCGCTTGAAAGTTTCGCGGCCCGACAGACCGGCATCCACCAGAATGCGCGTTGAACTCGTTGCCACCAGCGCACAGTTCCCACGACTGCCGCTAGCCAGCACCGATACCGACACTCCCATAGCCGTAGCTTACCCCTACCGGCTGTGGAAACGGCAGCAGTTTTTCCGTAGCCGGTACCTTTGGTGGGAACTCCCCCGGCAGCCCGTCGCCCTCCCATCCGCCAACTCATTTCCTTGCGAACAGATTGTCAACCACGCCCCGCCCCATCGCTCCACCGAACGCGCCCGCAATTCCCGGCACGAACGCCAGAAAGGATTCGTAGATCTGCGCCCGATCCGGCTTCTGTGAAAGAAAGAAATATGCCAGCCACTCCACCACCGGCACGAACACTCCGACCAGCAGCACCCAGCGCCAGGGCCTTCGCGGGCTCAGAATTCCAAGCAACATGCACGCCGCCAGCACCACCATCGCCGTCAACAGCAAATCACCCACTTTGATATCCAACCACCCCGCCAGCGCTCCCGACATCACCGCCAGCAAATAACAAAAACGGTCTCCGCCAGATTTTCTTTTAGGAAGAATTCCGCCCAATGCCGTCGCCATATCCCAATCTTACGAGTACGTGTAAAATCCGCGCCCGCTCTTGCGTCCCAGCCAGCCCGCATCCACCATTTTGATCAGCAGCGGACAAGGCCGGTACTTCGGATCCCCCAGCCCATCCTGCAACACCCGCATGATGTCCAGACACACGTCGAGCCCGATAAAGTCCGCCAGCGTCAACGGCCCCATCGGATGCGCCATCCCCAGCTTGAACACTTCATCCACCGCCGGCGCCGTGGCCACGCCCTCCATCACCGCGTACATCGCCTCATTCAGCAGCGGCATCAGCACGCGGTTCGACACAAATCCCGGAGCGTCATTCACCTCCACCGGCGTCTTCTCCAGTTTCACCGCCAGTTCGCGCACCGTTTCAAACGTAGCCTGTGAAGTCGCGAGCCCTCGAATCACTTCGACCAGTTCCATCACCGGCACCGGATTAAAGAAGTGCATCCCGATGACTTTCTCGGCGCGCCCGGTCAGCGCGCCAATCTTCGTGATCGAAATCGAAGACGTGTTCGAAGCCAAGATCACCTCCGGCCTCGGCTTCATTAGGCGATCCAGGTCGCGGAAAATCTCCGCCTTGATCTCAAACTTCTCCGTCGCCGCCTCGATCACCAGATCGCAATCCCCCAGCTTCGTCCGATCCACCACCGCCGTAATCCGCTCCAACGTGGATACCTTGTCGCCCGCCGTAATCTTGTTCTTGGCCACTTCGCGATCAAGGTTCTTGCCAATCGTATCGAGCCCCCGATCCAGAAATCGCTGCTCCACGTCGCAGAGCACAACGTTGAACCCGCACCGCGCAAACACATGGGCGATCCCATTGCCCATCGTGCCCGCCCCAATCACTCCCACAAGCTGAATCGCCATAAATGCCTCGCTCATGATTGCCTAACCAAAGATCGCCTCAGAAAAGAAGGAAACTGGAAAGTTTAGCAGAGTAGACTTTGGTTCCAGCTAAGGTGGCCATTCTACGGCGCCATCTTTTAGAGCACGTCCCGGTTTCCGATCTGTGTGAGGAACTGGGGCTGCAACCCACCGTGTTCTACCGCTGGCAAAAAGAGTTCTTCGAGAACGGAGCGGCCGCCTTCCAAGCGACGGAACGTCCTCGCCGCCAGGCGGAGGAGAAACAGAAACGGATTGAGTTCTTGGAGAAGAAGGTACAGACCAAGGACGAAGTCCTGGCCGAGCTGATGGCGGAGCTCATTCACCAGATTCGTTCTCTCTGCCCTCAACTCCGACACAAAGGACGCCAGCCCTCTTAGATTTGCCATGAACTCCCCCTCGGCAAGGGATTGTAATTGATGGACTTTGATCGCTCGGTGACAAATGTCACTATCAGATGTTGCTGGGTGAGGTCACTTCGACAACCGTTTCAGTTCCTCTACAACCCTACTCAGTTCGTCAACAATCATCTTCGGGGCCGCTGTATGGCTCAAGGTCTCGACCAGTGCACCGTAGTACCAGAGTTGGTCGGCCTTCGCAGCATTAAACCTCGTCCATAGGCGCTCCCCGACTACTCGATAGTCAGACAGAATTGCTCGGGCATTGTGGAGCTTGTCGGCAGACGAAACCAACAGCGCATCTCCATTCGCTTTCCGCAGATGTGCGAGGTATTTTTCCTTTCTTTCGCGCCACGGCAACTTCTTTGTAGGATCGATCGCGGCGCTGTCCGAGCAGGATTCGACAGTATTTGCCACCCGGTCGCCGAACATATGCCGAATCGTGTCTAAGGTTGGGAGCCCACCCTGATCCTCGGCTGCATCGTGCAGCAGGGCGGCTATCGCCTGATCCTCGTCGCCCCCAGTCTCAAGGACAAGAGCGCATACGCTCATCAGGTGGCCAATGTAGGGGATAGAGACGCCTTTCCGGGGTTGCTGGTGATGCAGTCCAGAGGCGAACTGCAAGGCGGTATCAAATCTCCAAGTTAAGAAGGTTGTGTATGGTTCCATGCGGCGATTCTACAACCGAGCGAGTGCACACCCCGGAGTCGAGGCACATCGGTATGTCCACCCGCTCTGCCGCTCAGATGCCGAGAGGGGCACGTTTATGGCTGGAGAGCGACCCGCTGAGGAATAGCCAACTGGAGACTCATCCGGACGATGAGCCAGGGCGTGGCCCGAAGGGGTTGGCGCCCTGATCGTTCCAGAAACCACTTCTGAATCTGGCGTATAGATACTCAAGTGCCCAGTTTCCTGCCGACAACAGCCCCGCGTGATTGCACGTTTTGTTGCGGTAAGTTCCGCGAGAGACAGAAGGCTCTGTGGAGGCCGAGTGGACCGCACCATCAACGCCCTTGGCTTTACTGTACCGCGATTGGCCCGGGAACGCGGTACCCTGCGAGGACTATAGAATCATCGGCACAATAGGCGACTTGAGGGAATGGATTTCTAAAGCGAAAGACTACAGAAGTTTCCTGGTGCAAGACATATTTCTTGGTACATTCACACCGCTGTAAGGTTTGGCTGTGCTTCTGATTGATTGGAAGACCAGATTACGAGCATCACCCCACCTGGGAAGGTTAGGAAGTCTGTCCCTTAACGCTTATCCTGCTGTAATCCGAGCACGTCCGAAGCGGTGTACGCTTCCGTTCAGAAATGCCTGGTGGCGAAAATATTGTGTTGGCGGTTCTTGCCCATATTTACATTGAGTTGCGGCACACCCAAAGGGTAGGATATGTGGTCGTCCGGCAGGGTCGTCGCGTGCTAATCTTGTTTGAACAAAACTACATCCCTCAATAGTTTGGAGGAGAGAATGTCGGCTAAACGTCTCGCAGTTCTAGTTGGGCCAGTCTTAGTTCTCGTGTCCAGCGCGTTGGCGCAAGTGAATGAACTTTCCATCACGGCGGGGCGAACTTTCGTCAGCACCCAAACGATCCAGAATCCGCCTCAGGGCGACGTCAACCCCAACATCCATTTCGGAAACGAGGAAAGTGTCGCTTTCAATTATGGTCGCCTGCTCATGAGCCATAAGATTCTCGGACTGTATGCGGAATTGCCCGTGGCGATCTATTTTCGGATGGACCTAAACACGGGCGCGAGCCAGATTCCCAAGGACATCGGGGCTCTGTTTGCGACTCCATCCGTGCGATTGAACATTTTTTCCGGCGAGTCAGTCACCCCGTGGGTCAGCGTGGGCGGCGGCTATGGCCGCTTCCGGGAAGCCCCGCGTCTCAATTTCTACGGACCGAACCCTGGGCCAACCGGCACCAATACCGGCGTAGTCCAGTTCGGAGCTGGATTGGATGTGTTGGTGTGGCATCAGTGGGGCGCGCGGTTTGAAGCGCGAGATTTCTACTCCGGAACTCCCGACCTGAACGTTGATACCGGGAAAAGTCGTCAGCACAACTACTACGTAGGTGTTGGCGTCGTCCACCGCTTCTAGCTGGCGGCTGCGCGGTCCGGCGTTTTTCTGGAATCCGCGGTTTCGGCGGCGCTGATGTCCTGGAAAAGCTCGGGCGGGCTTTGAGCGTCGTCCACCGACTTGCCGAAATGTTCAAGCAGGATGCCGATTGTCCAGAATCCTCGGGAATCTTGATAAACGGAGGAGGCGAATCCTTCGTCTCGTATCAATTGCTCATCAGACAGATGCTCGAACTCTTCCCGAATGCGCGTCTTGCTTGTTGCGTACTCCACTTGAGCGTTGACTTCGCGCAGCCGGACTTCCCACTCGTTTGAAGGAAGGCTCATTTCCGCTTCTCTAGAGCAATGATGACCGCCAGTTGATTCTCCATGTCCTCGTGCTGTTTCTCAATGTTTTGTAAAGCGTCTTCCAACTCTGATGAGACGCCGCTCGTGTTCGTCGAGTTTGTCGAGGACTTGCTGGTGAGATTCGATGGGAATGGGCTGAATGAAAGCACGCCCAATGAAATGGCCGCTTGTGCCGGAGGGCGCACTAAGCAATACGCCGAGCCAAGCGGCGTTCTTCCAGCTAATAGCGATCATTCCATTTTCGACTTTCGCAACCATGTTTGAAGTTCTCCGACTCCTCGATTTACCTGCTTTGCCCGTAGTTTCCCATAGGCGCAATCGGCGCATAACTGGCATCGTCAACAACGGTCCCAATGCCAGAAGGCCAAGAGCCTCGCTTGACGAAGCTCGTGTTCACCATCGTGTTGTTCGTGGACTCAAAGATCGCCCCCTGAGATCCTGCGATCATCCTAAATCCCGGCCCCATGTATTCGGGAGTAGCAGTCGCCGTGTAGGTGTTGCTCGGGTCCGCGATGTTGTTGTTTTTCAGACTTAACACCGCAGTGTCGTTCACAATCTCGATTGGAGCACCGATGTTGCTGTTGCTGATTGTCAGCGAACCGGGTCCGACGAGGATGGCATAATTACCAGTCACGGATTGAACTTGAACACCATTGACGCTCGTAACGGTTGCGCCCGTCGCGGCGTTGGCAGTTGTTAAAAATAGTCCTGCGGTCTCAGATCGGAATCCGGAAATTACGAATTCTCCACCATTGCCAAAGGAGAAGTCGGTTCCATTGCCCGAAGCAGAACCGCCATAGACATTGCACCCTGCCGTCGCGCAGTTGATGCCAACCGTATTGTTGGCCATTTGAAGCTGGTAAAAGTTGAAATCCAGCCCGTTATAGTTGGCATTGTAAAACCCATTCGTACAATTGTTAAACTGTGGGCTGATGAATGTGATCTCGCTAGAAGTTCCTTCCCCTCCGGTTGATTGCACGCAGTTGCTAAAATTCTGCGCGATGATGTTGGTGAACACATCGCCGTTCGTCCCGGTTCCCGTGGTTTCGGCGGTGCCCATGCAGATGCCTTCGCCGTTGCCGATACCGCTGCCATTAAGCGAAAAATCCTTCAGTTCCACATATTTCAGGGTTTGCAGATAGATCGCGCAGGTAGTCCCAGTTACAGTCGAGTCAATATAAGTTGCTAACGGTCCTTGACCGATAATGTTGATCTTGTGCTGGGTGCTCGTGTTGTTGGCAATCGTCCATGTGTTCGCGCTGATAGTATAGTGGCCGCTACTGAGCTTCAGCGTTCCTCCGTTGCCAGTTGAGTCCACCGCCTCCGAGGCTGCTTGCAGAGCTGCATAACCTTGACCCCACCATGCCTGATAGAAATCTAGAACTGCGGTGTTGCCGGAGAAGGAAACCGTTCCCAAGCCAGCCGTAGCGTTGTAGAACATCTGCCGTGGTACAGAAACCATCGGACTGAGAATAGTAACCCTCTGCCCAGTGACGACATAGATGCCCCCGCCCGCTGTGTTGTCCAACGTGATGTTGGCTGGAATCGTAATCGTACTCAATTTAGGGCGGCAAGTAAATTGGATAGCCGCATTGTTTGAACCGATGGCGGTTAGTTCTGCATTGAAGGCTGAAGTGTCATCCGATGATCCGCAACTGGTGAAGTCGCGCACATCGTAAACAGCCGATGCACATGCGAGGGAGGTTGCGAACAGCAAAAGTAGTACAGTCTTCATCGACACTACTCCGTTCATCTCTTTGGATAAATCACGCTTGCCGTCAAGCCAGTTACCCCATTACGCAAAGTCGGCTTCTCCAGCTTCGTTTCGACTGGTGAAGTATTCAATACTGGCGGCGTGGTGGCAGCAGGAACTGGAGCGGTTGCATCATTGGAATAGCCGCTTTCCTCCGCACCAACCTTAGCCGTGACCGCATAGACATAGGTTGTCGAGCGCGTGACGGTTGTGTCTGTGTAGGTCGTAATGGCCGCGGTCGAACATAAATCGCTGGCGGCGCTGGCGTGCTGGACGCGCCTGTTGAACGGTAAACGCAGTTTGCGGTGATGCCGGGGGAGGTGGATTGCGTCCAGGTCAAGGCCACGGAGGGCGCTGTCGGACCGTTCTGGCAGCTCAGAGCCGTGGTGAAGGTGACTACGAAAAACATGAGCAAAGTTTCTACGATTCTTTTCAGAATGTCACGAGAACAGGCCATCGATTCTTACATCCTGCTGCGGCTGCGCGCCGGGCCGACACCCGAGTTCCGATGTTGAGGTGTTTCAGCGACATTTCTCCTCCTGGAGTCGTTTGTTCGTTGCGACGCAAGTTTCCGCCTCGGTTAGCACGGCCCTGTGTTTTCCGTCGCGTACTTTCCAACCACAGGTTCGTCCGTTGAACTATCGAATGCGGCCCAGCTTAACTACGGTCTTTCCAAATACGTTGATGCAGGATTCAATTATGTCGGCCGCGCCAACGAGTCGCCATTGTCAGACCGAGTGCGACCGCTTTCCAGTTCCTTCATTCCCGATAGCTCGAGACCGCCCGGGCTTGGATGACTCACAAAGCCTGGAAGCAGCCAACCCGCAAAGCACATAAAACAGAGCAGCATTCGCCGGGATCTGCAAATTGAAATCCACGAAGCTATGGAGCAGAATTCCCGTACACCCCAGCAAAGCGGCGAGGGAGACCGCCCCATCCCATTGGAATTCCCAGCGGCGAGAGGTCGGTAATCCGTATCGGTACAGGCGCACGAGAAACCACAGCATCAGCCCGAAGCCGAGCAAGCCGGTCTCCACCAGCAGCTGCGCATAGTCGTTATGCGCTTCATTTACGAACAGGTTCGTATAGAAGCTGCGGTAACTCGGATAGACCGTGGGGAAAGTTCCCAACCCCCAGCCCCCAACCGGGCGCTTGGAAAACATTCGCAAGCTGTCTTTGGTCATATCCAGACGGATGCCAGGGCTCAGATCTCCGAGGCGTCCCAGCACCTGCCCCTTGCCCAAGAAAATCAGCAGAGCCAAGATCAATACGCACATTGCCATTGATCCCACAGCTATGCGGGGGCTTCGCCTCTTCCCGAGAGTCAGTGCTGCGAACAATACGATTTCGAGAACGAGAGCAAGCATTCCTCCGCGCGAGCGGGAAAGGAAAATCGTGCCGGCCATCAATACGGCGCAAGAGCCGACCAGGGCTCGCTTCCCCCCTCTCAGCAGATGTCCCATACTGAGCACAAAGGGAATCGGCACCAGCATCTCCATCAGGCCGGCATAGTGGTCGTGGTTGACGTAACTTCCATAGAATGAGCCAGGGAACTGTGTACTAAGGACCCAGAAAATTTTGCCGTTGGCGGTCAGCTCCTGGGCGAGCGCAAAAAAGGCGTAAGCGGCCCCGAAAAGAATCATTACGAGGGCGAATATTTTGCGAGCACCTTCCTCTCTGATGCATTCCGCTCCAATCAGCAGCACAATCCCATAGGAGACGTATTTAAGTGCTTCGTATTCAGTAACGTACCCGTAGGCAGACCTGCGCAGCACAACCTGCGCGAGGATGAGACCGAAAAAGAGGAATGCTGGCAGGTAAAGAGGGTTTTTCGATAGCTTCGCCTGCTTGGAAACAAGCTGCTTTCCCGCCCAAACAACGAATAGAACTGCCGCACCGGCCTCGAAGGCGAAAGTCGACCACTTTTCGACTGCACCGAACGCCAGTACCGCAAAAATCAGGAGGACGCACAGGCCGAGGACAAAGACCCACTGCAGGATTCCTGGCGGACGAACGAGCGGGCGCTCCGACTCAACAGAATCGGTCGTATCGACAACCGCGTATGATGATATTTTCAACTTCACCGATCCTTATTCGATTTCTCCACTAGCCTGAGATCGTCGATCCAAAGCTTGCCCCGAATAAGGGGGGCGGCAGGCTGGCGGACAATTTTCAACAATACTAGATTCGTGTTCGGGCCAGTATGGAATCGCGCCTGCTGTAGACGCCAGGGATTGCTGCCCATAACGTCGTCAGTGAGAACATACGAAGTGTTGTTGTACGCGTCCGTGATCGCGAAACGCGGACCGCTCGCAGTCTCCAGTTCTTCCGACCTGGATTCCGCACTAAACTCGTAGTCGGTGTTTGGTTTTACTGGAATGAACTGAAAAATACCGGCATCGCCTGGATTTTGACCGTCGAAGGTGATCGAGAGGGATCGTGTGCCGTTGAAAAAATCACTCGTGTCGATGGCCAGGGCTGTATGGGCGTTCGATTCGTACCACCAGTCAAAGCCGCCGTTCAGCACGTTCTCCTCAAATCCCCCATTTACGACCAGGTTCTCACGAGAGGGAAGATAGGGCTGAAGAGACCGATTGACGCCGGCCAGTTGTTGCCATGCAGTTTGTGCCGCTGCGACTTCCTGCTTCGCGATGAGAAACCGAAAATAGGGAAATGCAAGCCCCGTCGAAAACTCCTGGTTTAATGCGATCAGATGGTTCCAGACGTTTTCCGCGGCGGCTACTTCCTGCTTGGAGATAAGCAAACGCAGAAACGAAAGGTACAGATCCGGTCTTCGCGGCAGCGCCCGATCAAGCATCAGATTCGCGTCTCCGGTTGCACGCCAGCAGAGCTGGAGAGCAGAGTCAACCGCCTCCGGATCGTTTGCGAGAACGACGCGAAAGTTACGAAGTGCCCTTTCCTGATCACCCTGAACCAAGAAGAAGTTTGCGGCCTCCCAGGCGACATGCGGTGTCGTTGGGTCAGCTTCCACAGCCTGTTCGACACTCCGTTCCTGCTCGCTGGTGTTGCCAGCCATCTGATAGGCACCCGCTAAATCCAGCCAGTACCGCGCCACATAGGGGTTCAAATGCACCGCTGTCCGATAGTCAGCAATAGCGTCGTCGAGATTAGCGCCGGACAATGCCAGACTTAGGCCGAGCAGTTCGCGATATTCTGCGTTCGATGGTTCCAGCCGAATGGCTTTGTTGAGATTCGATAAGTCCGGAGTCGCTGCCAGGTGGGACGCGAGGTATGCCCGCAGAGCTAAGTGCAGATATAGCCCGACGAGAACGAAGCAGGCGCCAGCAAAAGAAAACTTCCGGAGCGGGGACCGCAATTCAATCAGCATCTGATCCATATCGGTGAGGGTACGTTTTGCGCCGGCTACGTGGCGGCAGACAGATTACAGTCAGCCATGTTACGAAACTTTGCTGGTGGTCGTAGTCTCATCTTGCGGCGAGGCCTCATCGTAGTAGCGGTGCGCGTCCGGACCGCCGTAGGTGTAGTAGTAGTAGCCGCCGCCCGAATGGAGATCAAGCGCGTTTAGAACAGTACCCATAACCCTGGCGTTGACGTGCAGCAGCAGCTCACAAGCGCGCCGAAGGGCGAGTTTTGTAGTCTTTCCCGCGCGCGTGACCAGTATGACTCGGTCCGCCTCAGGAGACAAAACCACTGCGTCGGTCACGGATAGGCATGGAGGCGTGTCAATGATTACGTGGTCGAACTCATCCCGCCAGCGTGTGATGTGATCCTTCATGACGGTCGAGCCGAGCAACTCGACAGGCTGTGGCGGAATGGGGCCGGCCGGCAAAATCCACAAGTTGGGAACCTCCGTAGAGGCCACTAAGACATCTTCGACCTTGTCGACTCCGCTTATGAGGGTGCTGAGGCCGCCCCGAGCCTTCATGCCAAACAGCTTCTCAATGCCGGGTCGACGAAGGTCCGCGTCCAGAAGCAGAACGCGGCTCCCGCGCTGCGCCAAGACCAAAGCGCAATTTGCACTGATCGTTGTTTTTCCTTCTTGCGGTAACGGGCTGGTGACGAGAATTACTTTGGGCGGCGCACCAAACGAGGAGAGGAGAATCGAAGTCCGGAGCGCGCGGTATGCTTCCGCGGCTTCCGACTTCGGACGTGCATACGTGACCAGAGCAGGCGATTCAGACTTCTCGGTCTCGGCCGACATCGTTTTCAGCCGTTTACGCAAGTAGCCGTTACTTGAAAGCTGTAGCGGTATCGTCCCGAGCGCCGGCAGCGTCGAAATCGCGCTAAGCTCTTCCATATTCCTGATGCTGGTGTCCAGACTCTCCAGCACGAATGCAAGTCCGATACCGCAGGCAAGGCCGAGCAGGAGGCCGATTTCGAGGTTCCGGGGCACGTTAGGTTTGATGGGGTAGGTCGGAGTCCGTGCGACGTCCACGACGCGGATATTGCTCGATCTCAGACCTGCGCTAACACCCGCTTCCTTCAGGCGCTGCAGAAGATCTTGGTATAGTTGTCGGTTCGATTCCGCATCGCGCTTAAGCACCGAGTACTCAATCGCGCTTTCGTTGAGTTGGTTAGCCTCCCGCTTCTGCTGTTCGAATGCGGTTGTCAGCATATTCTCCCGTTGAAGTGCGGCCAGATAATCATCGCGGACCCCATGCTGCACTCTCGTTTCTTCGGCTACGATTTCCGTACGCACCTGTTTTAGCTGATTGTTCAGTTCGACCACCTTGGGGTATCCGGAACCGAATTGGGTTGTAGCCTGTGCGTATTGGGTATTGAGGTCAGTCTCCTTTTCACGCAACCTCTCCAGCATGCTGCTCGTCCCTGACGTTTTGGGTAATGCGGCAGGGTCCCCAGTCACAGCGAGCCTGTAATTGGACTCCTTCTGAATGCGATCGGTCTGGGCCCCTGTTAGCACGTTGTTCAGTTCGTTCAGTTTGGCCGTTACGATGTTCTGCTTCTCATCCACCCCGAGAATGCTGTGGTCTTTCTGGTAGCGGACAAGTTTCTCCTCGGATGTTTGGACTTTCAACTGAAGATCCGCGAGTTCCGTCGAAAGCCACTCTGAGGTTTGGGTGACAGACTCGTATTTTGTCTTGAAGTTCTCCTCGATGAACGTTTTAACCAATGCATTGACGATTTCGGTTGCTAGGCGAGGGTCTGGATGCGTATAGCTGATTTGTACAAGCCGGGTGTTTCGCATTATTTGGACGCCTAGCCCACCGCGAAATGCGCCTAGCAAACCAGCTACTCTCGCCGGATCAGGCTGCATGCTCGAAACTTGAATGGAACCTTCAGCTTGCGGGCGCGTTGCACCCGCAAACCTCGGGTCTCGGTCAAGTCGCATGGCTTCGATCACCTTCATGGCCAAAGCATCGCTGCGAAGAATCGCGGCTTGGGTTTCCAGAATTACTTCGTAGTCGTACTCAGGGGAACTGTCCTCGACGCCCTTGAGTCCCAAGACATTCGGAGTTTCTGGAAAGATCGCTACCGACGATGTGGCTTGGTACAGGCGGGTCGCATTCAGGGTTGCAATTACAGAGAGTGCAAGAACAATGACAAAAGTGGCCAGCACCACCCATTTCCGCTTCCTCAGAACTTGCCAATAGTGCAGTATCGGGTCTTGCTGTTGAGCAAAATATGGGTATACGGATTGAGGACCCTTAACCGGTAGCAGATCGATCGGCTCCAGAGCTTCCAGGTCATCAGAATTGTTGCGTCTTGGCTGCAATGGCATCAGTCAACCTCAGAAATGCGCACCGTGCTCGTTTTAGGTGTCTCGCTGAATCGATGTTGGCGAAGAATGATCACATTCTAACATTCCCTCCAAGTTTTCCCCAGACCAGTTTTGACACCTTCGGGAGGCTCGTTACATCCTTCGCCCACCTAAAAAAGTGCGTCCTCCCGCGGTTTCGCGAGTTCCGATAACGTTCGAACAGGTTCGCGAATGCACCTGGACGGAGACTAACCCTTATTTTTATTTTTGGCCGGTGCTCGAACATTTTGCCTCCTATCCGATTCAATGAAACCGCCCGCCCTACTCTTTTCTCGCATGTGGCAGACGGCGCAAAGTCCCCAAGCGGTCATTCTTTGGCCCTTGCAAGGCAAGGGCTAGATTTCCCGGCACCCGCCTCTGAGAAGCAGTTCGCAAACTTGGGCCAAACCTCACCCCTCACTTCTCCCGAACCCCTCTGTGTACCGGCAGCCTGAAAACAAGGGGCTTATTGGGTTCGTTTCGCAATCGGCCCTCATTCCTCATCGCCGGGCAAGGGCAGGTGGAGATGGCAATCGGTGGCAGGGGGACTGTCTCCACCGCTGACATCCCCATCGAGGTCAGTCGCGGGAACCCCGCCCTCGAATTGCATTCATCGCGACCTGCTCGCCTATTGGATTCGTTTCGCAATCAACGCTCATTCCTCTTCGCCGGGCAGGTTTTTCGGCTGCTCCAATGCCTCAGGAACCAAATCCACTATTCCAGCGTCGGCACGAACGTCATCCACTCCGCCGTACAGGGGTTTCGGCTGCTCTACCGCCGCAGGAACCGAGTCCACTATTCCGGTGTCAGCGGACTTTTCCAAGGCCTCGGGCAAACTTGACACCGAAGCATGAACGCTAATATCTAAGACGGCAGGTGCTGGCAATCTTTCGCCACTCCGCATTCGCTGTAGCCGTTCCAACTTGTATATATTAATAGGCTGCGTGGCGGTCACGGGAAACAAGTCTGAGGATGCATGTCCCCGCTACTTTCGCGCAAAGTATCCGGCAACAGGGCACGCTGCCCGTTCCCGACCAGATGCAGCTTCTGGCCGAATGCCTTCGGCAGTTAATTCAAAGCGTTGAGGTTTGTCATGCGTGTCTCTATGGTGGTTCCGTATTACGGCCGATTGCCAAAGTGGTTCCCGCTGTTTCTGAAGAGTGCCGGCCGCAACGAAGGGGTGCAGTTTTTCATCGTTACGGATCAGAAGGTCCCGCTGCCGCTGCCACCTAACGTCTGCCACGTCCCGGTCGCACTTGCCGAGATTGAACGGCGAGTCAGGAATGCGGTGAGCCGCGACTTCCGGCTCTCGTGCGGGTACAAGCTCTGTGATGTCAGGCCCTTCTACGGGATCGTTTTTGAAGAGTTGTTTCGGGACAGCCAGTTTTGGGGTTACTGTGACCTCGACCTGGTGTTTGGAGACCTCGCGCCTCTCCTGAACTCCGGCAGACTGGAGGAGGCTGACTTCTATTCCGCGGACGCACCAGATCCGGTTGTCGGGACGTTCTGCCTGTATCGCAATACCGAGCGGATGAATTTTTTCGGCCGGAGTATCCCGGAATACATCCGCAGGCTGAATTCCCCGGAGTACGAGTCGCTCGACGAGAAAGAACTCACCAAGGCGTTGGCGCAAGCAAGCGACATTCGACAAATTCGAGCCGACAAACTGGCGGAAAGCCAGCTAAGCATCTCAGCCGATGGCCGGATGGTTGGTCGGGTTCTTGATGTCGTGGGAGATCCGAACGAGTTCTACTGGGCTGATGGTCATACTTTCGTCGGATCTTCAGGCCGACAGCCCCAGGAGGTCATGTACCTTCACTTCATTGGCCTGAAGCGTTCCTATCACTGGGCTGCCTATGATCCTGCGAGAGAGTACACTGAGTTTGGATTTTCGGCGGCTGGATTCCAGCCTTGGAAGACTCCGCCAACTAGAGCAGCCGCCACCCGATTGAAAGCCCGGGCACTGACACTGCGTTCACTCAGTTGGGGTCGCGCGCAAGTTGCGAGACGTCTTTCAACTAGCTTCCGCCACAAATTGAAGTCCTGGTTTTGATCTGCTCCCCGAGGCCGAGGCGGCGTTAGCCCTAACCACAGTCGCCTATACAGGAGGCACCATGGCTAGACAGCAACGTAGCACCAATTCCGCTTTCTCTCAAGGATCATCCGAGCGCCCGATCAGTCATCAGTTCTTCGTGGTATTGCGAATTTGCAGTCGTTTGTTGCCGGCACACGTGAAAAGTGCCCGGTGGTCGCGTTGGCAAAAGTGCCTAACGAATGAATCCCAAGATCCGCTTCACCCGGTCGGACCAATCCAGTTGCATACCCAGTTTCTGGCGCAACACCGCAGCGCGGGCAGAAAGTTCGGTGCGTTGCTGCCATATTTGTTCCAACTGACTCACAATGGCGGACACCTCGGCGTCCGGATTGATTGGGGTAACCGAATCGTCGCCGAAGAACTGGCGGAAATGCGGGTTTTTGGACGGCTGACCCAGCACCACCGCGGCCGCCGCCGCCGCTTCAAACCAGCGACAGGTGATGGGGCTTAATTCCCCGGCTCGCGCGGGATTAGTCATCTCCACCGGCCAACAAAAGGTGAACTGACTGTGCGACAAATGCCATGCAAATTGACGTAACAATATCAACGGGTCGGCGGTAGGGCCGCTGCGGTCATGAGTGGTGAAGTCATAATACAATCCCTTCGCCGCACAAAAGCGGAGCACGGCTTCATGCACCCGCGGATGCCGCCGGCCATAGGACGAGAAATGAATCACCTTTTCCTCCATTGGCACGGAGGGAAAATAGTCCAACGCGACGGCTTGATCGGCGTGATGCCAGGACCGGCCTGTTTCCCGCTCCAGCAAAGGTATGGCATCATCAAATGAGGTCACACAGACATCCCATTCCCGCCCGGAGAACAGCCGGCGAATCAGGGGCATCTGGGAAGGCAAGGTGTCAAATAGATAGACGATATGTCTGGCCCCATTCTGCCAGTCCTTGAATAAATCCAGGCTGTAATTTTCCGGTCCCATCAGGACTTGCCAGATCACTTCCGTCTTTGCTGGTAATACCAATGGACGTTTGGGGAGAAACCGGCGCAAGCGCCCATAACGAGTGCCATGTCCAAAACGACGGTTCAACTTCTGCACCCACGGCGTATGACTGACCGTGAATCGCTGGGCGCCGGTCTGCCGGACTATCTCATCTTCCAGACAGCGGAGCATCCCATACTCCCAGCCTTGGTGCGTATCGGAACTAAGGAGCAGGTGGCGCATGTTCGCTCGCTGGTAATGTTTTAATCGCGCTTTCCTTAAGCGACGTTTGCGGGAGATTTACTCGCCCCGCACGGCAACGCAATCTTCATAAAATCCTCGGCTGCGGGTTACCGTGAAAGAGAATCCGGCATTGACCATGAGGCCACGGAGCCGTTGTGTTTCAGCCTGACCGCCATGAGACTCCAAAAACACCGCCGTGCGAGACGGAACTTCCGGTAAAATATCGGATAATATCCGAAATTCCATCCCCTCGGTGTCGCATTTCAACAGCAAAGATTGAACACCTTCCAGGTTGACAAGTGAGGACAAACGCCGAATGGGGATATTACCGGCCGCGCTCGAATCTGCCACCAACTGCGAACCAACACTGGAATCTCCCTGCATACTACCGGTGCCTTCGTAGTCGGCCAAGGCACAGTTGTGCAGTTCGGATGCAACTTGATTTAGAGAATTGTTTTTTGCCAGCAGAATGAAGTTGGCGTGGACTGGCTCAATGGATACGATTTTTGCGTGCGGGAAGCGGGAATGGGCGAGCACGGTGAAAGTCCCGATGTGGGCTCCGGCGTCAATAATCAACTCAGGCTCGAATGGCAACGTATCAAGCTCGTAAACCCGGTCCACAAAGACTTCGTTCCACGCGGTGAAATCTCCCGCGTCACCAAACCGGGCAGAGATGAAGCACTGATTTGGAGAACTGAAGTGCACTTCGTAGTTCTTTCCGCAAAGGCCTCTTTGAACCAATTGCTTGACACCAATCCTGGAGGTGCGGGCCCACAAGTATTTGGCAACATAGAAAGCCCACGGGGGGCGCGAGCCTTTAATCGTTAAAGGCTTTTGACTGAGAAAACTAATTTTTTCGGCAAAAGTCATTCTGGACCATTTGTCTGCTTAACGATCCGGCCTATAATAGCAATCTTTCTGAATCCCATTACTCCGATACCTATCGCCGCCATGGCAAAGGCAGCAACCACACCAAGCGCCAAACACATTGTTCTCGGTAAAAAAAGCGCCGAACCGGAGGCCGCAACGGCCAAGACAGCAACGCCAACAGTCACAAGCATGAACGCACTCCGATCCAAATATCCCTGAGATTTTAGCAAATAAAAAATAGGCGCATGGTGTCTTGGCTCAGCGTGAAATGGAGAAGCGGCGTTCTCCGTTAGTGTAAGATTCCGCCCCTTCGGGGCGGGGATTTTCAAGGCATGGGGGTCTATCGTCCGATGGCTTTTTCCGCACAGTTCACATCCCACGTGTCTCGAACGGCCTCCCCTTGGGTTACATTTAGCATGGCTCGATACGCACAATGTCTCGAGCAGGCGAGATGGGTTTATAATGGCCGCCCTTTTCGAAGTCAAAAAGAAGATTCCGGATTATGTGAGGTTGCTCCGTGGCGATTCTGGTGTTGGGTGGAGCAGGCTACATCGGCAGTCATGCGGCGCGCGCTCTGCGGCGTTCCGGCTATGAGGTCGTGCTTTATGACAATCTCTCCACCGGGTTTCGCGGCCTGGCGCAAGGCTTCGAACTGGTGGAGGGCGACATCGCCGACGAAGCGAAGCTCCGGCCGGTGCTGGCGCGCGTGGACGCGGTGATGCACTTTGCCGCCCACGCCTACGTGGGAGAGTCGGTCGAGAACCCGCGCAAGTATTTCCGGAATAATGTTCTCGGGGCGCTCAGCCTGCTGAATTCCGTGCTGGACGCCGGCATTCGCCGCTTCGTGTTTTCCTCCACCTGCGCCGTGTACGGCATCCCCGAGCAAATTCCGATCACCGAGCAGACGCCGCGGGAGCCGGTCAATCCCTATGGCGCATCGAAGCTTTTTTTCGAAAACGCGCTTGAGGCTTACAGCCGCGCTTACGGACTACGCTCGGTGCGGCTGCGCTATTTCAACGCTGCGGGAGCCGATGAAAGCGGCGAGATTGGCGAGATGCACGACCCGGAAACTCATCTGATTCCATTGGCGCTTGCCGCCTCCGCCGAGAACGGACCCGAGCTGCAAATCTACGGGTCCGACTACCCGACTCCAGACGGCACCTGCGTTCGCGACTACATTCATGTTAACGATCTCGCCGACGCGCACGTCCGAGGGTTGCAATATCTGGAAAAAGGCGGCGACTCGCCGGCCATCAATCTGGGGACAGGCCGGGGACATTCTGTTCTTGAAGTCATCCAGGTAGCGGAAAGCGCCATTGGACGGCCGGTTCGGCGAAAGATCGGACCGCGCCGACCGGGCGATCCTCCGGTTCTAGTGGCCGATCCGGCGAAGGCTCAAAGCGTGCTGGGATGGACCGCCAAGCGTAATCTCGCCGACATCGTCTCGAGTGCGTGGGCATGGATGCAGAAAACATCGAGCGGCTCTTGAGCAGAGTCGGGGCGGTTTCTCCGGTTGTCAATCCCGCCTCGTTTCACGTACGCTGCCGCGCATGGGATTTCGAACTCTGTCCGCCTTGTCGTGCGGCTGCATTTTGTTGCTGTGTTCCTCTCCGTTGCTCTGTTGCGCAGACGGAGCCTCACTCCTTCTCGCTGGAAC
>Ga0208821_1000436_pt1 | contig 32476 bp, 32 predicted proteins | sample June2015DPH_20_5_FD_184720 | JGI IMG/M metagenome (GOLD analysis project Ga0208821, IMG submission 184720) | Peatland microbial communities from SPRUCE experiment site at the Marcell Experimental Forest, Minnesota, USA - June2015DPH_20_40... | ecosystem: Environmental > Terrestrial > Soil >... | reverse complement strand
TCGTTTCTTTGTGAACGTCCATGCCGATATACTTCGTTTTGTCCATAGGGGTGCTCCTTTTCGTAGGGAATGAGGTCACGCTCAGAACCTACACCAAAAGGGGCGCCCTTTTATAATGCGTATCGGAAGCGCGCCGATGAAAAAGGGATGGGGCAGCGCGAGAGCCCCGACGGCGCGCTTTCGATACAGCCGTTTGAACGAAGCCGCGTCACGACCCTATGGGATTTGAATCGCGTTTCTGGTGCTGGGTGGGAGGGCGGCGCACGAGAAAGGTGTGTGGGACGGGCGGCGAAGCGGGGCGGAAGAGGTAATCGGAGTGTTGATGGACCTTGAGAGAAAGCGATGCAGGGGCAGTGAAAGGGTGTTGCGGGCGCGAAGAGGCACACGAAGAGTGTTGGGGCTGAAGGCCCTGAGCCTTTTGGGAATGCTGGCGAGAATTTCATGAGTTCCTCGCCAGGGGAAGGGGTGGAGAACGCAGGGCAATCTGGGCTGCGCTGAGTCGCTCCAAGATGGTCATGGGCCCGCCGCATCGGGGACAGGTCCAGGGAGAGGAAGAAGGCGGGGTGGTGGAGGGAACCTCCCCGTCCCCTGGGGTGGGTGGTTGAGCCTGGGGCGAATCGGTCGCCGATCTCAGGAGCCGGAAACAGAGGGGTAGAAGTCGAGCGCGACGGCGAGGGGCGAGGAAACCGAAGTGGCGGATGCGCACGAAGCCGGGGGGAAGCACGTGGAGCAGAAAACGTCGCAAGAACTCGTCCACGGACAGGGTCATGAGGCGCTGCTGGTTGCGGTGGGCGGAGTCTCGCCAGCGGAAGGTGACTTGGTCGCCCGTCAGGGAAACAAGGCGATGATTGGAGATCGCGACGCGATGGGTGTAGGCGCCCAGATAGTGAAGGACATATTCTGGACCCCCGAAGGGCGGTTTGCAGTAGACGACCCAGTCCCGACGGAAGAGTGGGCGCAGGAAAGAGGAGAAAGCTTGGAGAGAAGCGAGCGGCTTCAGTTGGCCGTGGAAGCCCAGTTGGCCCTCGGCGAAAGCATGTTTCAGAGCGGCGACGAACTTGCCCCGAAAAACCCGGGCTAGGACGGGGATGGGAAGAAAGAAGCGGCGACGGGAGTTGAGCCAGCGCTGGTGATCGGGGGAGAGCCCGCCGGCGGGGACCACACAATGGACGTGAGGATGATGCTCCAGCTTCTGGTTCCAGGTGTGGAGGACACTGAAGAAGCCGATCTCCGCACCCAGATGCCGGGGATGTCTAGCGACTTCGAGCAGGGTTTGGGCGCTGGCGCGGAACAGCAGATCGTAGAGAACCTTCTTGTTCTGCAAAGCCAAGGGCGCCAGAAGATGCGGAAGGGTGAAGACCACATGCACGTAGCGGGTGGGCAGGAGTTCCTGCTGGCGCGCCTGCAACCAGCGGTCGCGGGCCTGGGTCTGACACTTGGGACAGTGCCGATTTCTGCAGGAGTTGTAAGAGATGGCGCGATACCCGCAGCGGGAACACTCATCGCGATGCCCGCCGAGCGCGGCGGTGCGGCAACGCTCGATGGCCGCCAGGACCTTGCGGTGCTGGGCGGTCAGCCAGGAGCGGCTGCGTCCGATGAATTTCTGCCCCGCCACGCGGATGAGATCGGCCACCTCTAGGGGTGGCCGGTTCATCTAGACGTCTCCCAGGGGCTCGTTTTTCTTCCCCGTAGCCGACAGCGCCAACGCGTCCAGAGGACTGGCGGTAGCGTTGAGATGGCGGGTGGAAAGGTGCAAGTACTGGGTGGTCTCTTTTAAATCATGGTGACCTAACAGAATCTGAATCGTGCGCAGGTCCGCACCGGCTTCCAGGAGATGAGTTGCAAAGCAGTGGCGCCTACTCCGGCCCCGGAATAGGCGCCACTATTCCGACCTCCGGACTATGCCGGGCGAAACGAGAATGGAGCGACCGAATACAGGTTGATCAAGGTTTACCTTCGCATCCTTGCGCACGTCCGCCCGGCATAGTTCGGCCTAGATTACAGGCGTTTGAGGAAAGCCAGCAACTCGTCATCGGCCCTGTAGCGACCGGGCTTTCCATCGGGTGACGTGGTCTTAGCCAGGATTTCCTCCTTGAGTGTGAGATTGGCATCGAGGTAGATTTGGGTGGTTTCGACAGATTCATGGCCTAACCAAAGCGCGATGACCGCTCGATCGACACCCTCTTGTAACAACTCCATGGCCAGCGTGTGCCTCAAAACATGCGGCGTAACGTGCTTTTGGCGGAGTGATGGACAAGTGTGGCCAGCGTGTGCCACGTGCTTGGCGAGTAGGTCTGACACGCTGTCAGGGCTGAGCCGACCGCCACTGGCGCTGGGAAACAGGGCTTGGGCATTGTGTCTTGTCGGCTCCTGTAACCACGCCTTCAGAACCGCCGCCGTCATCTTGGTGAGCGGGGTGCAGCGCTCCTTACGCCCTTTGCCCACACAGCGCACATAGGCTCCGGTGCCCAAAGACACGTCGGGGCGTTGCAGGCCGGTCAACTCCGACAAGCGCAAGCCGGTCTGCACGGCTACCAATAACAAGGCGTGGTCGCGACGTCCAAACCAAGTCCTTTGGTCAGGGGCCGCCAGTAACGCATCGACTTCAGAGCGATTCAGGAAGTGAACCAAGGCGCGCGTGTGGCGCTTACTCGGTATGGCCAGCACGCGCTGAATTTGAGAGGCACGGGAAGGCTCTTCGTAAGCGGCATAGTGGAAGAAGGACCGGATCGCCGTCAAACGAAGATTCCGGCTACGGGCAGTGATACCCCGACTGTTTTCCAAATCGTCCAGGAAGGCCGCAATCAGTGGGGCATCGATCTCTGTCAAATCTAAACGCGATGGTGGCTTGTGCAAACGCCCCTGCGCGAAGGTCAGGAGCAGACGGAAAGTGTCCCGATAGGAGCTGATGGTGTGAGGACTTGCTTGCCGCTGGCTCATGAGGCGCTGAGTAAAGAAGTTCTCCAGTAACGCGGCCAGAGTGGCAGGGGATTTCATGCTTGCCCCTCCCAGCGCTTTTCCAGGCGCTTGACGACCAAGCCCATCAGCTCGGGGCAAGCCGTTAGATACCAGTAAGTGTCGGCCACGTGGACATGTCCCAGGTAGGTTGACAAGATGGGCAGACGACGTTCGGGGTCCTGGCCCGAACGGTACCACCGGATCAGTGTCTTTACCGCGAAGCGGTGACGAAAATCGTGAAGGCGAGGTCCATGGCTGGCGGAAGCCTCGCGCAATCCCACTCGTCGGGACAAATCGTAAAACGTCCGCCGGACTTGGCTGCCATCCAGCCTCGTTCCACGTTGGGACACAAAAAAGTGGGAGGCGGGCCGGTTGCCCAGCAAGCGGTCACGACGCGCCGCATAGCCGGAGAGCACCTTACGGGTCGAGGGATGAAGGGGCACCAGTCGGGACTTGCCAAACTTGGCCCCTCGAACCGTCAGAATACCTTCTCTGAGGTCAACATCTTCACATTGCAGGTTGAGGGCCTCACTGATGCGCAAGCCGGTTACCGACAACAATCCAAAGAGACAGTGGTAGGTTCGACCTCGCAGACCATGAGCCGGCGGTAACTGTTGAGCGGCGCAGAGCAGTCGCCGTACCTCGTCGTCACTATACAAATACGGCCGGGCGCGGCCGGGGCGATGAGGTAACAACCCCCAGGGTGGAATTTCAGTTCTCGAGTCATGCGCACTCCAATAGCGCGCAAACCCCCGCACGAAACTAAGCCGCCGGGCCCATTCTGCAGGCCGCGCCTCAGGATCCTGCTGTGCCCACTGCATGGCCAGGGGAGTGGTAAGGTGGGGCGCGCTGCGCGTTCCGAGAAAGGCAGCGAAATTCAGCAGGCCGATGTGCACGTCGTGCAGTTTGTATCCCAAACTGCGGCGCATCTGGATATAGTCCTCGACGCTTTTACGCCAGGGGTTCATCGCTCACCTCCCGGCCAGGCCAATGCCAGAGTCGCCAGCGAAGTGATGTCGACCTTGGCGTAGAGAGCCGTGGTCTGAGGGCTTTGATGGCGCAGAACTTCGCCAATCTCGGCTAAAGACGCACCTTTCCGGAGCATTTGGCAAGCGAGGCCGTGGCGGAGCTGATGGGCTCCCTTCCGCGGCGAATCAATCCCAGCCCGTGCCAGTGCATGTTTCACCACGCAACAAATCGCCGACGTACTCCTGAAGCCTCGAACCGGCGCCCGGGCACGCAGAAAGACCCATCGGCTGGTGGTGCGCGGCCGTCCCTTGCGCAAATACGCGGCCAGGGCCTTCCCGACATCCCGAGGAAGCGGCAGTTGGGAATCGTGGCCACCCTTTCCATGCACCGTGATCAACCCGCCCTGCCAATCCAGATCCTCCAGAGTGAGCGTCTTAACCTCGCCGCCGCGCAAACCCAGTCGTGCCAGAAGCAATAGGATCGCGTAATCTCGTCTGCCCACGGCTGTCCGCCGGTCGCAGGCGGCCAACACACGTTCCGTCTGGGCGGACGGAAGCGCTCTGGGTAGGGTTGATTGCGACCAATTCGCCACCGCGGGCACACAGGCGGCAAGGTCGTTGTGGAGGTCTCCGCGATATCGAGCAAATCGTAGGAACGAGCGCAGCGCCGTGGTCATCAATTGAACTTGCTTGCTATGAATGGAAGCGGCCCGCCGCTGGACAAAACCGATTACGTCGGCGCCCGAGAGAGCAGTTAAGTCGACGGGGCCAGTGCCAAAACGTCCGGCCAGAAACTCACCAACGAAGGGCGTGTAGTTGGTGAGCGTCGCCGAGGTGAGTGCTCGTTCTTGCCGCAAATAGAGACGAAATTCGTCTCTCAGCTTCTCCGCTGGCGTTAGCGCCGGCAAGGACGCTTGGGGAATTACCCCCAGGCGAAGCAACAGGCTCGAGAGCCGGTTCAGTGTTGCCAAGTCCTCTCGCCGAGGGCGCCGATACCGCGCCCGCCATCGCAGGTAGGGTTGAAAGTGGTTGATCCCAATCTGCGGCGCACTGATCCGACGTTTGGCCAGCCACCGACTGAAGTCAGCAACCAGGCGAATCTGCAACTCCGCCGACTGTTGGGCATAGCCTTCCGCGCGCAACTCGGCCGCGTAGCCGTCAATGTACTTACCCAGAGGCCCCTCATGCAGGCGCAATCGGGTTTCGGGATTCTTGAAAAATGGGTTCATGGGTGTTCTCCTTTACACAACAGCGTGTCAGGAAAACACCGATCCGACTATGCCGGGAAAATTCACATTACGCAGCTGATCGCCGGGCAAAAGCCAATCTCGCCCGGCATAGTCCGGAGGTCGGAATAGTGCCTCAGCGTGTGCGGATGAACACGGTTGTGGAGACCCGCGCGTAAGGCAGCCTGGTGGCAGGCATGCCAGATCACCTTGGAAGTAATCGGATCTGGGGCCGTATGCGAACGATTACCGGGGAAAAGCCATGTCTTGGGCTTCAGTCCGCGCCAGTGCTCGCGCAAGGCTTCTAGCAGGACGGGGCTGAGCATGACGTCCCGATCCTTACGGCCCTTGCCGCCCTGGATGTGGACGACCATCCTTTGACTATCGACGTCGCTAACCTTCAAGCGAGCCACTTCGGCGCGGCGTGCTCCGGTTGCGTAGAGGGTCATCAGCAAAATGCGGTAGAAGGGAGTGGGCGCTGCGTTAATGAGTTGGGCGACCTCCGCCTGGCTCAGCACCGACGGCAGGCGGTGCACTTTCTTGGGATAAGGCGTCACTGCCACGCTCCAGGGCCTCCTCAAAGTCTTAACGAAGAAGAAGCGTAACGCAGCTAAGCGTTGGTTGACGGTGTTGGGATCCAGCTTTCGCTGACGGAGCAAGTAGGCCTGGTACTGGCGGATGTGCTCGGGACCCAACTGGTCCGGAGGGCGATGGAAGTAACGGGCAAAATCTTCCACCGCAGGGATGTAACACTCGATGGTCCTCGGAGAGTAATTTCGACGCTCGAGTTCTTCGAGCATCATTTTGCGTAAACGGGTCATAGGGAACCTCCTTATGACCCGACAATAACCTAGCTCAGCACTACCACCACCACTCCCACGCACGCGAAGCGTCCGCCGCCCTAGCGGCTTCGTTGTGTACTGGGCATGTTCAGCAGCTTGGAGGTGAAAGTCCTCTGGCCAACCTGATGGAGGTGAAGGCCTAGTGATGATGCAAGGGCTACCGCCGCGAGGTGGGGTCCGAAGGAAGCATGGAGCAAACGTGCGAGTCGATGGACAAAAACCGGATACAAGGCGCCAGCACCGGACGAGCGGGCAACTTACCGCGAAGTCCACTTCCATCAAGGTGCGAAGCGTAGATTCGGCGATTGTGCGCGGAAGGCGGCTGAACTTACCCCAGGAGATCTGCTCCGTGTCGCGTAGGCGACTGAGGCGACCGAAAGGCAGCCTGACCGCGGAGCAGAAGTCAGCAGAGGGCATAGTATCCGGCCACGGAGAAGGCCCGAACGAGAAGGAGTGGTGAGTAGGCCATGAGTCTCACAGACGACCAGCAGCAGAATATCCAGATGAAACTGGACTTCTCATCTGCGCTGACGGGTGCAGCCCGAGGTGTCGCAGGGGAAGAGACTGAATCGTCGGGGGCGACAAGTGGACCCGAAAACCCCGCTAAAACCGACCGATTGATGGAGGAGGTATGTGAGCGAGAAAATCTGAAGGAGGCATTGCGGCAGGTGAAGGCGAACAAGGGTAGTTCGGGCGTCGACGGCATGACAGTCGTGGCGCTGTCGGATTATCTGAAGCAGCACTGGCCAGCCATCCGGGAACAACTGTTGAGCGGGACCTACGAGCCGAAACCGGTAAGGCGGGTGGAAATCCCCAAGCCGGACGGAGGGGTGCGAAAGCTTGGCATCCCGACGGTGTTGGATCGATTTATCCAGCAAGCGGTAATGCAGGTTCTACAGAGGCGGTGGGACCGGACGTTTTCCGACTACAGCTACGGTTTTCGGCCGGGACGGTCGGCTCATCAGGCGGTGGCCCAGGCGCAGCAGTACATCGCTGCTGGTTACGGCTGGGTGGTTGATCTTGATTTGGAGAAATTCTTCGATCGAGTCAATCACGACAAACTGATGGGCAGGATCGCGAACCGGATCGAGGACAAGCGGCTGCTAAAACTCATCCGGACATTTCTGAATGCCGGGGTGATGGAGAACGGTTTGGTTAGCCCTAGTGTGGAAGGGACCCCCCAAGGGGGACCTCTTTCGCCCCTGTTAAGCAACCTCGTGCTCGACGAACTCGACCGCGAACTGGAGCGCCGGGGACATCGCTTTGTTCGCTACGCGGACGACAGCAACATTTACGTTCGCAGCGAGCGGGCGGGTCAACGGGTGATGGAGAGCATCACGCGATTCATCACGCAAAGGCTCAAGCTCAAGGTAAACGAGACGAAGAGTGCGGTGGCGCGACCACAGGAACGCAAGTTCCTCGGGTTCAGCTTTAGCGCCGGTCCGGAGGTCAAGCGTGTCATAGCGCCCAAGGCCTTGGATCGGTTTAAGCAACGAATTCGGGAGACCACGCGAAGGGCGAAGGGCGTCAGCATCGAGACGACGATGGAGGAGTTGGCCCCGTATCTGCGGGGCTGGCGCAACTATTTCGGCTTCTGCGAAACGCCTGAGGTGCTGATCGGCCTGAGCCGCTGGGTTCGGCTAAGACTTCGAAGCGCTCTGTGGCGGCAGTGGAAAACCCCACGTCGTCGCCGAGCGGCTTTGTTGAAACTAGGGGTTCGTCCGCGCCTCGCCAGTCACACGGCTGGCAGCGGACGTGGTCCTTGGTATCTTGCCCGCGCCAAGGCCCTATCTGTGGGGCTTTCCAATGCTCACTTCAAATCGCTCGGACTTCCGACACTGATCGATGGGTACTAGCGCAACCAACTCGAACCGCCGTGTACGGACCCGTACGCACGGTGGTGTGGCAGGGGTCGGCGGGTGACCGCCGCCCCTATGCCGATCAAACGGGGTTCTGGGATGTGTGAACCTACGCTCCTCTCTGCTTGGACGTATTACGGCCTAAGCGTACTTTGAGTCGCCGTCGCCAAACCCCACTTTACAAGGAAGGTAAGCCGACCAATTGACCAATGCTCGACTCGTCGAGCAGGCGCTCGTCGAGTTCAATGGCGTGTGCCACAGCTCGGTTGGCACGACATGCGCTGCGAAAAAACGCCAAGCTCCACGACGTGGACATTGCACTCGAAAGACGAAAGCAGAGCCCGGCGTGTTGGGTAGTGGGGTGTTCACTGAAGCATCCACTGAGCAAGCTGGTTCTCACAACTGTCGACCCGTGAAAAAAAGTTGGAATGCTACCTTCTGTTCCGAAACAAACGACCGAATTGCATCGCCTGCAGTTCGTGAGGCGATCGACTCAACCCTGGTTCTCACAATCGCCGACCCGCGAAAAATAATTCCCAAGGTTGACTAACCCCGCTGAAATGCGCGACTTGCTTGCCTTCCCTACTTCCTCATGATTGAGGTGGACGTTCCATGCAGGGTGAGCGCGCGATCCTCACGAAAGCGCTGATAGCTTGAGCAAACTTCTCTGTTTCCTGCCTGTCTTCCCCTCCTCGCAGTATTCCAGCCTCATTTGACGCAAAAACAATCTCCGATTACTTTTCGCAACGGGCCGCCGTTGTTCAGCAGTTTTCGGAATCGGAACAACAGCAGGCGGGAAAGGAGGGTACCGATTCATGCGCATGAAGTGGGACAGGGCACTGAAAAAGCCACTCGCGGTGGGCGCGATCTGCCTCGTGCTGGCTGCGCAGTATGTCCTGGCTCAAAACCTGGGTCAAAACCCACAATTCAATGTAGCTGTTCAAGGTCAAACGGGGGCGCAACCGGAAGGTGCGTTCCTCAACTTCATCAACTGGGTAGGCAACGTGATCGCGCCCGTGGGCGCGGGCGGGGCGGTGCTGGGGGCCATCATAGCTTGGCTCACAGGCCGAGGCTTTGGCCGATGGCTTTTTGCGGCAGGAGCACTGCTCGCGGTCTCAGGCGTTACGCGATTGATTGAGTATTGGATCACGAACGGAACAGGAGGTGTCACCTAGAAAAAGAGCGGGAATCCCCGAAGTGAAAGGGGCAGGCAACCCTGCATCTCGAAGAAAGGGTTGCCTGCCACAAATCCAGCAATTGAATTCATCTTTTAGGCGAAGAGTCAAAACCATGGCCGTACCACAACTTTTGAACGACATCGTGAACGTTTTATTACTGCTAGCACCGTCCGCGGCAGTTCTATGCCTCGTATTAGCAGGCATTAGCTTGCGGCGTGAAGGCGGTGGAACGAGCTTCCTGATCGGTGGGGGTTTTACAAAGTGGATGTTCTGGGCAGTCATTTTCCTCACCCTCCAGCCGCTGCTCAGTTGGTTCAGTTCGTTCGGGGTCAGCGTGCCGCTGCCAGGGGGCGGAGTCGCGAGTTCCTGGCTTTCGACTTTCCAGGCGAGTGTGGGGAGCTTTGTGACCAACTTTGTGGTCGTGCGGCTGGCAACGACGCTCGCGGCGTACTTCGTGCTGCGGGCCATCCTGGATTCGGCCGCAGGGGAGCATCCCCTGCCGTCGATTTTGACCGCCATGTTCTTGCTCGGCATCCAGACGACTTACAACCTTCTTCAGAGTTACAACTCCGGAACGCAGTACGCGACGGCGGATGTACTGGACAGCCTTTGGACCTACCTCGTCGGCACCATCATGCCGATCGCGGCGGGCCTCGCCATCATCGGAGCAATCATTAACGTGGCTACGCGACGGCCGGCGCTTCGCCTGGCGGGTGTGGCTCTGGGTTTGTTGTCGGTCGCGGCACTCTGGAAGTTGGTGCTAGCCATGATGGCTTAGAGGCGGAGCTAATATGTCCTTCTACAACGGCATTCTCAACCTGACCAACTGGGGCGGCAACGTTATCCTGCCCACGCTGGCAGGTCTGTTTATTGCTATCGCCATCATCCAGTTCTCCAAAGGCAAGGAGTACTCGTATGCGATGTACGGCGGGTTCATGTGTCTCATGGCTTCGGGCCTCTTGCGTGCTTTCGAGACTTTCGCTTCGCAGCGCGCCTGGAACGACCCCAACCTGGTCTGGGCTGCGGTAGCCAGCTTCGTGGACTGGATCTGCAACGTACTTCTGCCGATCTACGCGGCCTTGCAGGTGGCCGCCGGCGGATTACAACTGGCCGGAGTAACCAACCGACACCAGCCGATCTCATGGATGCGGCACTTCGCCGCCGCAGGATTGTGTCTGCTGGTGTCGGGATTGCTTCGGCTCGGGGAGTTCTTTGTAACTCGTGGTACGGGAGGCGTGACCTAATGGGAGGAAATCATGGCGCTTGACGTGACACCTGTTTATCGCAACTTACGAACGCGAGTAACGTTCCTCGGACTCGAGGCCGAGGACCTGTTTGCCATCCTGGCGCTGGCCGTGGTCACAAACATTCTCGGCCGGTTCCTGAAACGGGAGATGTTCGGCCTGCCCATGAACATGATCATGCAGTACCTGGTCCCCTTGCTGAGCATCCCCGCCTTGATGTTGTTCAAGTACGGAAAACAACGAGGGTATCTGCTCGATTGGGTGATGTTCCATTCTAGGCCCCACGTCTATTCAGCGCTTGAACACGACTCGCAATTGACCCGGGAATACCTCCAGCCTGAGGAGGAGATATGCCGGTGACACTTCAACAACACGAGAAGTCGCTCGCCGCGCCGGCGCTCTGCGAGCAACTGCGCATTCGCGACCTCCTGGATAACGTCGCCATTCAAATTGATGGCTCGTTCGTCGCCGGCTACGAGCTCGGCGGCGTGCACTCCTATTATGCGAGCGACGAGATGAGGAATCGAGACAAGAACGGGCTTGAAGCCTTGGTTCGGTCGCTGCCGGAGCGCTCCATGCGGATGCAGATGCGATTCGAGATTGCCGAAGGCTATGGCGACTTGGTCAGCCGCTACAACCGGGAGCAACGGAATGAAAGCCCTGTGTTGCAAGCGGTCGACCGAGTCCACGCCGACCTCTGGCGCAGCAGGGACAGCGACGGGCTGTACCTCCGCCACTTGCTCCACGCCTATTTCATCTGGAACCCTAGAATTCACCACCAGTCGCCGGACCTCGAGTGGAAGAAAAAGATGCGGGGCTCAAGCGCCAGCCTTTCGGCTACCAAGTGCATCGAGCGGACGCGTCGCGAGCACGAGGACCTCCTCGCGGAGTTCAACAGTTTGATGTCTGGGGTTGAAGCAACACTTCAGGCGACCGGCATGGTGATACGCCGAATGCCCCACGACCGTATCTTCGGCGAGGTCAAGCGGGCGCTTTATCCGGTAGGGGACGATGCCGTCCCGTACCGCCCTCCTGAGAAATCGCTCGTTTATGACAGCGCTCGAAGCCAGATGGCCAACGTCAACATTGAGGACGAGACGGACGATTATCTCAAAATCGGCGGCTTACTCTATTCCTGGATCACTCTCAAGGATCTGCCTGATGCCACCTTCCCGGGCATTCTACGCGAACTCATGCTGATGGAGTTCCCTCTTGTCGTTAACGCGGAGGTGATTCTTCCCGACCAGGCCAAGATGGTGAAGCACTACAAGAGCCGGCTGCGGAAGATGTCAGCGGCACAGAGGGATTTTCATGGCGGCTTCCGAGTCAATGTGGACGCCCAGGTGGCGGAAAAGCAGTTGATGAAAGTCTTGCAGGACCTCATTTCAAGCTCGCTCAAGAGTTGCAGGATGAGCCTGACTGTTGCGGTACGAACATCCAGGCCGCCGCGCAGCAGGCTGGAACACGTGGAGGCCGAGCGGACCCTGGCAGACCGCCGGCAGCGGGTGCTCCATGCCATTGCCCGCATGAACGGGAGCCGTGGAATTCCGGAGTCTTTGGCGCAGAAGCGCCTGTTCTTTGGAGGGCTTCCGGCGATGGCAGGGGAAAACAAAAGAGAGCTTGACGTGCTCACCCTTCATGCGGCGGACTTGTTACCTGTCGAGATGCCATGGGAGGGGACACCGAACTCGCCTCTCATGCTTTTTGAGACTCCTCACCACCGATTGATCCCATTCTCGCCGTTCGATTCGAGCTTGGGCGACGCCAACATGCTCATCATGGCGAAAAGCGGGGGTGGAAAGACCTTCATGGCCCAGCTTTTCCTGGTCATGATGGCGCGCGCCAACCCCCTAATTTCCATTTTGGAACGTGGCGATTCCTACCGGCCGCTGGTGGAACTGATGGGTGGCCGGGTGATCGAAGTGGACCTTGAAGGTAGCGAAACCCTAAACCCCTGGGATTTGCCGCCGGGCGAAACCTCGCCCAGCAAAGACAAGATCGCATTTCTCAAGAACCTGACACGGCACATGCTGGGTGACAGCCCCGGCTCAGACACGTCCCTTCTTGACAACCTGATTAGCGATGCCATCGCACGCACTTATAAGCGCTGTGGCATCCGGTACTCGAATCCCATCCCTACGTTCAATGACCTACGGGAAGAGCTGGCGCAATGGCGGGATGAGGAGCGGATGCAGCGCACGATCGACGAGGCCAAGCTGGCCGCGATCAAGCTCCGGTCGTGGACGGGAGAAAAGGGTATTTACGCCAAGCTGTTCGACGCCCCGACGTCGCTCAAGATTGACAGTAATTGGCTGTTCTTCGATGTGGAGGGACTCAGTTCCGACCCGCGCCTCGAAACCGCCATGAGCATGCTGATCGCCAATGTGATGGCGACCAGGGCGGCGGGAAGGAAGGGACAACCCAGCATCACCGTGCTTGATGAGTGCTGGTCGTTGCTCGATTCACCGTCGCTAGCGCCGGAAGTCGTGCAACTGTTTCGCACCGCCCGCAAGCGGAATTCGAGCGTCTGGGGCATTTCGCAGACGGTGGAAGATTTTGTGGGCACCGAGCTCCAGCCTCGCGAGCATGGGCCTGGCATCCTGAAGAATGCGACCACCAGGATCGTCGGCCAGCAGCCGGGCGACGTTGGTCCGCTCGCGACGCACCTCTCCCTGAACCCGGTGGCGCTTAATGAGATCAAGCTTTTCAACGCCCCGCGCAAAGGACAATATGCCGAAGTTCTTTTGGTCCTCGGCGACAAGGCTGACACCACGCAGACCATACGGATCGTGCCCACCCCGATTGACTACTGGATCTGCACAACTTTTCCCAGGGAGCGCCGCTACCGCACCTGGTTCCTGAAGACTCGCCAGCATCAGCCCTTGCTCGACTCGTATCGGGAGCTGGGGCAGAAGTTTCCGCAAGGCTTGGCGGATGTGCAACCTCTCGCCGAGGAGCTGTCCGGGGAAGTCAATGCAGCTTTTGCACAGACAGGAAGGTAAGCATCGTGAGTGATGGAGGAGACCATATGACGTTTTTGTTCTTCGTGATTTTTTCATGGTTTGTGGTGAAGGCCAAAACGCAGCGGCAGGTGCTTGCGTTGGCGCTTGCGGGGACGACCGCGGCAGTGCTTGTCGCCCCGCCGCGTGTTCAGGCGCAGAGCAGCTTGGTGGGGGCTATCCAGGCGGTTCTCAACGTGATCAACGGAATCATCCATACGGGACTCACTTCCATAAATTCCGTTAGAACCGCCATCAACAGTCTTTACCAAAACGTCGTCTGGCCGGTTCAGCTAATTAACCTGGCTCGCCAACAGGTTACGCAGATGATTGCGCAGTATCGGAACCTGATGTGGGGCATCCTCAGAATCAACGTGGCGAGCGCGACGCTTCCCCCAACCCAGCAGTTGGAGCGGGTCATAAGAGACCAGCAAACGGGCGACTTTGCCCTTTTGACGACAAGTTATGGGAATGCCTACGGCCCAGTACCGGTTTCGACCGCGGCGAGCCCCCCTGATCGCGCCATGACGGATGTGGATGATGCCATGGCCCTCGACACTCTGAAGACCTTGAAGAAGACAGACGAAGCCGGAACCCTGGCGTTGCAAGCTGGGGACCAACTGGAGAGCGGAGCCGGCGTGGCGGCGCCCGGCTCGTCGCCCTTCCTGACTGCCACCGCGGTGGTAGCCAGCATCCAGTGCCAAGCCCTGACCCAGAAGATGCTTGCCGCTGACCTTCGGCAGGAGGCGGCCCGTCTGGCGCACGAGAGCGCTCTCCTCAAGCGGAGCACAACCTACACCGGCCAGGTCGGCGACCAAATTATCAATCTGCTAAAGCGCAACTAAGCGCCAATGGAGGGAAACACGTGAAAAAGGCTCTGAGCATGGGTTTTGAAAGGTGCAAGTGCGGTCTCCGCTGGACTTGGGGACACAAGCTGCGGGTGGCAGTATTGGCCCTTGTCCTGGTGATGCTCGCGCCACGGCAGGTCAAAAGCCAGCTCCTGGATCCCTGTTGCGCCATCCTCGTGGCGGGACTCACCACAATTTCAAGCACCATGAGCAATGTGATCGGCGGGGGGTTGAACAGTATCCTCACTGTGGACCGGGCCATCCAGAACTTCGAGCAGACGGTCGTCTGGCCGCTAGCGCAAGTCACCCAAGCGCACAAACTGGTCAATAGCACGCAGAGTACTTTCAACATGATCCAGACTGTCACGCGGATACCCGTGAACAGCGCGACACTGCCCGCGCCCCAACAGCTCGAACAAATCCTGTTATCAGCCGACGCGAACCAGATCGGCCAGACGAGCGCGAGTTACTCGGTCGTGTACGGTCCGGTGCCGAACGTAACGGCGGCTTCCCAGGACGTCCGCAACAGGATTGACATGGCCGACGCCGCGGCCCAGGCGGCGATGAAGCGTTCCATCGCCATCGACAACCTTGCGAACCTGGAGATCCAAGCAGCCAACCAGATTAACCAAAGCCTCCAGATTGCGGCGCCGGGCAGCGCCCCCATTATCGAGGCACAGGCCGATGCCTGGCTCGTGCGCGCCAATGCCTATACGCAAGCCGCCATCGCCGACTTGATGCGGGTGCGGGCGATTGACCTCGCGGACGCGGGCGCCAACATCAAGTCGGGAGCTACCAGCACGACGAACCTGGGGCAGGAGTTAATCAACCTTCTTAAGAGGCGATGAATGGGCCAGTTCTATTTTGAACAACTTCTCGGGACTGCGCTGCAGGGGATTGACGGCTACAACATCACCGCCACGGTGCTGGGAGTGGCCGGTACGATCCTGCTGCTCAGCTTCCTGTACAGCGTATACCAGGCTTTTAGCATGGGCGGGGACGTGCGGATGCTGGCCATCGGCGGCATCGCGTACTTCATTCTCGGACTTGTGTTCCTCAACTACGGCAGGGTGTTCCGGGACGTTCTCGGCATGTTCAACTCCGTGGCGGATTTCATTTACAGCAGCGTGGGAGTGGGGGACCTCTTCAATAACTGGCTGAACGACTTGAGCAATTACATGACCCAGAATGGTTGGTCCAGCATTTGGGGACTTATTGCGGGCGGCATCTCGGGACTGCTGGGTGCGCTGCTGATCCTGGTTGCCTTCGTCATCTTTCCGCTTTCTTACACCCTCTTCACGCTCTTCTATGCGCTTTACGGGACGGTTCTTTACGTGGTTGGTCCCTTTGTACTGGCGCTGCTGCCGGCGCGTGGCTTTGGCCAGCTTGCACGGACCTATCTCGTGAATCTCATGGTCTTTGGGGCATGGGGTTTGATCTATGCGATTATTCAAGCCCTCATGACCGCCGTGAACATGGGCAGCCTCAATGCCGTATTGAACGCGAACGGAATCCTGAACAGCTTTCTGGGCTCGGGCCAAGTAATTCTCCTGGCTCTTGCGAGCATTGTGTTCTCGATCGCCATAGCTTTCATTCCGTTTATCGCCAGCCGGATTGTGCGAGGAGAGGTGGGCAGCACAATGCTGGTCGCAGTGGGGACAGTCGTGACCGCAGCGAAGTTGGCGGCGAGGAGCTATGGTGCAAGTGGTGGGGGCGGTGGGGGAGGCGGCGGAGGCGGGGGTGGCAGCAGTGGTGGCGCGTAGGTACAGGCTTGCTGTGGGGCCGAGCAGCGTTCGGCCCAAGACGGTTCGTATGCCCCCGCCGTTATGGACCAATGCCTTTGGAAGTGGAGGATGTGACGAATGAAGGGCAACATTCAGGCAAATAAGCCGGAGGCCACGTGGTACACGAAGTACTACGAGCACGACGGCATGCTCCGCGCTTATGCCAATCGATCAATGGTGTTGGCGATGGTGTTTGGCGCGCTGGCCTTGATTTCGTTGGCCTTCGCCATCTATGTCCGTTTGCAGCCGCCGACGGTGATCCGGGTCGACAAGGATGGCAACGCCACCGTGGTAGGCGCTGCAGCTCATCCCCCGGGGAAGTCAGGCTTTTCGTTTGGGTTGTCAGCGGAGGCGGCGGCCGAAGCGGCTCCCACGGACCTCGAAGGCAGAGCGGCCGTCCGACGCTTCCTCGATCACTACCTGTCTTACACGCCCGATTCCGTGGACCGGAACTTGTCCGAGTCACTCAACATGATGACCGCCAACCTGCGGCAGTACACGCTGGACCGGCTCCGTGACGAAGATACGGTGGGAAAAATCAAGGATGAACACATCATCTCCGACTTTCGCATCCGCACGATTGAGGCGGTGAAAGGAACTGCTTGGGCATATGTTGCCTTCGGGGTGAAAGAAGTCCACAGAGTTCACAACGGGACCGAGAGTAGCGACCGAATCGTGGCGCGCTATAACGTGCGGCTGGTGGAGGAACGACGGTCAGAAACAAATCCCAGCGGCCTGTTGGTAGCCCAGTACTCCGAGCAACAAATGGTCGGCGACCGGGAAAACGGGCTGTTGCAAAACAGCCCGCTCGAGTCCGAGGGAGCCGACAAGTAAAGGCTGCCATTGGGGCAGCAGCCCGCCAGAGGTTATCTGGCATGCAAGAAAACGGCGGCTCGCTGGCGAGAGCGAGCCGCCAGGAAGGAGGTTTGAGTATGGCAACAGGCAGTGCAGTTGAGGAGGCGAAGGGCACTCAGCCTGTGGCTCGGACTTCTCGCCGACGGTCGACCCCGCAGGAGCAAGCCCCGACAGGGAGCGTCCGGTTCTTTCTAGCCAAAGCCGGCGCCAATGGCACAATCCCGTCGCTGGATCGGGAGATTGCGACCGAGGGGGAAGCTAAAATCGAGTCACTCAAGAGCGGCTTGAATTATTACAGTCTCATCGAGTGGCACGCCACGGCGGACTTTACGGGGAAGAATCCCCAGGTAAGGAGTGAGCCTGTTAAAAGATAACCGCGGCATTTTTCTAATACGGCTTCATTTACAGACGAAGTTAGATCCGTCAAAGCCTTCTGCAAGCTTCATTGCGGTTCAGTGCTGGGCTTGGTCCAGTCGTTAAAACTGACTGGGAATTATTCTCCAGGCAGTGGAAAGCGAAGGGACCCTTTCCAGCAACCTCTCTTCTGTTCTGCGTTTGCAGACAGGAACTGAGGCGTCAAGGTGATGCCAAGCAGTTCGCAGTTTTAACTTGTCGTCAACCGATCCAGGTACGACTTGCAGCTTTGGCTCTTGGAATTCTGCCAAAGCGCGCAGGTCGCTAACAACCGAATAGGCCGGCTCTTCGAGTCCGGCCGTAAACCTCGTTTGCGGCACAGGACAGTGAAGAGACCGGCAGCGTCGGCCTCCTTTTCTGCCTGTGACCCACCAGAAAAGGAGAAAAGCCATGTCAAGGACAAGAGATAACAGCGCGACGCCGGTTGTCGCGCTCGAAATCAACAAAGAGGGTCGTTTGTCAAGGAAGCTCATGGAACTGGATCGCCAAGCCACACTCGAGAATACTTTGTTGCAGTCGCTCTATCCGGGGATTCGTGTGGCGACGGTTGATGTGCCGCGAGAGCCGCTGGACTCGTTCGAACAAGCTCTCGTCGAACAGGCGCTCGTCAGGATCGAGTTCAACGGCGTGCGCTATAGCCTGGTCGGCGCGACGGGCTCTGCGAAAAATGGCAAGTTCTACGCCGTGGATACTGCACACGAGAAGAAGATAGCAGAGCGATTCCGTAGCTCGCCTCAGGCAGCGATCACCTACTTTGGCATTCTCGTCTCTTCTTGCAAGGTACGTATCGAGGAGCCGGATTGCCGAGTGCTGGTGGTTGAGGATCACGAACTGGGCACGAACGATTGCCGAGGGTGGATTTCTCAATCGCTCTTTCTCAAGCTCAATCTGCCTGCACACCGTTTCTACCAGTTTCGTTTGGCCTTTGACAAAACCCAGGCCAAAGGATCGTTCAAGGTGATGGGTGATGATGTGGCGCAGAAATTGGAAGCCGACATCATCCTGCCCAAGTCCGCGGTCAAGCCCGATTACCGAGGCGGCTTGGTACGTTCCTTTCGGTCGCTACTCGGGGACCGGCAGGCGCATGCTTACCGTGGTCACATCGTTCTCGGCATCCGTGAGGTCTCCCGCGATCTTCAGTTCAGGTCGAGTTACACGCTGGTGGAACACGCACCCGCAGACTCGATTGAGCTCGAGATCAAAGCCTATGCCCTCCAGGAAATCGAGAAGTTGGAGGCAGCGGTGAAAGAAGGGGACTTCACGGAACTCTTCCGTATCCTGGGAACTGAGGAGGCCCAGCGTTCGATCGAATCCGAGGAAGGGACCGCACCGGAGTACACGAGCGTTGAAAACACCATTGTCGAGGCTGTGCTCAAGGCGGATCCGACCGGGTACATCGTGCGACACCCATTCATTAACCGCCAGTTGCAGCGGCTTTTGGCAAAGTGGGCGTTCAAGCTATGTACCTCAGGAGGCTTCCTGATGCCCGGATTCACACTCGCGGATGACGGGTACCTCCTTCTACACAACGGGGAAGTCTTTTCGGGTTCGGATTGGATTCCGCAGGACCAAGCCATTACACCACTGCGCTGCCGCCAGGGCCTTCTGGTACGCTACCCGATCCGGATGAAAGAAGATTTGCTTCCCTTCCAGAATCTTTCCACAGAAGAGGCGGTCAGTCTGTTGGGCACCAATTTGAAGAATGGCGGGTGCACGCTGAGCGAGCCGCAGGTCCTCGATCTATTTGACCAGCAGCTTCGTTTGAAGGGCACCTTCACGCTGCATTCGGAAACCGCCAAAAGAAACGGAGGCGATTACGACTTCGACCAGGTATGCGTGGTCGAGGGTGACCGCTTCCCACGGTTCGTCCAGGACCGCTTTGCTTATCAAGAGCAGAAGTTCAATCCCAAGAATAAACTCCAGAAAAAGCAAAGCCCTTGGTGGAACCTGCCCCAGGTGGCGATGATGGCGCGGGGCAACCGCATCGGTTCTATCACCGACCTCAAGACCTCGTGTCTCGCCGCCGGCAAGACGGACTTCGCAAACCAACTCGTCGACCAGCTCCAAAATGCCATCGACCAGTTGAAGTGGGGAACGGAGCCCGACCAGAAGCTGATCAGCGAGGTGCGCAAACAAGTGACGCCCGCGCCTTGGTTGAAGCTCAAGAACAAGCGGTGTATTTCCGAAATGCCGGAACACCTCGATGTCCCTGAAACCGACAAGATCGGAAAGATGTACGTGTTTCTCCGCCAGCACCTCAACCGGTTCTTCACGGAGACCGCACCACTCAGTGACTTTCGCGGGCTGATTGCAGGCGATCCCTTCAGCCGCGAGATTTACCGGGAGTGCGGCGTTGTCTCGACTTTCTACGCCGTCAACATCGGACTGGTGGTCGAGCGGCGCAGGAAGGTCGAAAAGGCGCTGGAGGAAGCCGAAGCTGAGTTCCAGGCCAAGAAATCCGACCCCGCTACTCGGAAAGAGGCGACCTTCAAGCGCAACCAGGCCCAGGCGGCACTGCACTTTTTCGAGGAACGAAGCCGCCAGGACATCAAAAACCTGATCCACATGGTCCGCAAATGGGCCGAGCAAAAGAATGGGAATCGATTGTCTTATCTGGCCGCACTGCACGCCATTGCCTGCAAAACTGCTGCGGCGTGCCAAAATAAAGACCGGCAGGGCACGGGATCGATCGTGTTCTACGCCTTCCCCCAGGAAATCGTGAACAAAATGGTGGAACGGACCGGCGGCCGGCCAATCACGGTGGCGGTTCCCGAACTCTGTGATGGTGAAGTAGAGATCGATGCCGAAGGGCGTGTTTTTCTGGTTGCTGCTTTCCCGAACGGCGACGGCAGTGTTCATGAACGCCGCATCTTCCACATGCAAGTGACGCACAAGGGTGAGGTGTTTATGGACCGCGACGGGGGCGGAAACCCGGTAATGGTTGACAGGGTTCATCCGTTCTCTATCGAGCCAGGGAGAAGCGAGGTACGCGACGGAAAGGTGATCTTTCCGGGCACGCAACAACGCCCCTTTGTGCCGCGAAGAAAAAAGGTGGACTGAGCAAGAAGCTTCGCGCAGTTCGCCTGCAACAACACAGCAACCTACCCTCGGGGGCTCCAGTCGACGGAGCCTCCGGGGCTTCTCAATAACCTTGAGAGAAGACCGAATGGAGGAGAAACAGCAAATGCGAGGATTAATTATCACTATCGTGACATTGGCGGCGCTTGTGCAGCCAGCCCGGGCACAAAGGATCGAAGTCCAGAAACCCGATCCTAACCGGATTGTGCGCGTCCAAACCGCCCTGAACCATCTGACGGTAATCGAAGTTCGCGAGCCGGTAATCACGGTGGCCGCTGGTAGCCCGGCCTTCAAGATCGAATGGCGGGAAAACAAGGTCTTCATTCAGCCAACGGAGGCTGACGTTGCCACCAACCTCTTCATCTGGACGGCGTCAGGACGAACGAGTTACGAACTGGAGCCTGCGGGCGCCGTCGACGAGATGCACTTTGCCATCGACGAGCCCGCACCGCCTCCAGTGCCTGCGCCACCGACCGCCACAAAGCCATCTTCGCCGGCTGCAACTGGTGTGAGTGCTTCGGAGGTTCTGCTCAACAGCAAACCGATCCGAACGGATGGTTTGAAGACACAAAAGAATCGAGTCATCGTGCTGCTCAAGGACACCTTCCAGGATGACACCAATGAACTGTTCATCCGCTACGCGGTGCGGAACGGAACGCGGGAAGCCTACACGCTGAGTACGCCACAGGTCGTGGCAATAAACGTGAACGGCTCTTCCCACGCTGCGGATCATTTGCCGAACACCCAGTTGACGGAGTCTGCGGCCGCTCATATCGAAGCGGCCGGCGAAAGGCCGGTCGAAGTAGTTACTGGAAAGCTGCGTTCTGTCCGTGTTGAACCTGGACAAGAGACGTTGGGCGTTGTCGGTGTAAGGCTTCCGACGAAAGGAAATGCTCAAACGATCCTGCGCCTTATTTTCCCTCGGGACGCGCAAGGCCAGCCAACCGCTACGATGGTGCTTTAATCATGACAAAAGCATTCACGCAATTAGAAGTTCGTTCGTTGTTGATGGAATATCTCAAGGGCCGTCCGGACCTCGGACTGGGCAAAGCCGTGTCGGCTATAGCTCTCGAGCCTGCCAATCCCTTTGAGCCCGAAGCGCCACGACATCCCAGGAAGGCTTTTGTGCTCGCTGTGTTCTGCCTCTTGGCACTTTTGGGAGTGTTCGTTCACTTCAACTTGTGGTCATGATGGCGAGACCTCCCAATTACGACCGGCGCGAATACCCTCCACTTCTCGAAAGCCTTGAAATTCTCATCGCTGTGGTGATCCTGGCGGTTAGCTGGTTCATTTGGTATGTCGCCCGCAACCGCTACCACTTTACGAGTCCTCAGCTTGAAGAAATAACTCTGTACATGGTCATCAGCGGGCTGGGTGCCGGCGGTGGTATATGGCTTCTGGCCACGCGACGCTCGCGGCGCGAGAAGCAATGGCCGAGTCCTCCCCTGGTGATGCCGCCGAAACGCGATGAAGCTTTCACACGCAAGGCATGGGCTCACGACGCGGTTGTGCTGGGCTACGATGTTCACGGCGAACCCTGGTTTTGGCCTGACAAAGTCCGAGTCATGCAGGGGATCGTCCTGGGCATGACCGGCTCCGGCAAGACGACACTTCTCCGCAACATCATCAGCCAGGATTTGGCGCGAACTGTTGGCCCGCCCGAAGACCCGCGTCACATCCCCATGGTCATCTTCGACGGCAAAGGTGACCTGGAATTCTTTTACGACCTGCTGCCCCATATACACCGCGCCGGCCGCCTGCACCAACTGAGGGTGTTGAATCCCGCACGTCCTGACATCTCCGTCCTCTACAATCCGTTCCATTGTGCGGATGACGACTACATGCCGGTCGTGAACATGGTCTTCGGCTCGTTCAACTTGCACGACGAGTTCTTTGCCAAGCACCAGCTCAACTACCTCGCCGATATCGTCCGGGTGCTGGTGTACACGGGATTGAAGTTCAACTTCTACGACGTGTTGGTGATGGCGATCGATCAAGAAGTGTTGCGTGAGCAGGTGGAGAAGGCGACACGACGCATCGAGCGCGACGCGTCAATCACCACCCAACGCCGCCTGAACTTCGAGATGTCGGTCAAGAATCTCTATCAGTCCTTCCAGGACCGTGAGCGCGTGCCCAAGATCCAGGGACTGCTGAACGAGTGCATGACATTTCTGGATGATGAGTTGTCAGTAATCACCGGACCTTACGAAGACTTGCTCTCGATCGACGAGGTGATCGAGCAGGGGCTGATCCTCTTTGTGACGTTGAACGTGAACAAGAACACCGAACCCGTGCGCGCCCTGGGGAAGATGCTGCTCCAGAACTTGCAGCTCGTGGTTGGCAAGCGCTATGAGAGCGAGGAGCAAAGGCGCCGTAGCAACCGGCCGATGTTCAGCGTTGTACTGGATGAATTCGCTCCCTTCGGTTACCGGAACTTCGCCCAAATTCTACAGACTGCTCGCGGCACGCACACCGCGTTTCTGTTCTCCATGCAGTCGTTGCCACAGCTCATGCAGGTCGGTCGCGGATTCAAGGAAGATGTCACCTCAGCTCCCAACACGACCATGACGCTCCGCACCCGCGACGAGGAAACGGCGCGCTACTTCCTGCAGGCGTCGGCTGAGCACGAAGTTACGCGCCGCAGCCGCTCTATGCTGCGTTGGAAGGTATTTGGGTATGAGAAATACGAGGCGACCGGCCAGGCGGTGGAGCGGGAAGAGCGCGAGACACGCGCGCTCGACGAGCACATCAAGAACTTGCCCAAGGGACAGATGGAAATATTGATGACCGACGACACTCGCGGGACGCTGCACAGACACTTGCACGTCCGGCCGCCGGCTGACGTCAGCTTCCCTAGCTTCGAGCCGGAGATCTACCCCCGCTTGCGCCATTCTCGTGCCGATTCGGTCGGAGCAAACCTGCGCTTCAAGAGTTCCGATCTGGCAGCGACGGCGCGCTTTCCGCGGCGTCCTCCTGGAGGGTCCCGAGCATGAGAACGCGTCCCAATCTCCCGGTCATAATAGCCTGGCTGTCATTGGCGGTTTGTTCGAGCTTCGCACAGAACCAGCCTTCGGGCTCCTCCGTTCCTCGCAGCCGGTACAGCCCAATGGCCGCTGCGCAAGCACAGGGACGCACACACCAACCGCCCGACACCTGGTACGAATTCCTGCTCAAACAGTTCAACCCGAGTGACGTTGACTACGGCGAGTGGATGGAGGAACGTCGCCGCGTACTCCTCGCGGCCAGCGTAAAGAACCCCTATTTCCCATACAGCTTGTGTGTGACCGTCTGGTCGCTGTTGGTGATGATTGCGTATGCCAAGCTACGGATTGATTGCCGCCGTGAGCGTTACCTGACCGAGGAGATGCTGACTGACCTGTACAACCAGGACCTATACTCCCGCCAGGCTGCGAAGGACGCCATCGCGAAGTACAACAATCACGTAGAACACTGCAACCGTGCAATCGAGGCAGGGTCGGGACAGACGATCTCCGGCGGCACATCTGAGATTGACGATCTCAAGGCAAGAATGAAGAAGGCAGCGGACGATCTGCGTTTCATGACTGGCGAAAGAGATCAACTGAGCGAGGAACTGAAACAAAGGTCCGCCGTTGTAACAGACCTGAGTCTGCAACTCCAGGCGCTATCGGAAAAGATCGACGGCAAAGGCGGCGCTCATGCGGTTGGCCAGGCGGGGTTGCCATTGCCTGCTTCGAACGCCGAGTACATGAAGCTCGTCAACTCGCTACAGCAGCAGCTTCTTGCAGAACGCGAAAAGAACAGAAGACTCAAGGGTGCATAAGGATCATGTTGGTGTCGATTACAGGGCTTGGTAGTGTGTGGCGCCGGCGGTTCGGCAACGACCCCGACGACCCGAGGCGATTTGCGCGAGCTGCCTACTACAACACCACGGGCGTGCCGGTAGACGGAACGATCCGTACTCGTTTGAAGGTTGCCGGCCACGCGCGCTTCAACTCAACCGGCGGCTTCAACCCGAATTATCCGCTGCGGATAATCAATCGTGTATTCGAGTGCGATGAGCCGTGTGTCTGGCAAGGACAGAACAAGATCCTGTTCAAGTACATGCTGGCAGCTCCGCGAGAACCCGACCTCTTCTTGGTTGTTGCGAGGCAAAGCGAGATTGGCCGCCTGCACATCGGAAACAGCGTGTGGAAGGCTGACAAAGGGCTGCTCATTTCATTTAGCGAATGCCGTGACCAACAGGAATGCATGTTGCTTTTGCCTGGCCATGGCTGGATACGCAGTGGCGTTGGGACGTTCATCCTTCAGCCGCTGACCGCGCGTCCCTGGATTGCACAGTTGCGGCTTGCGGTGTGACTTGCGCGTCGCCCGTAAACCCTCGCTGTCATTCTGAGCGCAGCGAAGAATCGGGATCTGAAACACTATTGGGAGATTGACAATGCGTTACATCAAACACTGCATCAGCTTGAGTTCCGAACATGACTACCCGCTGCTTCGCCAGGTGTTGCGATCCGGCTTCATCACCCACGACCAACTGTTTGAGTTCATGCAGCTTGGCAAGCACGAGTCGAGCCGCTCGACTTTTAACTGGAGAGCGCGGCGCCTTACCAAGTATGGCATGATCGCGCGGCACATGGTGCCGTCCGCAGGCAAAGCCTTTGTGTATTCCATCACACCTGCTGGGGAAATCGAGCTCGCAGCTATTGGCGAGCAATTCATCACCACGCCCGCCAAGCCGGACCGAAACAATAAAGAACTCCAGGTGGCCCACTCACTCGAACTCAATAACATCTACCTCAGCCTCTTGCGCGCGGATTTGCACGTGCGATGGGTGCCGGAGATCCAATTGCGGTCAAGGAACCTGTCCATGGGTGTCCGCAATGGAAAGGTCTACGACGCAATCGTGACGATCAGAGTGGACGATCGCGACGCAACGTTCGCGCTCGAGTATGAGCGCACGGCCAAGAGCGAGGGACTGTACGCCGAGGTTTTCAATAAGTTCGAGGCCGAGCAAGAGCTCGACCGCTTCCTTTACCTTGCGTCCACCGAGGACGTGCTGAAGTTTGTGTCCTGGCAGTTCAGGAACAGCAAGCGCACCGTCTGCTTCGGACTGCTGGCGGACTGGTATCGCCGCTTGCTCGACACCGAAGTCTTCGACTGGACATGTCATCAATACCGGCCGTTCCGCAGCGCCTTAATCGGTGGCGCCGACCCTGCCCAGGCTTCCACGGGCGTCCTCTCTTAAACTTTTTGCCTACTCTGTGATTATTTGTTGCCCTTCTTTGACTATTCCGGAGGCCCGCCAACCCACTGAGCCCCAGGGTGTTGCTTTCTGACTATATACTGAAATCAGCCGTTTTTGTGCCGCAAACGACAGGTGCTGAAATGGTAGGTAGCAAGAAGTTGTTAGGCGCCTTGTGCGTTCGTGGTCGATCGGTTTTTTGGAGCAGCGTAGCTCCTGTCGCTGTGGTGCGGTGATCAGTTTGCCATGTTCTGGTTTGTCGTGCGCATTGGATGGTAAGGCGCGCAGTGTTGTGTGGATTGTCCGCTGCGCACAAGCGCTCGTTGGGAACGGAGCGTGTGCACATGCTGTGTAGGAACCATACTAGTTGGTGCACGTGTACACGCTGTTGGCGTACGAAACGATGTGAAGTGATGCTTGGAGGTCCAGGCTTGTCCAGATGTCGTGACACAGGCCTTTGAATATATTCTCAGGTGCCTTATGAAGCTCCGCTTCCTTATCTCGATTTTGTGTTGCTGGCTGTCGTTGCACAGCCTGCTGGCCTGGAGCAGCCGCAGGAACTCCTGACCAAAGGCCAAGTGATGGACTGCGTGAAGGCAGAGATGAAACCCCCGGAGTTGGTCAAGCTGAACCATGATCGTAGAATCAACTTTGTGTTGAACGACGAATACCTCCTGGCCCTGCGCACGGCAGGCGCGCAGGAGGGTCATTCAGGCGTTGCGCGCCACCCGGCCCAAGCCGCTGAGCAACGAGCAAGTATTGTATTGTGTCGGCGTCATTAGGTTGGTGGCGTTTACGACTGCGCAAGTCTACAAAGCCGTAAGTTCAAAACAGCCGATATTATGGTTTCCCCGTTTCGCGTGCTTGGCGGGCCTAGGATAGCGCACCAAATCTCAAATCCGAGTACTCCAGAAGCGCGTAAGCTGAGCGGAAAACTCAGACGCGCCGCAGCGGACGGACAGCCGTAAGACGACCGCTAAATTCTAACAGTAGAGCGCCCTCTGTGGTAGGATTCTGTCACCATGAACGAATTCCCCGCCGAAATATGTGAGGCACTGAATGCCTACATCTATCGCCTCGAGGACCCTCGAAACGGACACACATTTTACGTGGGCAAGGGGCGAGCCAACAGAGCCTTTGCTCATGTAAGACTTGCCATAGAGGGTGAAGAAGGTCTTCGATACGACCGTATCCGTGAACTCAAGGCTGCTGGCTTAGAGCCGAACGTCATCATCCATCGACACGGGCTCACTGACGAATTGGCTTTGGAGATCGAGGCAGCGCTTATCGACGCATATGCCAGGGAGGACCTCGCGAATGAGGTGCGCGGTCACGACACAGATCGCGGAATGATGACTGTCAGTGAAATCGTCGAGAGCTATGCGGCAGCGCCTGCTCAAATTACAGTCCCGGCCATTTTGATCAAGATAGAGCGGGAATGGCATCCGGCACTGACCGCAGATCAACTTTACGAGCGGACTCGCAGATATTGGAGATGCAGACCAGAGAGACGACCCACTCCGCCCCGGTACGCATTGTCCGTCGCACGCGGCCTCATCCGTGAAGTCTTCGACATCCACACTTGGGAAGATTATCCCGACATGTCCCAGGTAGTTATCGATCCGACTAGGCATCAACAAAGGCGAAGCGAAGCCGACCAGAAGGGACAAGCCCGCAAAGGGTTCATCGGTGCCGTGACCAGTGATGAGAGGCTACGCGCTGCACTCATCGGTAAGAGCGTTCGTCACTTCCCCTTTGGTAAAGGGGCTCCGTTTGCTTATGCCAACTGTGGCAAACGATAGGCCACCCATTTCGAAATGAGTCCAGCGGGATTATATACTGCTCTCCTCGCTCTGCATCCGCAGCATCACCCGCCTCACCCATCCAAACTTTCACATCTCTTTTCGCCAAATTGGAGCCCGATGTAGTAGATCTCCACCCGTGTGTCGGTTAGGTTCGAAGCCAGGCCTGCATTCGGAGAGCAAGCTCGGTGGGAGAGTCCCGACTTGGTATCACGCTGCCATTACTCCCGACCCGCGAGGCCGTGTGCCGGCTAAACCATACTTGAAAAGGAGAAGTACATATGATCATTGGTGTCACGCATGACAATGACGGCCGTGTAGTCCAGCGACTGTCCGTATCCACAAAGGTTTCTATCGGGCTGCCACCCAATGGAGATCGCAACCATCCCACCAAGCTCGACCACTTCGTCTTCCTGCGCAAGAAGAAGACGGCCAACAGGGTTGAGTGGGAGATTGACCCGGAACTGACCAAGCACTACGGTGAGCAGTGCCGGGATCTTCACATTATGTTGATCGACGACGATATCGAAAACGTCTTCCCCAGCTCCTACGCTTGGTGGACGGCCACTGAGCGGAAATGCTGGGGTGACGGCGTCTCGGCTACCCGGCGCACGACTGAGAAACCTGGCGGCCAGCCTTGGACCCAGTGCGGTAGCGGATGCCCGGAGCTTTCGAGCGGTCAATGCAAGCCTGGCGGGGATCTGCGCTTCGTGCTGGCGGACTTCCCGCGGCTGGGGAGCGTCTGTCGCATCCACACCTGCTCGTATCGATCCATCCGCCAGATCCACTCCGCCTTGCAGGAGATCCAGACCTTCACGGGGGGTCGGCTGGCCGGGATCACGGCCAAGCTGACGGTTCGCCCGGAGGAGGCTACCTACTTCGACCGTAAAGAGAAGCGGAAGAAGACTTCATCCATCTGGGCGCTGAGTCTCGAGGTTGAAGGTGACGACATGCGGAAGCTCATCGCTAATCTGACGGAGAATGCCCGGCTTTTTGCTGAGACTCGGAAGCTGCTCGGGTCGGGCGGCAAGGTCTTTGAGGTGGTTGAGGACGAGCAAGAGCAGGCGCCGGAGGTCGCAACGGAGTTCTATCCGGCGTCGGCGAATGGTTCTGTGACTACAGAAGGCGCCGCGGCAGGCTCTCCTTCGGATACACCCCTCGCCGCTACCGCGCCGCAGCCAACGCCGAAGCCTTCGCCCCCTGAGAACAGCACTGCCCCGAGTGGGGGAAACGGATCGGCCAAGCCACCGGTGGAAGGGGCCGCGGCATCAGAGCTGATGGCGAAGCCTTCGTTCCCTGCAAACAACGCGACCCCGAATGGTGGGAATAGATCTGCCACGCCACCCGCCGAGGGGGCTGCCTCGCCTCCTGCGCACAACAATGGTAACGGGTCAGCGACAGCCTCCGGATTCAACCAACTCCGCAATGAGTTCCTGACAGTGGCACGCCGTGTGGCCACAACCAAGAAGCAAGCCATCGCTGAAGTGGTCGAATGGGCGAGCGGCGGCGCATTCAAGTACGGCGACGTGGGCCGTATGACGGAGGCTGATGTCCCGAAGTTGCGCGTAGCCGCTGAATTCTTGACCTCAGATCTCAACGGCACAGCCCATTGACCGAAAGCCCCCCTCCGCCCGCCACTGTTCCTTCTTACCCCAACCTGAATTCCCACCCAATGGAGCGTCGGCATGGCACCCATCCGTGTTGGCGCTTCAACCCTTGGCCTTTATCCGCCATCGTGTTACCTCCGAGTGGCTCTTCAGAAGGGTCCGGACTGAATCGATCAGTAGGCCCTTGCCAAATACGCAGAACCTAGTTATCCCGGACCTCGTCCTGGGGCTTTGATAGCACAAGCCCCACAGGCCGGCAAGTCAAAGTGACCGAAGACCATCCATTGGTGGCGGGGCCTGTTTTGAGGTCAACGGCCTTTTGTTGTTATCGGCGGAAGAAGCGCGGGCCTTGGGAAACGGGTCCGCGCTTGCTTTGCGACGCGGCTTCCCCTTCCCAATCTCCGCATCGCCGCCGGAGGGCTTATGCCGTCTAGCGGCGAGGAGGGGACTTGAATTTCTAAATTCCTTGGGGGCCTTTCATTGGCTCGACCGCGGGCACAAACAACGTCCGCACGCTGGCGAATTATGTGCAAGTCGACGCACCTCGGGGCGCGATAGGCACTTGGGGCACGGTAACGCCGAAATGCGGCAAAACGCAGGATTAAGGAGACCTGTTTACCGCTCCTACCCTCTGCTGCGCTGGCACGAACTGGCTGCCGCCCCACCTCGATATCGTGATATAATGAAAGAGGATAGTAGTCGATTCTGGAGAGGAGCCCTTCCTGGGGCTTTTCCCCAGAGTTGGCTGAGCCCGGTTGAAAGCACCAGCCTGATAAGCTGGCATACCTGAAAAGGTATCAAGGGTCCGAATCCCTTACTCTCCGCCAAAAACCTCCTCACAGTGCGTCTCCGATGCGCAGTGCTGGAGGTTTTTGGGGTTTAGAGGCAGGAGGTAAACGACAAATGCATTTGCGCGATGCAGCGCAGCCGGTAGAGGCAGCTTCGTTTACGGATGATACTTCACTACCCCACGTCGGGTGTCGTGTTTCCATCCATGCGCAGATTATTCGCGAGCATCAAATCAGCTGGTATTTTTTTCTGAAGGATCGCACTCCGCACAACCGGGGCGAGTTCAAGGACGCCGCCATTAGAACCTTTTTCTCCCTTGCAGAGCCAGACCGCGAAGGGGTCTTTAAGACCCTGCGCACGGTCCGGATTCACATTGTGGATCCACGCCCGTATGCAGCAAATCTACATGAGGCTCTCAAGAGGCATCTTCCCAAGGGGAGCACGGTCTCAGACTTTCTGAATCGCCTCGATAAGTCGACCAAAAACCTTGAACATTTCCGGCATGCGGCCATCCGATACGTTGCGACCCGCATGCTTAGCGACTCTCCAGCCGAACGTCTGAAGATCGAGTACCAGGCGTGGGAATGTACTAATGGTCTGAGTCTCTTGCCATTCGAGGTTCCGGCGCCGCGCCAATTCGACCTAACGCCCTTTGAGCATCGTCGGGCCAGGCTGCTAAATGACGTGGCTAATTTCATTTCAGCTTCGGCTTCTGTGTTCACTCCAGCGATCGACGAATTTCGTCGGGCACAGGACGATTACTCGTTTAGTTCACCCATGGCCGCGCCTTGGCTCATTAGCTCTGCCCTCGGACATTCGCATGCGTTCGACGAGGGCCACAGCCATGCACTGAGATGGATCGAGGAGCAGCGTGTTAATGTGCTGTCCCAACTTGACCGTCACAGGCACTTTTATCCGGAATATTTGCCGCGGCCGCTGCTGGAGCTGATTTCTACGGAATCGGTCCCAATCCAGGCCGCCGATATCGCGGCAAGCATAGCAAGGGAATTGTGGCGCCGCAACAATCTGCCCCACTTGGTCCGTCGATTTGAGTATGTGACATTCAACGGGGAACGATTGTCTGAAGCTCGTGCCGAACAGTACGAAGACATTTTCCGGTCGATCCATTTATCTAATTAGGGCAATAATTTACTTAATTCATCCGCCCAAAGGGGCCACGATGAGAACGGCGGAGGTGTCGAATATAAACCGCCACGCGGAGGTGGCCGGTGACCTCCGCCCGAGAAGCGTATACCAGTTTAAGTGAGCTGTTCAAGATTGCTTTCCCCGATAACAGGAAAGGTAGGTCCTTTGCGGTTATGGCCGAAATCCTGGACACATTCATGGATGAAAGTTCGGATCAGGAACAGAAAGATGTATTCTGCGTTGCTGCGGTTTTGGCAAATGAAAAAATATACAGGCCGCTAGAAGACGAATGGGTCAAGCGACTGGATGAAGACGGCATCAAATACTTCCGGGCAAGTGACTGCAAGAGCGTTCGCGGCGCATTTGAACATCTCCGTAAGAAGTGTGGTTCATTTGAAGCGGCCAAAAAAGTAGCCGATGCCGTTCGCGAAGATCTTGAGCATTTGTTGATCCCGTCCCATTGGATTGGTTTCGGCGCTGGCGTGATCGTTCCAGAGTACAAGGCAGTGCTACGAGAATTCCCAGAAGCACGTTTCTTTTTCTCCGAAGATGAAACGGTTCCAGCATACACGCAGGTAATGTATGAGGTTGCTCGTGAGGTTCGGAAAAAGGCTAAAGGGTTTGGCGTGGCCTACATCGTGGACGACTCCACTTATTCTGAAAAGATCGTACACGCATTTTATGCGACCAAGAAAAACCATCCCACCGTTGGAACATCCATGAAGACAATTGCTCCCCTTGATGACAAGGAGACTCCAGCTTTACAGATGGCGGATTTATTCGCAAGCGTAGTCAAGGACATATTTTTAGACTGGTTGGCGCATGAGTCCTCGGGACCGGACTTAGGTGAGTGGCATAGCCATGTCGAGAGAATAGGAAGGTTCGACAAAGCTGTGATGGCCAAGTCACTGCTCAAGACTTTTAAGAGTTCTAGATTCGCAAAGGGAACCCTAGCTCGTCAATTCATACCAGAGCGTAAAATGACAAAGAGCGAGATCAAGCAACAGCGACGCGCTCTAGTTAGGAAGTTACTTAATCAAGTGGAATTTAAGGATGTCCAACAATGAAAGCAGAACCAAATTTCAGAGGTTCGACGCTACAGTAGGGAAAATCCTCTCTGTTTCTCATAAGGAATTGCAGGCGAGAGAGAAGGAATGGAAGCGGCAGAAACAGAGGAAGCGCAGGAAAGCAGACTCCCGCAAATAGAAAATCCCGATTTCTCCAATTGACAAGCGGGTAAGGTCTTGAGGTAGGTTAATTCCATGACCATTGAACACAAAATGGTCATGGGGCTGGAAGACATAAAGGCAATCACATTGAAATGCCTCAACCCACTAGGTTGCGAATCTACGTTCTCAGGTTCGCCGGATGACATCAAAATCCCCAACAATTGTCCTCTTCCCATCTACAGATGCGTCTCACCGAGTCAATGGTTTCGCAAGCCCAGAATCGTTTTCCGATTTGGACTACACCACCGACCCTACTCCTACTCGCGGGCGAAGTGATCATCGATAATTAAGTCGCCGATAAACGGGTATTAACCGGCCAATCTTTTAGTGACACCTCTAAGCGCTGTAGCTGAGAAGGGTTATTCTTCTCCAGTTGGGATTTTTCTCTTCAGGAGGAGGGGCCCTGCTTCCGGCTCAGATCTTGGC
>Ga0208821_1000432_pt1 | contig 32693 bp, 27 predicted proteins | sample June2015DPH_20_5_FD_184720 | JGI IMG/M metagenome (GOLD analysis project Ga0208821, IMG submission 184720) | Peatland microbial communities from SPRUCE experiment site at the Marcell Experimental Forest, Minnesota, USA - June2015DPH_20_40... | ecosystem: Environmental > Terrestrial > Soil >... | reverse complement strand
GAATCCACCACCAACCGTTGGTTTGAAAACCTTGATAATCTTTGGTCTGTCGTTTGTAAAACAACTCGCTCATGGTCTTGTCAAAAGATTCGCAGGCTATGTAACATTACTTAATGCGTTTGTATTAATACAGACGCAATAAATGATTTGTCATTGCGAGGAGCTGAGCGACGAAGCAATCCCATGAAAAACGAGATTGCCACGCCCTTCGGGCTCGCAATGACAACGGATGATGTTAAAATATTTAATGCGTTTGTATTACTATATGCTCTGGGTAATAAGATGTCATTGGTGCTTCGGACCGGTCACGGCAGGGGGGATGATTTTCTCAGGCGATCCACACGTTGTGAAGTGATACTCCTTTATCATCTACCATCAGTCTGGGCATGTCTTTTTGAAGGTCCCAGGGGACAAAGAAAGTAAGCTCTTCAATCTCCTCATCATAGCTCGAATCAAATACTTTCCAGAGCCATTCTTTGATCTCATTGATCATCGTGACCACCACCCGGTCAATTCCCGCTTCTCGATTCATCTCTTTCAAATGCGGAGAGGTTCTCAGCTGATCCAGGCACTCCTCCGAGTGGATTCCCTCCACCTTCCTGCGGAGGATATAAACATTTCCTCTATCCTGAAGGATGACCAGCGGCGGGTTGGTCTGAACACTTCCATGGTGAAACCGCACCCGTGAGCCGTGTTCTCCAATTTTCTCGAGGAATCTCTTTCTCTGCTCAACGGACGAAAGAGAACGAGGAGACGTCCTTTCGAAGATATACTCCACTCCCCCATAACGAAACTCCTTCAACTTGGTCGGGTCAAACCCCAATTCGAGGAGATCCGAAATTTTCACACGAGGAGGTCCTCCATCTCCTTTTCTCTCGACCCACCCGGACAGGTAGGGCCGTTTGTAGAGGGGAAGATCCTCAATATAAAGAGTGGGGTTTTCTTTCAGGCCTTGGGGCAGATGGCGAACGATTTCTTCCTCCCCCCATATCTCGGCCTTTTCCTCTTTTGCCCACCACAGAGAATAAGGTTGAATGGGCAGGTTCTTGATTTGGTCCGAGATGGAGATCTGATCCAGGGACTCTCCACCGGTATAGCCGAGAAGGGAAGCAATTCGTCTTCGGAACCCGAGCACTTTCGTGACGAATTTGGTGAACATGAAATGCATAAATGGGGTAGAGGTTCCGGCTGAGATTTCTATTTCAAAAAGATGCTCCAATGCCTCGTAGACGGAACGAAATTCCGTAATGGCCCGTTTGACCATGGCCTCGTTATCATGCATGTCAATGACGGGTCTCTTCTTCCTCACCTTGAAGAGGAGCTTGATCAGCTTTCCCCTCAAATCAGGGACTTTGACAGAGGACGGGATGAAGACCATGTAGTGCCCTTCTCCGTTGACGACAGGATCGCCGGTCAGCTCTTCAATACGCCTCCAGCCGAGCTTGGTGTAGATATCATAGGTCGGCTCATCCGGAGGGATGATGTTATCAAGAAGGCCGACGACCCCCTGACCCTCTGCCAATTCCCGGAAGGTCTGAAGGATCTTTTGGCCCAGCCCTCTTCCACGAAAGGGAAGGAGAACCTCGACATAGACCAAGTAGTAACACGGGATAGGCTTTCTGAGGAAAATCATATTGAGGTATCCCAGAACCTCTCCTTCTTCCGTATGGATCTCAAAGGTGTGAAAGAGTTGATGACGCTCTTGCGGTCTAATACGCTCAATCTTCGTTCCATGGACGGTTCGGTTGACTAACTCATCGAGCCCTTCGAAAACGTCATATGGAAACAAGGAGGCGAGTTCCTTTGGATGATCCTCCAGGGTCATATCGATCACGGATAGGATGTTCTTGACGCCTATTCGTGCCTTCTTAAACCTTCCGCTGATTTTGACGACCTCGGATTTCATCTTTTTTTGACCTCGCTCACTTCTCCAGTGAGCGTTGGGGATACGAGCCCACGAGCTTTAAGAAAAGGGCGCTCTTCTCCAGCTCGGCCATGACCTCGCGAATCGGCGCGTCTGCGGCATGGCCTTCGATATCTACAAAGAAAATATATTCCCACGGCTTTCCTTTCATGGGCCGAGACTCGATCTTCGTCAGGTTGATCCCCTTCTCGGAGAAGGGCTTCAGGGCTTGGTAGAGAGAGCCTGGCGCGTGGGAAATCGAAAAAAGGATGGAGGTCTTGTCTTTTCCCGTCCTTGGGTTGGTGTGAAGGCCGATGACCAGAAATCGTGTGTAGTTGCTGAGATAGTCCTCAATCCGCGACTCTACAACTTTCAGGCCATACAACTGGGCGGCCAAGGAACTGGCGATGGCCGCCGTTTTCGGATCCTCGGCGGCCATCTGCGCTGCCTTCGCCGTGCTCGCGGCTTCCGCCACTTCAACATGGGGAAAGTTTTTTCTCAACCACTTTCGGCACTGTTCTAAGGCCGAAGCATGAGAAGCGATCTTCCGTATATCTTCTGACCTTCCGCTATGAGAAAGAAGGTGATGCGAGACCTGAATCATCACTTCTCCACAGATCATCACTTCTGACTCGACCAGCCTGTCCAAGGTTTGATTCACCGATCCCTCTGTGGAATTCTCTATGGGCACGACGCCATAACTTGCCTTCCTCTTCTCTACCGCCTCAAAGACCTCCTGAATACTTTCCTTGGGCTGTGTTTGAACGGAACTCCCAAAATATTCGAAGCAGGCTAAGTGGGTATGCGTAGCGGGTGGCCCGAGATAGGCCACGGTAATCTCCGTTTCCAGAGAGCGGCAGGCTGAGATGATCTCCCGGAAGACAGGGGCAATGGCCTGCTTGGGGAATGGACCATTGTTCTGCAAAACCAGGGCCCGGACAATCTCCTCTTCGCGTTGGGGGTCGTAGGAATCCATCTTACCCGCCGATTTCTCCCTACCCACCTCCATCACGATCTCTGCCCGCTCGTTCAGAAGGCGGAGGAGCTGTCCGTCAAGCGTCTCGATCCTCCGGCGAAGGGATTTGATCTTTTCTTCTATTTCCATCCTCATCAATCCGAGTGACTAAAGTTCAGAGCGACTATAGTGAACGCTTTAAGAAAGTAGTCATTGCGAGGACCCCGCACTTGATGCGGGGGACGTGGCAATCCCGTGAGATTGCTTCCCTTCGCCCTGTACACCATGCGGTGCAGGGCTTCGTTCGCAATGACACGACGCGGATGTCAACTTATTCATGGCGTTCACTATAAAATACTTGAAGTTATAAGAAACTTGAATGGTCTAATCATTCTAAGTCCGGTGGGATAGAGATCTTTCATGCCTTATTTTTCAACGATGGTCTCCTCAACCGAAACGCCAAAATGCCTTCCTGTCTTCTCACGATAGACGAGAACCTCGCTTCCCTCTTTGAGATCGACGAGCGAAACCGCTTTCCCGGCGGGGTCGGTAAGGCAGATGGTTTCTGCATTCTGCAAGATGACCGATACCGTCTCCCCGCTTTCCTCTGCCTCCACAATCGCCAGAGGGCGCTTTTCTATCTTGGCCCTTCCTACCACGGCAGGATAACTTTTGCCTTCGAAGTTCACGACCAGCACCTGATCGCCCGATTTCACCTCCGAGAGATATTTGGTCTGCCCGTTCGCCATGCGAATATAAGCGTACACAGGGCCGGCATTCACCCTGAAAGGCCTGGTGTTTACAAATGGGTTCTCCACGCTCTCGGAGTGGATCAGAAAAAGGGCCTGGCTGCTTGTGCCCACGAGCATGCCTTCGCCAAGGGCCATGGAGCTGCACGTGTCCACACAGACCCGCTCCCCCATGCCGAGTGGCTCGATGCGCTTCACGCGGGCCGGCAACAGATGGAATGCTTCACCCTTGCTCTTGAGAAGCTGGACGATATGTCGCACGGCATCCGGGTCCGGGTTATTGACCACCACCCCGTCCACTCCTTTTTCGAGGATCCCCAGAGCGGTCTGACCTTCTTTTAAATTATCCACCTCGACAAACAGGTTATTCGTCCTGCTCAACAAATTCTCGAGAGGGATGATCGTCCAATCGCTCCCTCTGACCACCACTTGGGCCAAGCGAGAAAGGTCGATGATCTCTTCTTCGTCTTTTTTCTCCCTGATCTCCTTTTCCACTACATCGCGGCCCAATACGAAATCGCCGTCCTCAGCCACGGTCGGAATGACGCCCAACTTTCTCACCTCTGATTTCATTCCGGGAGGAACCCAGAGGGCATCGGCTCCAGACTCCACGGCAGCCAGGGCAACCTCCTTGCTCCAGGGCACGGCCTTTACCCAGACCCTTTTCATGCCTTCACCTCTAATTTCCTCAGCTTCTCTTCAAACACGGCGGTGTTGTGAACGATTCTGCAGATTTTTTGAACCATCCTCTCCGGGTCCTTGTGCTGGAAAACGTTTCTTCCAATGGAGACGCCTGCTGCCCCCGCTGCCATGGCGCCCTTGACCATCTCGGTGATATCCTCGTCGTTACCCATCTTCTCGCCGCCGGCGATAACCACGGGGACAAAACATCCCTCCACCACCTCCCGGAAGCTTTCCGCGGAGCCCGTATAGACCACCTTAATAATATCCGCCCCGAGTTCCGCTCCCACCCGGGCGGCATGCTTCACCAGCTTCACGTCATACTCACTCTTTACCTTGGGCCCCCTGGTGTACATCATGGCTAAAAGCGGCATCCCCCACTCGGAAGCCACCTTGGCTACCCTCCCCAGGTCCTCTAACATGGACCTCTCGTCTTCGGACCCGAGGTTCACGTGGATCGAGACAGCGTCCGCTCCTAACTTGATGGCCTCTTCCACCGTGCATACCATGGTTTTGGAGCTCGGATCAGGGGCCAGCTGGGTGCTCGCAGAGAGGTGAACGATTAACCCCACATCTTTTCCCTTTCTCCTGTGACCCGCCTCGATTAATCCCTTGTGGAGAATGATGGCATTGGCTCCTCCAATCGCTACGGCATTAATCGTCTCTTGCATATTAATCAGCCCGGCGACCGGCCCAATCGTCACGCCATGATCCATCGGTACGATCACTGTCTTGCCTGAGTTTCTGTCCATGATACGTTCCATGCGAATCTTTTTTCCGATCATGACTTTCTTCCTCCTTTGCCCAAAATTAAAAAAGCCGTGGAAGGAATTTCCCCACGGCTTAAACTAAAAAAGCCGTGAGTCATTTCGATCTACCCACGGCCTTCACCAGCTAAATCCAATTCTTAACGATCAGCCAGCCGCAGCGGGTAGACTAGGGCATAATAAAACCAATAAAAATTAAACCCACTGCCAAAATTGAAAGCACGAAGCTGATCCATCTTCCACCGTTTGTTCAAAGTTTTCTTAACATAGCTCCGATGCCTTGTCAAGGAAAATCTTCAACCCAAATCCCGATTTAGAAATTGTCATTGCGAGTGAAACGAAGCAATCTCGTCTTTTTCAATGAGATTGCCATGCACCTTGCAGGTGCTCGCAATGACCGGATGGGAAAAGGGTTTCGGCTCCTAAATCGAGATTTGGGTTCAAAAAACCGTTTTCCCGTCCTCTCAGGCAATCGTCAGGATTAGCAGATCTGTCCCTTTGTCCGCGTCCTGCCCTTCCCGCACGAGGATCTCTTTCACTTTTCCCCGAGTCGTTGAAGAGATGGGCATCTCCATTTTCATGGCCTCGATAATGACGAGCACCTGGTCCGCTTCCACTGTCTCCCCCTCCTTGACCAGAACCCTGATCACTTTACAGGCCAGGGGCGAAGTCAAGACCTCTTCCTCGGGCATCGTGACTGCTTCTTTTTCCTCTTCGGGGAGAAGCGCCATTCTATCCGGCCGAAGGACTTCCGCCGAGTAACTCCTCCCTTTTATGGAGGCCTCGTAGATATCCCCTTCGTCTATAAGATCCACTTCATACGATCTCCCGTCGCAGATCATGGAGTAAAGATTGTCTGAGACCTCCAAGACATCGATCAAACGGGTTCGATCAGCGCAGGAAACCCGATAGAGGTGATCTCCCAGGGGTTCCACTTGAACGGAATAAATCCCATTCTCTATCTTGATTTTATACTCCATGACCATCCGTCTCCTTTCGATCCTTTTCATAAGCCCGAATGGCAGTGGCAATGCAGGCCAACTCCTGGAGGGAATCACTGGGATCTCTTTTCCTTTGGAAATATTCTTCCTCAAGAAAGTTCGTATCGAAATCTCCCTGAATGAACCGGTGATTGTTCACAAGCCACCGGTGGAAGGGGATCGTGGTCTTAATCCCCTTGATCACCAACTCCTGGAGGGCTCGATCCATTCGCAAAATGGCCTCTTGGCGATTTCTTCCCCAAACAATCACCTTGGCAATGATGGGGTCATAAAAGATAGGAACCGTATACCCCTCATAGATTCCAAGGTCTACCCGCACTCCCGGCCCGCCGGGAATCTGGAGCCTCTCAATTCTGCCGGTGGAAGGCAAAAAGTTGCTCTCGGGATCCTCTGCATAGATTCGGCAAACCAGGGAGGCCCCGATGGGTTCGACATCCTTTTGGGTCAGAGGAAGCCTCTCACCCTCCGCAATACGGATTTGGGCCTTCACAATGTCGACCCCGGTCACCATTTCCGTCACCGGATGTTCTACCTGGAGTCTGGCGTTGAGCTCCAAGTAGTAAAAATTTTTCTCCCGATCCACAAGGAACTCCACCGTGCCCGCTCCGCTGTACTTGATGGCAATGGCAGCGGAAAGGGCCACCCCTGCCATTCGAAGCCGGGTGGTATCGTCCAGATAAGGAGAAGGACATTCTTCCAGGATCTTTTGGTACCTTCTCTGGATGGAACATTCCCGGTCGAAGAGGTGGATGATGTTGCCGTAGTGATCGGCCAGGATCTGGAACTCGATGTGGCGGGCGTTCGGTATATATTTTTCGAGGTAAAGGGCATCGTTTCCAAAAGCCGCCTTGGCTTCTGTCCTGGCCATGTTCATGGCTTGAAAGAGCTGAGCACCCCGGTCTACCCGCCGGATCCCCTTCCCCCCGCCGCCTGCAACCGCTTTGATCAGTACCGGATACCCCAAAGCATTTGCCGCCTTCAGGGCCTCCTCCTTATCGTCCATGGGACATTCGCTTCCCGGGATCACGCTAATCTGCGCCTGGGTCATATTGGATTTGGCCCTGATCTTCCTTCCCATGGTTTCCAGGGATTCTCCGGAAGGACCGACAAAGATGATCCCCTCCTTCTGGCACGCTTGGGCGAATTCCCGGTTCTCTGCCAAAAATCCGTATCCCGGATGAATGGCGTCTGCTCTGGCCTCTTTGGCTATCCCTAAAATCTTATCTCGCGCGAGATACGTCTCATCGGATGGTCCGGAGCCCAAGGAGTAAGCCTCATCCGCATAACGGACATGTAATGCCCCCCGGTCCGATTCGGAATAGACAGCCACAACCAAAATCCCCAGTTCATGACAGGCACGAAGGATGCGAACTGCGATTTCTCCCCGATTGGCAATGAGTATCTTCTTAAACACGACTGCTCCTCCCTTCTGATCTCTGTACAACCTTACTGCCCTCTACAGCTCATGTGAATCGCTTTGTTTTAGGTTCTTCTCCAATTTCATCGTGCAAGAAGGCTTCAAGGATTCCAGGATTCAAGGGTTCAAGTGAACTGCATTTAACCACTCGAATCCTTGACCCCCCGAACCCTTGTCGTTCTATCACCTTTTTTGAAGCCGGTTCATATCTTCAAACAATCCGCTATCTGAGAGGATACGGGGGGGCATCCCTGAATAAAGATACCTCGACCTTTCATCTTCGATGCACAGTTTCCTATCAGAATCGTCCCTCTCGGACAGGCCTTCAAATGTTTTCCAATGCCGATATGAACGTTTTGATCCTCCAAGCGATAGTCCGTGAGTTTTGAATGGTAGTCTTGAAGAAAGACCAGCAGTGTTGAAAGGCAGGCGCTACACGATCCTTCGTCATGAACCATGACACTCGGGAACGGAATAGACAATCTGGAGGGAGGAGGCTCAAAAGGGACCACCCATTTCGAGTAATCTCTTGGAACGACTGAAATCCTTTGCGGGTCGATTTCTCCCAACCCCTTTTCCCGTGTCAGTCTGAGATGAGCGACGGTCTTCGGGCGTAGGCCCATGAGCCGGGCAGCCACCGCATCGGCCGAAAGGGCATTGTCCCCGACGAGAATCATCCCCATCCTCTTCCCCCGTCCGTAAGCGGGCCCCATTCCCTCCATCCCCACGGTGCCATCAATGACGGCTAAATGAGGGAAGAGGACCGAAGCCATCTCCGAAATGGCAATGTCCAGCTCTTTATCACCCTTCGTGACTTTCTTATCGTAACGGAGTTGATGAAACCTCGCCTTCTCCCTGCGCCACAATAAACCCTTCATATTTTTGATGCTCAGCGTGACCTGGGTGTGCATGTGGGTCTTCATGACCGGGACGGAAATAATGAAATGGAACTGCTTTAGCACGGCAGGGACTTTAATTTTCCGGATGACCTTTCCGTTAGGGATCGCTATCTCCATCGGATCCCCCTGATCTAAATCGAGAAGCTCAACCTTTTTTTCTTCGGAGACTTCTTTCATCCCGGTGACTCGGAAGGCTTCCGCAGCGTTCACGCCGAAGATACAACTCTCACCGATGACGATGCGGCGGGCCCCTTTCTCTTTCAGGTGATCGATGGCGGCAGCCACCACCCGGGGATGGGTCGTCACGCCGTCTCCTGGGGACGCCAATCGTGCGGCATTCGGTTTGATCAGGACACTCTTCCCCTCCAAATCGGGTAAGGGAAACCTTTGGAGTATCCGTTTGGTCGTGCGATAAGGGTCTTTCCCTTTAGACACGATGACCAGAGAACCCATGACCTGCTCTCCATAAACAGGAAAAGATATAAAGACGTTCTCTACGACACTAAAACAAAAGGGCCATGGATTTTAATCACCCATGGCCCTTTTGGCAAAAGACTATCGTCTAAGCACATAGGTGAATGGCTTGAAGGTAATAGTAATAATCAAACATTCTCTTGGTACCTAATTCCATTTTTCCACCTTCCGCTTTTTATAATTTATTAAGGAAAAATTGTCAAGCATTTACATTCTCTTTCATACTGCGGATGGCTTCTTTTAAAATGTCTCCCGGCTTGTTTGAATCGTCTGCTGGCCTTGACGAAATTTTCCTTAAAGGTTATCAATTCTGTAAAAAAGCTTCATTGCTTCTCAAGGATCTCAGAAATTTCCCTTGACAAGCCCGAAAGGATTTGGTCTATGAAAAGGGGAAGACGAGATGGCGTTAGAGGAAAAAGAGCGGATGGATCATAAGGAGTGCTTTGGCTCATTAAAGGAGGTCAACCTCAGCGGCGGCCGGACCATGACGCAATCGAGACCCGAGTGTCGGAATTGCGAAGAGATTCGTGACTGTTTGCGCTACACCAAACAACTCGCTGACGAGAAAAAAGAAAAAGAGGAGCTGAGAAAACAGAATTTGATTACTCAGATTATCGACCACTCTTATGTCTTCTCGAACGACCTTGGCTCGTGCATATTAAAGTTTCTCAGCAAGATTTACAGCTCCCCCCTGGGGGCCATCCTCTTCAAGAATCTCTTTCTGTTTTTTGAAATCCCGCGAAATTCCCTATCTTCCAACTTCCCCGTCGCGATCTCCCGAACGATGATCGATCTGCTTCGGGGAGAAAAAGACGAATCAGAGTCTCGTGCTCCCCGTTCGCGACGGGGACTCGAAGATGATTTCGCACTTCGGATCATTCTGTTCCATAGATCTTTTCCAAATTCCCCGGAAGCGAATGTCGGGATGATCGCCTACGAAGCCGCGCGCGCGCTTGCTTCGGACGATCTCGCCGTCAAACAGATTCTCCAGGTTCTTTCCGATTCCGAAGCCGACCAATTGAGAAAAAAAGATGCCGAGGCGCGAGCAAGCTGGCTCATCGAGAAATGGGGGTTTTGGGACGAAATCGAAGCTTTGAAAAAGGAATTGGCTGCTAGGAAATAAAAGATACGATCCCGTTCCCTAGCCTCATGGAACCGAGATGTTATTGTATGCCAGTAGGAGAAGGTTTTCCCGGCCATCAAAGGACAAACAACTCAACGTAGGATTTCTCCTTTTTCACCCTTTGCGGATCGTCTCTGCGAACGATGCTTTTCGGACACGGCACGGAATATAACGGTGGAGCGGCGTGGCCGCCAAACGGTCCCGGTGTTTCGCCGGGGCAAGGAGGTTTACATTGGCCCCGTGTGTCTCTCCGCCGTGGACGAGCCCGAAGCCATGAGGGATGACGACCTGTCCTCGATGCGAGCTCTCGGTAACTTCCGCTTCAACCTTAACAGATCCTGCCTCGGTCTCAATCAGGACTTCTTCACCCTCTTCAATTCCAAGTTCTTCGGCGTCATTGGGGTGTATCCTCAGGGTGCAAGGGCGTTTTCCCTCATTCCAGGCAGGATCACGCATGATCGTATTGGCCACCATTTCCATGTGGTTTCCAGCCATCAGAACCATGGGATAGTCCTTGTTCACAAGCTGGGCCTGCTCGCTTACAGGTGTAACCTCCTTCACCCATGATTCCATCTCCGGGAAATGGACGTGAATCTTCTTGTCGGAGGTTTTAAGAAGAGAGAGATTGTTCTCCGTATCTACGACCCCGATTTTTACTCCTCCCGGTGTGCTCAGAATTTTCATGAACATTTCTTCACCGGTCATCGGTCCCACCTGATAACCGGCACGCGTTACCTCTTCCGGGTGCATCATCGGAAAACGCGCCAGTAGTCCCCAGAGCATAGCCAGATTCTTGGAGCCGAGTTCTTCCCCCAAGGTCTTCCCAAGTATATAAGGCAGCCACGGTTCTGCTTTTGGGTCGCTCCGGATATATTCCATCAGCGCAACGCCGAAGTGCGTCCGCTCCCCGGCCAGTTTCCCGAGCTTGGAGGGATAATCAGGGATCATGCCCAGCCTTTCAGCGAGTCCCGTGAAGATAACCGCTTCTTCCATCTGCTCTCCCTCTGCCTGGACGATCGGACGCCGCATATTAAAATAGTAGTCCGGGTAATGCCACTGGAAGAATGTGCCGTCCCACTTTTCATAGGCCGATTTGGCCGGCAAAACGTAATGAGAAAGAACCGCCGTCTCGCTCATGGCCACCTCAATGGTTACGAGCAACTCAAGCTTTGCAAAGGCTTTTTCATAGGCTTTCGTGTCCGCGTAAGAACGGAGGGGATTCGAGCCGCTGACGATGAGGCCGCGGATGCGTTGTGGATGATCGTTATCGATCTCTTCAGGCATCACATTGGGCGGAAAGACCCCCATGATCAACGGAATATTGGTCATGACCGTCTTCCATGTTCTCGGATCTTCTTCCGGCGTATGGGATCCCATTGGCATCAGGTGACCCAAAAAGACATTGCCGCCTTTGACCCCGATACGACCTGTAAGCGTGAGCAAAAGTAATTCCAGATAAGAATTAAGCGTGCTGTGCCTTCCCATCAAAATGCCCAGGTCACTGCGCATGGCGGTCTTGCGGGTGGCAAACAGACGAGTGAATTCTTCGACAGCACTGACATCTAAGCCACAAACGCGACAGTTATCTTTCACGTTTATGTCGTCAAACCAGCCTCGGATAGCTTCGAAGCCGTCCGTTTTTGCCGTAAGATATTCCTTCGCCACAAGCCCTTCGGTCAGCAAGATCTTGATCATCGCTTTGAAGAGGAGCGCGTCCGTCCCGGGTCTGAGCCGCAAATGGACATCTGCAAGCTTGGCTGTCTCCGTCACTCTGGGATCGACTACGGCCAAGAGAAAGCCGGGGTCCTTTTTCTTGTTTCGAAGCACGACCGGAGCATTGGGTATATCATGGCTCACCATGGGATTGGCTCCCCAGAAGACAAGGAGGTCCGATCCCTGAATGTCGGGAAACGAAGCCATATACTGGCGGCCGAATGCCTTCCCGTTCACCCAGAAAAAACCGGTGAGTTCCTGGGCCAGCGGGCTGTAATGGTTCTTTGAGCCCAATCCATGCAAAAAGCGCACGCCGAAAGCGGCTTCGAAATGACAGCCCTGGCCACCTCCTCCCATGTAGGCGACGGAGCGAGGTCCATGAGTTTCTACAATTTCTTTGAGCTTCGCAGCTATTTCGTCCAGGGCCTGATCCCAGGAAACGCGTTCAAAGCGATTTCCAACTCGTTTGAGAGGATACTTCAGCCTTTCCGGGTTATTCTGAAAATACATGACGCTCGCGCCTTTTCTGCAAAGGTATCCCTGCGAACGCGGATCCGCCTTGTCACCCCTCACTTTGATGATCTTGCTGCCTTCTGTGATGACCTCCAGGCCGCAGTTCTGGCCGCACAAAACACAACAAGTTTTTTTCCAGTCGCTCATGATTCGCTCTCCCCTTCCATTCGGACAAATTCTTATATGTCTATATTTAGCATACTAACCAAATTTATCAAGAAAAAATACAACCAGGCTGAATTCCATCTTTGCGAAATATTATCAATGAAGTATCTTATAGACAGCAAGCGTAAAAAGTGCTAAAAAAACATTTCGGGGCCTGGGAGCAATTGGAATTCAAGCGTTAACCAATGCTGCCAGAGAGGTTGAAAAGAGGAAAGAAGCAGATAGAACATTCAATTTAGAATTGATCAGGATAAAGAAGATTATTGGTGAGCCAGCGCGAAGTGTATAATGTAGCTTTGACCCCAATCACTTATTTGTCTCAAAAAAAGGGGGGCTAAAAAGCCCCCCAAAATACGTCCCCTGCTGATACGGCCGATCTGATCGTTTAAATCCTATAACGGCATCACGATTATGTTCCTGTTCGAGAACGTCGCTGTCCCACCATTCGATTTGTATTGCAAAGTGAATGTGTTAGACCCTGCAATAAGGCCGGTTACAACATACATTGCGCTAGCCTGTATTGCACTGCCGCTAGTTCGAACAAGTGCCCTTGTGTCACTAGCGCTTATGGTCGTGCTCCCTGACACGGCCACACTCATGTACCCAGTATTGAGGGAAGCGGTCAGGATCACGATAACACTAGTTCCGGTCGTAACCGTCGCTGACGGGCTGGTTCCACCACCGGTGAGAGTCGCTGTATAGCTTGTCGACGTTGTCGTTCCAGAAGTTGCATTGGCTGAGTTATAGGCACTTACCGTTCCAGCCGGCCCTGCTGGCCCTGCTGGTCCAACATCACCCCGTGGCCCTGCGGGGCCAGTGGCTCCAGTGGGTCCGCTTGGCCCTGTGGGACCTGTGGCCCCAGTGGCTCCAGTGGGTCCGGCTGGTCCGGTTAGGCCAGTAGCCCCAGTGGCTCCAGTGGGTCCGGTTGGCCCGGTAGCTCCGGTTGGGCCAGTGGGACCGGTTGCTCCCATCGCAGCCAACTCTCCCCAGCAAGGATCTGAACCGTCTCCACAGACATTGTTGGCTGTCCCAGGCTCGTTGCCTAGCGGAATACCATCGAATAGACCAATCCAGGTACTCCCATTGGCGGGGTCAAATACGACATCATTTTTGTTATAGGCTACAGTGCTCTGCCATACTCCATTAAATACAATGCCTACTGGTCCGGTCGGGCCTGTATCACCGGTCAGGCCTGTAGGACCCGTCGGCCCCGCTGGCCCCGTTGCCCCTGTCGGTCCTGCTGGCCCTGTGTTACCAGTTAGACCTGTTGCCCCCGTAGCACCTGTGGCCCCAGTGGCTCCAGTATCACCCTTTGGTCCCGCCAGTCCTGTTGGCCCTGCTGGCCCTGCTGATCCAGTGGCTCCAGTATCACCCTTCGGTCCCTGAGCTCCAGTGGCTCCTGCAGGTCCCTGAGGCCCTGTTGGCCCTGCGGGGCCCTGCGCTCCCGCTGGCCCTGCTGGCCCCTGAGGTCCAGTGGCTCCGGTATCACCTTTTGGTCCTGCAGGGGAGGTTGCCCATATTGCATAGGGTGCTACATAAAACGTGTCTCTTGTTCCAACGACTTTGAAGCTGCCCTTAATTTCTCTCTCCACCTGTACGTACAATTGTTGCGAGAAATCGACTGAATCCAGTGGCACAGTACCGCCAAGTTCAGTTGTCACATGACCTCCGCTTACCTTTAGTTGCTTCTCCTCCGACCATAGTTCATTTCCCCCTGTTTCAGCATCCCAAAGACTAAATCGATATGTGATCTCGGAATACGAGGCGGGGACCTTTTTGCTGTACGGAATTAGTTTTTCAACCGGCCCAGCCTGTGCCAATACAGCAATGAAAAGCAGCGTAAGGCCACTCGCCATTACGATACCAATAAATTTCTTCATACCATTCTCTCCTCCCTTGGGAATTTTCCAATTTTTTCGGTCTATCCTTCTTCTCTTTAGCCTAAATCACCCTCCTCTTCTCGCCTCCTTCATGTTGTTCTAATGCATCAGAATGCAGAGCAGTCTCTCCAAGATGCACATTTTGCCAAGATACAGCAAATGTCATGCCATTTCTTTTGAAACATACAATCATTTGATATTACAAGTTTTATTCAATAAAACATACAAGGATTGGACGGGGAAATCCAAAAATTGTCAGTCGGGTACGCAATAATTATCTAAGGGACGAACGGGGGACGAAGTCGAAAAATAGCACTTTACGGATAGATGCAAGTGTGATAGTGATTTGTTAGGCCGCGCCAAGCAAACCTCTCAGGATGCTCTGTATCTTACACCGAGAGGGAGGAAATGGATCGCTTCACCGAATCGCCCGGAAACCGGCCTTCCGGTGAGCCGTAGCGGTCAAACCCAATGAAATGACTACAATCAGACTTGCACGCATAGAGGATTTGGATTCCATATATAGCCTCGTACAAGAGGCTATCCGTCACATGGATCAGCAGGGCGTTCCTCAGTGGGACGATGTCTACCCGAGCAAGGCCATTTTGAATGCCGACATCGAAAACCAACAAATGTACCTGATCGAGGTCGAAGGCCGAGTGGCTGGTTTGACCGTCATTAACGAAGACCAGTCACCAGAGTACGCCGGTGTTGCCTGGGAGTATGGTGGGCGGGCCCTTGTGGTCCACCGATTAACTGTCCACCCAGACTATCAGCGTCATAAGCTGGCATCTCACCTGATGGATTTTGCTGAAGAGATGGCCGCCACTGAAAACTATGACTGCATCCGTCTTGACGCTTTCACACTCAATCCTGCAGCGTTCACCTTGTATGAAAACCGTGGTTACAGAAGAGCCCGAATAGTTCGGTTCAGAAAAGGGGAGTTCTTCGTCTACGAAAAGAAGATAGGTGCCCAAAGTGCAATAAAAAGCTCGAACACTCCGCGCCACCGGATTGCCAATAAACCCGGCTCCCGGTGATCTCTGTTAAGCACCGGTTTAATCAAGTGAAGGCGACATATGAAACGCTGTAAATGGGCTAATAGGGGCGAGATCGAGCAGTCCTACCACGATGATGAATGGGGCGTAGCCATTCACGACGACAGAAGCCTATTCGAGTTTCTTATTTTGGAAGGTGCGCAAGCGGGATTGAGCTGGTCTACGATCCTTAAGAAACGGGAAGGTTACAGAAAAGCGTTTCACGATTTTGACGCACGGAAAATCTCCCGATACACCGAGAAGGATGTTTCACGATTACTCATTAATCCTGAGATCATAAGAAACAGGCTCAAAATCACCGCGACGATCACTAACGCCAGAGCGTTTCTGCAGTTACAGAAAGAATTTGGAAGTTTTGATAATTATATCTGGCGATTTGTTAATGGGAAACCAATCCGAAATTCATGGAAAAAGATAACGGAAATTCCCTCCAGCACCCCAGAGTCTGATGCCATGAGCAAAGACTTGCAGAAAAGAGGGTTCAAGTTCGTCGGGACGACAATTTGTTACGCATTCATGCAAGCAGTTGGCATGGTAAACGATCATGTCGTAGGTTGTTTCAGATACGAGGAACTCAAGAACAAAAGCGAGCATAACGAGTCGGTGCAACGAATCGCCCGGAAATCGGGCTCCGGGTGATCCTTAGCGCTCAGTGAGGGAATAGAGATGCGCACACACGTTGAATTTCGCTCGGCGAAATTTCCGGCTTATCCCTGGGAAGAAGAAAAGGTGAACCCCGGCTTATGGGGCAAGAGACTGGCCGAATATCTGTATCGGAAATTGAAAGAAGAAGGAATAGAAACGGAAGAGATATATCCCGAGGACTGGGGTTGGGTGGTACCTGTACACCATGAACCTTTTTCTCTCTGGGTTGGCTGCGGCCACTATCAGGAATATCCAGACGGCTACCTGGTCTTTATCGAGCCCTCCAAGCCAAGTGTCCGAAGGGGCCTTTTCAAGAAGATCGACACCACCGGTGATGTTGAGAAGGTTGCGGCGGCACTTGACAGGATTTTGAATTCAGATCCGGAGATAAATCATATCCGCTGGTGGGCTGAAGACGAAAAATAGCATCTCCCTATCCTTTATTAGAAGGGCTGAGCCTTTCGATTCGTTCTACCAGAGGCGGGTGGGAGTAGTAAAACCACGCATAAAGAGGATGAGGGCTCAGATTGGACAGGTTATCTGCGGCCAGCCGCTTCAGTGCAGAGCGCATGGGCACTGCCGTCTCTGTCAGCCCTAATGCAAAATCATCCGCTTCGCGTTCGAATTTCCTCGAGATGGCCGACTCCAGGGGTTGAGCAAAAAAACCAATCAGACTGATAAAGGCTCCTATTAGAAATAGTCCGACATAGACAATGGGTTCTTGAAAACCAAATGTTTGGTAAAGCAACGGCCAATTCAAAAATTTGGCCACCACATAAAAAGAGACAAGCGACAATATCTCCAAAGGAATGAGCATCCGGAGGATGTGCCTTTTCTTCCAATGCCCTGCCTCGTGGGCCAGGACGGATAAAATCTCTTCTTCCGTGTGAGAGGCCAGGAGAGTATCGAACAGGACAATTCTCTTCGTCCGGCCGAGGCCAATGAAAAAAGCGTTCGTATGCTTGCTCCGCTTGCTGGCATCCATCTTGAAAATCCCTTTGGCCCGGAGTCCGACTTTTCCTATCAGCGTCCTGATGCGCTCCTCCAGTCCCTTATTTTCAATCGGATCAAATTTGTTGAACAGAGGAAGGATGACGACCGGAAACAGCCATAGCATCAGCAATTCAAACCCACCGACCAGCATCCATGCCCATACCCACCAGGCGTCTCCTCCATGAACCACCAAAACTAAGAGAAGACCGAGGAGCAGACCGCCAAGAATGGTGGTGAGGAGGAGACTCTTCAATAAGTCCGAAATCCACATCTTGAAGTTCATCACATTAAACCCGTAACGCTCTTCGATCACGAATGTCTCGTAAAGGTTGAAAGGGATACGAAGCAGGTTGGTGAAAATCGAGAGAGCGGCAAAGAAAATCAAACCACTTATAATCGGACCATATTTCCACAGGCTGATCGTCCTAACCAGCAACGGCAGAACACCGGATAGTAAAATCGCCAGAAAGAGTCCTTGATTCGCCAGAGTAGTAATCATGGCAAAATTTTCGGACTCTGCAGTATAAGCCGAAATTCTTTTTAGCTTCTCAGGATTGATAGTATCCTGAAACATTTCCGGAACAGTTGTTCCGTGCTGGCGAAGGTAGGAAATATTAAGCCAGTTAAGATAGATCTGGGCTCCGGACCGCAATAGAAAAACGGCAAGGAAAATGAGAAGTAAAAAATTGACCTCTACCATGAAAGATCAGGATATTATTTCCTGCGGGCCTTTTTCGTTCGTTTCCTCCTGCGCGAAGAAATCTTCTTTACCGGCTTCTGAGTCCCCTTGCCTTCAAGGAGCTTTTTTACCTCACGACGGCCCAGCTTTCGAAGCGCCACCATCACCGCCTTCTTTTTCATGCTCGGCTTAAACTGTCCGCTCTCCCACAGATGCGCGGCTCCGACGGTGACGCCCGTGAGAATAGCCAGCTCTTTCTGGGTGATGCCTAAGTGCTTGCGAAGACTCCGGATCAAACGAGGTGAGAAACGCGACTCCTTCACTTCTTCCGGAGGTGCCTCCAACACCATCTTACCTTTTTCAAGCTCTTTTTGCTGACTGGTTGTGATTCGTTGAAGCCCCAAGACCGTCCTGCGAAGTTGTGAAACCACACTTTTCAAGAACCGGAGATCCCGGCCAAACGGAACTGAGACTTTCCTTACCTCTCTTTTCGCCAAACGTGCAATTTCAGATTTGATGATACCCTCTACTTTACCCATAAGTCCCTCCTCCTAAAGTGAATTTACAATGAGCATAGCATTCAAAATCCCAAATCACAAATTCCAAATCCCAAATAAGCTCCAAATTCTAATCTCAAATGACCAAACAGGATTTTGTTTCGAATTTGAGTAATTGTGATTTATTTGAAATTTGGTGCTTTTCCCTGCCATGCTCTATGCTTTGTGCTAATCGAAGATCTTTCCTGGATTCATGATTCCATTGGGATCTACCAGTTTCTTAATCTGTTTCATCAAGAGAAGGCTTTCCCCATGCTCTTCCTTCATAAACTTCCTTTTGCCAATCCCAATGCCATGTTCTCCTGTGGCGGTTCCACCACATCCCAGTGCAAAGTGGACAATTTCCTCCGCCGCTTCCTGAACCTTTTGCCATTGGACCTCTTCTTCAGGAATCCCCATAATCTCCATGTGGAGATTTCCGTTTCCGGCATGGCCGAAGGCATATCCTTGCAATCCTTTCTCCTTGACGATTTTCTGACCCCATTCCACCATATCCGAATATTTTGAGATGGGTACAGCCGTATCGATCACAAGAGGACTTAAACCCGGATTGCTTGCCTTGATGGATTCGTGAACTCCATACCGTGCTTCCCAGAGGCGGTTCCGCTCTTCTCTTCCAATCCCCGAATCGAACCGAAGGGGTCGATTCTCACCGCAAATCTCTTTCACCATTTCCAAGTCTTCTTTCAAACCGGCAGCGCTCGTCCCATGAAATTCGATGAAAAGAGTTGGTCTTTCTTCCAAGGAAAGCTTCTTAAACTGGTTAACAACCTGAACCGTCGGGGCATCCAAAAATTCCAGAGCTGCCGGCGATAGCCCGGAGCGCATGATCTGGAAAACCGTATCGGTGGCTTCGCGAATGGAGCGGAATTGCACCACGGCAGCCATGAACTCTGCGGGAAGACCGATCAGGCGAAGCGTGACCTCCGTGACCACGCCCAATGTCCCTTCTGAGCCAACAAAAAGACGGCAAAGATCATAGCCTGATGAGCTTTTGACCGCATTCGTTCCCACGCGGATGATTTCTCCGGAAGGAAGAACAACCACCATGCTCAGGACAAAATCTTTCGTCGCCCCATACTTAATCGTCCTGACCCCACTCGCATTATTACCCACCATTCCCCCGATCGTCGCCGAGGCTCCCGGGTCCGGCGGGAAGAAGAGGCCGAAACGGGAGAGGTGTTGATTCAGCTCTTTATAGATGACCCCAGCTTCAATACGGACCTGAAGGTCCTCTGCCCTTAATTCCAGGATATGGTTCATCTGTTGAAGATCTAAAACAATCCCCGCCTTGACCGGTATGGGATTGCCCTCTAAACTTGTTCCGGCACCCCATGGAGTAACAGGAATTCTCTTCGCATCGGCCAACTTGAGAATCTGACTGATCTCTACTGCGCTGAGGGGCCAAACCACGACGTCGGGTTTCCGCCTCGGATGAAAAGATTCATCCTTACTGTGAAGGTCAAGGACGGACTCACCCGTGGACACCCTTTCAGGGTCAACGATAGACCGGATGAAATCTAACTCTTTTTTCGTTACCCCGGTGTATTCCACTAAATTCTTTTCGGTAAGTTGAATATCAAACGCCCAAAACCCCGCATCCTCCCCGTCTCCCCAGTGGGGAGAGGGGGAGGGGTATTCCATCCAAATGGTATCATGTACGGGAGGCTAACTGCTTCTCCATTTTGGAGACCAATGCCTTTGCTTTTTCGATTCCCATGCGCTTATGGACGAGCCAAGCTTCTTGGGCTTGAACTCTTTTTTGAAGCGATGCGATATTCTCTTTCACCCTTTTCTCCGAAGGTGTCCCAACGGATGGCGTCTGAGCCAATATTCTTTCCGGTCTCTGGTTTCTTTCGACATCTTGTTCCGTGACCGGCACATTAATCTTCATCTCCGTAAGAGCTTTCTTCAAGCTCTGGTAGGTAACCTTCCCTTTCCCCTCTTTCTCCGAATATTTTACTGCTCTCTCCATCATCATTTTGGCCTTCCGCATGGGGAGGGGACCGCGACGGACCAGCCACTCCATCAACGCGGTGGCTCCAAGAAACTCCTCCTGGGCCTGCTTAGACATCTGCGTCTCGTTGACTTCGAGGAGTCGAATGACGTCGGCCATTACCGATAGAGCAGGTTTCGATTCATCCACCAAGTCCATGATCCAATACTTTGTCCACTGCGTGTCCCGATTAAATCCCATGAACAGGGCCTTACCGACGGAGAGAAGGCTGACGAGCATTCCGTGAGCAAAGGATGTCTTGGCCTTGATCACTTCCAAAGAACAGGGGTTTCGTTTCTGCGGCATGATCGAACTGCCCGAGCAATGTCGATCATTCAAGCGCACCATGCTGAATTCGCGGGTGGACAAAAGGATCAGAGTTTGGGCCATCGTGGAGAGATGATCCATCATCACAGCCGCATCAAAGGCCAGTTCTGCCTCGGGTTCCCATCGTTGGGTAATGGGATCGGTTACATTCTCTGTAGGCCCATCGAATCCGAGCAGCTTTGAGGTCAACTGCCGATCCAGATTAAAAGAAGTGCCGTACCCAGCTGCCGCACCCAAAGCATTTTTGTTGAAGAGACCGAACCAATGGGCAAATCTTTGCGCATCCCGCTCGAGGGCTTCTCCAAAGGAGAGGAGCAGATGACCGAAGGTGGTCGGGACCGCATGCTGGTGATGGGTGTAGCCGGGCATGGCGGTTGAACGGTGTTCCTCGGACCGCTGAAGAAGAGACTCCATTAAAAAGACTATTCCTTCAATAAAATCCAAAGCCTGTTCCCGAAGGTAAAGACGCATGTCGAGGACAATCTGGTCATTCCGACTTCTACCGGTATGGACCTTTCCCCCGGATTCAATGCCTATTCGACCAATGAGATAGCTCTCGATGTTGGAATGGACATCCTCTTTCGAAGGATCCAACCTAAACTTTCCCTTCCGATAAAGCGCCTCTATTTCCCTTAATCCCTTAAGGATTTTCTTTCCATCCTGTTTCGAAAGGATGCCCTGCCGGCAAAGCATGAGGACATGGGCTCGGTTTCCCCAGAGATCGTACGGAACCAGTCGCTCATCACAAGGGGGAATTCCCTTAATATCTCTCCCCGAAAGAAAATCAACCATCTCCTGGGAGGGTAACTCTTCAAACCGCCCACCCCATAACTTTTCTATCTTCATCTCCGATCCCCTAATCCATCAAAATTACAAATATCAATTTCCAAATCCCAAATAAGCTCCGAGCTCCAATTTTCAATGACGAAGCCCATTTAGAAAATTGGGATTTGGCTCATTGGAAATTATTTGTTAATTGGCCTGCCTCCGCGAAGTCCCGCCTTGCGGGACGAAGGCAGGTGCTTGGAATTTGGCGCCTAACATTCTATTTCGCCTTCCGCTTTGCCAAGATTTCAAACGGAAGGCCGCGGACGAAAGCCGCATCCGCGCAGCGTCTCTGATCAAAACCCGTGGCCTTAATGGAACGGATCTCCGGTGAGAAGAGACTCGTCTTCGATTCTCGATTGATGATCTCAATATTCCCTTTAAAGAGTTTGACTTTATATTTCCCGTTGACCACCTTTTGAGAGGTCTCGATAAACGCATCCAGATCGTACCGCAGCGGATGGTAACCCATCCCATGGTAGATCAGGTAGGCCCACTTCTGGTCGATCCCTCTCTTGAACTGAATCTCATCCTTGGTGAGGCAGAACTGTTCCAGGTCCCGATGGAGCTTAAGGATGATCGTCGCGGCCGGGGCCTCGTAGATCTCGCGGCTCTTGAGATCCATGATCCCGTCTTCAAACATGTCAATCCTGCCGATGGAATGCATGCCGCCAATGGCGTTGAGGGCCGGGATGATTTCTCCAAGGGTTTTCCGCTTATCATTCAATTTGGTTGGAATTCCCTTTTCGAACTCCAGGGTGACAAAAGAAGGTTCATCGGGAGATTTTTCAACGGGCCGATACCACACCCAAATATTATCCGGAAGGGCCTGGTTCAGGTCGATCGCCCCGCTGGCGATCGATCGGCACCACATCGTCTTATCGTCCCCGCCGGTGATCATCTCCGTCACTGGAACATCCCATGCCCGGCACAAGGCCTCTTCTTCCAGCCGGGTCAAATCAAAATCCCGCACGGGCACGAGGATTTTCAGCTCGGGGGCGAACATTTTAAAGACATTGTGCATGCGATATTGATCATTTCCTTTTCCGCTGGATCCCTCGAGGATGGCATCACATCCCTCTTCCCGGGCGACCTCTGCCGCTTTACGCGCCACGATCTGCCTCGTCATGGAGGTAGAGACAGGATAACCCAGATAATCCGAGTTGGCCTGAATGGCCCGGGCAATCCAGACCTCGGTAAATTCCTTTCGAAGATCGAAAAAAAGAGGCTTGATCTTGAGAATCCTCGCCTTCCTCCTGCTCTCAAGGACCTCTTCTTCCCCCTGACCGATGTCGATCGTGATCGCAAGGATCTTTCTCGCTTTATATTTTCTCCTGAGCAATTCGATGGCAAGAGAAGAATCCAGCCCTCCGGAGTAAGCCACCGCCACTTTGTTCACTTTCGGGGTCTCGGTTTTTTCAACCTTTTTCAGAATCTCCTGAATATCCATAAAAGGCTTACCTCCTTCGAATTTAGGTGAAATGTACCATAAATCAAGCGCTTAAACAATGTTTTTAAACGATTCTGGTCCTCCAGAATTTTAAGCGATTTCTTTTACGACCGGAATGGAGTATCTTTAGGGATAGGAGAGATGGTTTTGCTTGTATTAAATAGGCGAAAAAAGCTGCGGGGTCATGATCAACCCCGCAGCGGAAAGCATCAGAAAAACGCGATCAAAATTTATAAGTCATACCACCAAAAACCAAGTTCGCCTTGTAGCTCTGGTCCTTGTAGGCCCCGGTGAGAAAAGCAGAACTCGTGGCTGGGCCTGCAGGGGCAAAAAGGTAATTGTTCAACTGGGCATCGCTGTACCAAAATCGCTCATAAGCATAGCCAATCATGGCTGTAAGGGATTTTGTGAAATTGTAAACTGCTTTAATACTAAGGGAATAAAGTGCGTAATCATCCCATCTGCCGATATCAATATTATCGTTGTTCGCTCCGGACCCGGGACCAAGTCCAGTCGCGGCAATAAACAGCCCATTATTAAGAGTGAAGTCAACGGACCCATTCGATTTCAGATAATCATGTTGAAATATCAATGTCAGCTTCTTGGGGATCACATAGACTTCAGCCCCTATCCCATACCCCCAGCTCTTATCCCACTGATCCGCTTGCCAAGGGAGAAGGGTTGTGCCCTCAAATTGTAATTGGTTGAATTTAATCCGTTCCAAATCGCCATAGGCATATACTTTAGCAATTTTCCCTATGCTGTAATCGGCACTGGCCTCGAACTCATACCTTTTGTCGCCTCTCAATCCAAATATCGTGTCCGAATAATCTACGTTTATATACCTGTACTCAAGGCCTAAATTCAGATTTTCCAAAGGGAAGATATCGAGAATGGCCTTAAACGTGTCCTTATTCTGTGCTGCATAAGCAAATCTTCGGGCTGGGTTAACAGCGCTTTGAACGGTTCGGTATTGGGCGTCTCTATCTAATTTCTCATATCCTACCCTTGCCTCCAGAAAATCGACTCCGCTCCATTTTAAATTCGCAAAAAAGATGTTGTCCATGTTGAAAGGTAGAATCTCCACGGGGTCTGATTCACCTCTCTTATTTCTCTCTGTCTTGACATATTTATAGCCGCCGGAGAGGTAAAAATTTTCGGGAAGCCTCAAACCAAGCTCTCCTCCGTAAGTAGCAACGTTGTAGTTTAAGAAGACATCCACAACGCCGGTTGGGTCATCAGATTTGTTAAATCTCTTATAATATTTATAGTAGACTTTTACGTCGAGAAAACTCACAGGATTTGAAGTGAGCGCAAAGTCATAATTCACAGTGTCGACTTTTCCCCTGTAACCCGAACCAATAAGAGAGACAATCGATGTATCCGATGTCCCCCTTGAAAACCCCATGTTGGTACTAAATTTGCTATTGAAGGGGAGATTGACCGCACCCTTAAAAGCGCCTTTGTCGTAGGTATTATCGGGGGGAAGGGAGAAAGTATTGGGGGCGCTGAAGTTGGAGGGCAGGGTCAGGGAAGCGTTGCTGTTGTTAAAATCGCTGTGGATATAATTCAACGACAGGAATAGAGGCTTTTGAGCATACCCTGCTGAAACTTTCAGATTGTTTGTGACGTAGTCAACAGGTTCTGGAAGCTCAAAGGCTCTGCCTCCTGGACTTGTTTCCGCCGCGCCTGTCGGCTTGATTCCATCCCTGTTTTCCCTCGCGAACGAGACATCGAGAAAGAACGGGCGAATCGCGTCGACTTTGAAGCCGCCTCCATATTGATGCCTTAGGATCGAATAGTCAAATGTGTTCCACGTGGCAAAATTCGGATTGGGAGCACCGATTAAGAGATCGTGCCCCGCCCCGATAAAAGGCGTTCTGGCATCAAAGGTGATATTGTGGGGTATCTCGTCATAAAAAAGATTAAACTTGAATCTTCCCCACATGCCGCCTTCGATCTCGTAGAATTGTGTATCATACGTCATGTCACCGGCTCTGAATTTCAGGAAATAATTGTCCGAATCTATTCCCAGGCCCATATCTCCGAAAACGCTGGCGCCTTGTCTGAGGTCTCTATACTCAGTAAATTTTGCCCGGCCTCCTTCATCCGCTCTCACCCCGGTATATACCCCTACGGTTCCAACTTCGCCCTCAACCGTGACCTCTTCCGAAAAGGCGTAAGGAAATGGTGCGAGGATTACGATCAGCCCAACTATTGCAATCATCCGCTTCATCATCTCACCCCTCCTATCGCACAAAGAATTCAGAAAGGCTGCTTCCATGAATATTCCCATGGCAGTTCAGACAAGACCTGCCAAAAAATCTATTTTTCCCGGATGTCGCAGTACCCAAGAAAGAGTGAAGATTGGTATAGGGGTCGGTGTTATGCCTTCCTCCTACGGTATCATGACAACTCTCGCAAAGGAGAGGCGCCTTCCTGGTCAGAAGCCTCGAATGGTTACTGCCATGGGCCTCGTGGCAGATTAGGCAGTTCTCGGGCACAGGGGGATGCTCAAACGCATAGGGGCCTCTCTTTTCGGCGTGGCATTCATAACAGAGATCGTTTACCGAATCAGCCTTGAGCATTGCTTTGACATCAAACGTGCCCATCGGGTTGTGGCAACTCGAGCATTTAAGCGCCTGCCGGCCCACCAATTCCTCTTTGATTGGATGATGTGACTGCTTATTGAATTTGGCCCTTATATTCCTATGGCAGCCAAAGCAGAGATCAGGTTCTTGAGCTTTCAGATAATTCTTTCCGGGCACAGCGGAGTGGATGGAGTGGCAGTTGTCACACGTGACAAGAAAAGATTTGTGCTTGCTCAGATTCCAGTTTTCCACGCCTCTCATATTTTCATGACAGGCGAGGCATTTTGAATCCCTGGTAGTAGAACTTTCCTTCTTGTTAAAAACAAAAATCGCAACGCCTCTTCCACCGCCTTTTTCAATGTGTTGCGCGCCGGGGCCGTGGCATGATTCACATCCTTCTTTGTTCATCGGAGACCCCGGTATAGCCTTTTTGCCGTGGACGGATTTTATAAACTTATTGTAGTAAACTTCATGGCAGTCCTTGCAGGTTTCAGAACCGGCAAACCCCGAGTCTCCTTTTGCACTGTCCTGAGCGACAGGGACCAGACCGAGGACGAAGAATATAAGTGAAAAAAACAAAATGCTTCTTGGCATATCGCCACCTCCTCTTCCATCTCTTTTTTGATGGTCCCACCTATTTGGACTAAAAGTATGATTTTCTTCTAAACTATCGGATTGGGCAGGGAAGTAAATGGGGAAAACACTGTATTTTACGATGGAAAATACTGTATTTGGGGATGATCGCACTACTTGAAGAGCTCAAAAGATACCACTAATGACTTTGTCTGTTTGCCTTTCGTATCACCGTCAAAATTTAATTGACAACGGCAATAAACTGTGGGTAAATTCGAAATAGAGTCGCAAGCGATACAAAGACACTGAATACAGGTTTTTCCATGTCCTCGGAGAAAGGCTATGAGGACTACCCAAAAGGAGCAAAGGTGAAGAGTCAAAGGTCACAAAGTACCCAAAATAACGTCAAAACGTATCAACGGGATTTTTCCCGAGATAAACAAGAAGGGAGGGTCCGTATGGTTCCTACCAAAATCAGATTATTATCGGCCAAGTATGTCCTTATCCTTATTCCCATTGTATTGGTAACTCTTTTCGGCAGCCCCAAAGCGGGGGGAACAAACGGATGGGGTTACATTGACCAGAATCAAAGAATGGTAATCAATCCGCAGTTCGATTTCGCATGGGAGTTTTCCGAAGGCCTGGCAGGCGTAAAGATTGGAGACAAATGGGGGTATATTGATCTGACGGGGAAAGTAGTGATAACGCCTCGATTTGATTCTGCTTGGAGATTTTCCGGGGGGTTAGCATGGGTAAAGATAGGCGATAAGTGCGGCTACATTGACCGGACCGGAGAAATGGTCATCCAGGCCCAGTTTACTTGCGCAGCCAAATTTACCGAAGGATTGGCAAGGGTGAAGATGGAGGGCGGCAGGTGTGGTTTCATTGACAAGGCCGGGAAAATGGTTATCGATCCTCAATTTGATTCGGCTTGGGGGTTTTCCGATGGGTTGGCGAGGGTAAAGATTGGCGGCAAGTGGGGCTACATTGATAAGACAGGAAAACTGGTCATAGACCCTCAGTTTGATTTTGCTCGCGAGTTTAACGACGGGTTGGCGCATGTCAGGATGGGCGACAAATGGGGTTACATTGATCAGACGGGGAGACCCACGATCGCGCCTCAGTATGACTGCGCATGGAAATTTAGCGAGGGATTGGCACCGGTCAACCTCGGCGGAAGGTCAAAAGAAGAGGGAAGGATCGTAAAGGGTGGCAAGTGGGGATACATAGATAAAACAGGAAGGATAGTCATCAAGCCGCAGTTCGATTCGGCCTGGGAATTTTCGGAAGGTTTGGCAACGGTAAGGATGGGTGATAAGTGGGGCTACATTGATAGGACCGGGCAAGCAGTGATCAGCCCTCAGTTTGAATCTGCATGGCGGTTTTCAGAAGGTTTAGGAGCGGTGAAGGTTGGTCATAGATGGGGTTACATCGACAGGACTGGGAAAATAGTGATCAAGACAATATTTGATGATGCTGGACTGTTCTCCCAGGGACTGGCAGGGGTGATGATTCGAAATAGGTAAATCCTAGTAGAATAAAAGTGGGCCAAATATTAGACGTTGAAGCCGCCGGTTAAGGACTGGCCGGATGATACGACGTATTTTGGTACGAACAATGAGGGTCTTCTTCGAGATAGTCTCCGGTCAAAGCGAGGGCCAAGCTTCGACAACCACGGCAGTCGGCGACGTCGCAGCTTCCGCATCTGCCCCTGAGGTTCTCTTTTTCCCTCAACTTTTCTAATAGGTCTGATTCCTCCCAAATCTTTTTCAAAGGATCATTCAAAAGATTCCCTATAGAAACGGGAAATCTTCGACAAGGGAAAACACTTCCGTCCGGCATAACGCAGAGACCATCCACTCCTATGACACACGGAGCGCCTAAGAGTTCAGGCTCTCCTCCGCTAAAACTGATCTGAAAAGCCTGATAGGGAAGAAGGGATTGCTCTGCCTCACCGATTGAGACACAATCTACAAGCATCCCAGCCATTTCCTTCCATTCTTCTTTACCGAGGACCTCATCGTTCATCTCTCTCCCTCTGCCTAAAGGAATGAACCGCTCGATGATCAATCCATCGATATTTTTGTCCCGGCAGAGCTTAAAGAGAGATGGGAGGCTCCCAAAATTCCTTTTCATGGCGGTGAGCATGAAAAAAATTTCAAACCTTCCCCCCTCTTTGATCAAAGGGAGATTTCCCATCACCTTATCGAAAGCTCCCTCCTGACGAATAGAATCGTTCGTCTCCGCATCCCCTCCGTCCACGGAGATTTTTATCTTCTTCAACTTTGAAAACTCGGACAATCTTCTCATCATCTCTTGATCGATGGTCAGACCATTGGTGATGATTCCCAGTTCCTCAACAACCGGATGCCGGTCCAAATGAGCGAGGAGGGGAAAGAGATCGGGTTTTAACAGGGGCTCCCCGCCTGTGAGATGAATACAAGCGGTTTTGCCCCACTCCCTCAATGCATCGAGGAGATTGTCACATACCTTCTCAAGCCCTGCCCAATCCAAATCCCTCTTCTTCGAAAAATCGTCTTGGTAGCAGTGTTTGCAACGGAGATTGCAGAGATTGGTGACATGCCACTGGATGTAGAATTGTTCTTCCATCGATATCACAGAGAGATAGGTTTACTAAGAATCATTCTAAGATTGAAGCAAAAGAACTGCAAATCTATTTGTCCGTTCGTGTATCGCTACCAAGAGCATCTTTGAGCATTATAAGAATTCTCGATATTTGGATAAATGCCTATCGAAATTTCCGATTTGACACATGGGAATTTTCCAATTAATTGTTTTTTATTCGAACCTGATTTTTTGTTCGAGGAGAAAAGAAGGAGGTGAGAGCCGATGAACCGTGCTTGGATTTTTCAATACCGCGCATGAAAGGGGTGTCTGGATGCCCATGGTTTTGGGCTGACACCGTTAAGCGGGCAGGGAGTAGAACGGTTTGGTTGGACAGGAGGCTCTCATCTTTTTAGGCCACCTATCTCAAAACCTCGTTGGTAGCCGGGGTGAGCCCTTCTTCCTAACCCAAATTCAATCTCTCCATCCCTCGGTCGCCATCCACATTTAATGGCATGCTCATCTGCCGCCGGGTAGACACGAGGGTATCCCTCAATTTAAAGAGCAAATTCACTTTGAGTCAGAATGAAAGGAGAAAACATGGAAAAGAAAGATTATCGTCCGATGTGGAAGGATTTGGGTTTGAATTTAGAAGGTCATGACCAGCTCTTGGCTGTTCTTGGGAATGCCTACAAAGACATCTACATGTCCCAGGAAAATCGACCCAAGGCAATGCAATATCTTGACTTCGTGATCTCAGAAGCGCACGGGCTTCGCATAGAGGAATTGATGGAGGAGAAAAGGAAAGGGAACAAGGTGATTGGAACCTTCTGTGTCTACGTCCCTGAAGAATTGATCTCGGCGGTTGGGGGAACATGTGTGGGCCTTTGCGCAGGGGCTGAAATTGGAATTGATGAGGCCGAGAAAGTCCTTCCCCGAAACACCTGCGCATTGATCAAATCCTTTATGGGATTTAAGCTCGCGGGCCTATGTCCCTATATCCAGGCGAGCGATCTGGTCGTGGGAGAAACCACCTGCGACGGAAAGAAGAAAGCCTATGAAATCCTGAACGATTACAAAGAGACCTATGTGATGGAAATTCCTCAGATGAAAACCGAGAGAGACCGGGCTCTCTGGAAAGGGGAGGTCCTTCAATTTAAGGAGCGGGTCGAGGAGATTGCTGGCCGAAAGGTCACCCCAGAGAACCTGAGGCAGGGGATTAAGATCGTTAATGAGAAACGCAGAGCCCTTCAACGACTGAGCCAAATCAGGAGAGCCGCTCCTCCCCCTATTTCGGGGCTCGACGCCCTGCTGGTCAATCAAATCTCTTTCTATGATAATCCCCTTCGATTCACCAGAAACATCCATACCCTCTGTGATGAACTTGAGGAGCGTGTCAGGAACGGGATGGGGGTCGCGAAGAACGGTACGCCACGGATCTTGGTTTCGGGGTCTCCCATGGCCCTTCCCAACTGGAAAATCCCGTATGTTGTTGAAACGAGCGGAGCCATTGTCGTGGCTGAAGAGTCTTGTGTCGGGGAACGAAGCACGCGGGATTTGGTGCAAGAGGATGGAAAGAGTTTGGATAAGATGATCGATGCCATTGTGGACCGGTATATGAAGATCGATTGCGCCTGTTTTACCCCGAATGAGGAGAGAATAGAACATATCCTCGACCTCGCCCGAGATTCTAAGGCGGACGGGGTGATCCATTACAGCATCCAGTTCTGTACGCCTTATTCGGTCGAGTCCTACAAGGTCGAAAAGACTCTTCAACAAAAAAATATTCCGGTTCTCAAGATCGAATCGGACTATGGCATGGAGGATGTGGGGCAGCTGAAAACCCGCGTCGAAGCCTTCCTCGAAATGGTAAAGGGCTAACGTGCGAACTGCAGGAATCGATATCGGTTCGAGAACCGTTAAATTGGCCATCGTGGAGGAGGGGGAAATCATCACCTCCTCTATCGCTGACACGACTCATGATCCTCTTGAACAATGCGAGAGGCTCATGGCCCAGACCTCTTTTGACCGGATACTGGCTACGGGCTACGGAAGGCATTTCTTTGAGACCCACTTCGATGTCCCCACGGTGACGGAGATCAAGGCTTTTGCCCGGGGGGCGAAAGAGATTTTCCCGGGCTGCCGAACGATTCTGGATATTGGAGGCCAGGATACGAAGGCAATCGCCTTGGATGAAAAAGGAAGGGTTTTCAAATTTGAGATGAATGATCGGTGCGCTGCCGGAACGGGTATGTTTTTGGAAGTCATTGCCAAGACGCTGGGCTACGAGCTGGGGGAGTTCGGGAGGGAAGCACTAAAAGGAGAGGGAACCATTCAGATTAACAGCATGTGCACGGTATTCGCTCAATCCGAGGTGACTTCCCTGCTGGCTAAGAGACAGAAAAGAGAAAACATTGCGTATGGCATTCATGTGGCAATCCTAAACCGAACCCTTTCACTCTTAAAGCGGGTTTCAACGACACCCGATATCGTTTTTGCGGGAGGTGTGGCAAGAAACCCCTGCCTTAAATACCTGTTGGATGAGGCACTGGTGCGCAAGATAAAAGTCCCCAAAGACCCGCAGATGGTGGGTGCCTATGGGGCAGCGATGATCGCCGGGGATTCCATTGAAATCGACCGTTCAATATATTAATATGGATTACTTCCGCAAAAGATCCGTCTCACCCAAAATCCTAAACAAAGGAGGAGTCAAGAAAGATGAAAAAAAGGTTGGTCTGTATTGGAGTTCTTCTAAGTTTTATGATTTCCTGTCTGCTGGTTACGGGTGCTTTCGCCGCCAAAGACACCATTGTCCTTGATGCTTCTTTCGGCAAGGTGACATTTGACCACAAAAAGCACAGCGAAACACTGAAGATTGATTGTTTGAAATGTCACCACACCTGGAAAGCAGGTGAAACATCCGGCAAGAAATGCACAGAATGCCACAAGGCGACCGCGGAGGGGAAAACGCCGTCCCTAAAGGATGCGTTTCATCAGACCTGCAAGGGTTGCCATGATGAATTAAAGAAGGCTAGCAAACCTGCCGGTCCAACTGGATGCACACAATGCCACGTGAAGGGAAAGTAGTCTGAGATTTTCTGAAGACGGATAATGGGAGAAAAAAATGGGAGTCAAGATTTTCTTGATTCCCTTTTTTTTCTCTCCGTTGAACGAGTTTAAGACCTTATCCTCTTTTTTTACAAAGTCCCTCCGTCAATTCGGATAAAAGGGATGTTTGGATTTTCAGGATTGGAGATTGGAAAGAAAAGGCCACTGTTTGCATCATGCGTCTGATTCCTATGGCGTTTATCCATTTTTGAGGCGAAGAAATACTACATTTTTTTGCAAAAAATGCAGAATTCACCCTATTTACTTTTGAACACAACTCCGGTAACGTGGAAATGGTCTTAATATTCTTAAACTGGAAGGAGGCAGAGGAATGGCAGGGAAGAATAAAACAAAGAAAGTTCAATTTGAATTCCTGGCACCGGACGCACAGAAGGTCTACCTGGCAGGAAACTTTAATAATTGGGATGCCAGCGCGAACGTAATGAAAAAGGACAAGAAAGGAATATGGAAGACAGTACTCGCTTTGAGACCGGGGAGATATGAATATCGGTTTCTTAAAGACGGCAACTGGGAAAATGACCCTGCTTGCTGCGACTGTGTTCCGAACGAATTCGGAAGCCAGAATTGCGTTAGAATCGTGGAGTGATCGTCAGGAACCAGTCTTTGTCTCCCTTTTAAAGTATAACTTTTGGACTTTTCCCGTTTGGTCAAAGACGACGCTTACCAATTCCCATCCCTCTTTTCCGAGTTCGTTGAGTCTCTCTTTATGTGCAGGGGGATGCAGTGTCGAAGTCTCCTTGTCGGCATCGGTGAAATAGAGGTATTCCCATCTAGCCATTCTAAGTTCTCCTTTCTTTTTGTCACCTCTTGATTATGTCCAGCTGCAATAAGTATCAAGAGCCTTCGGCGGTTTGAAGGCAAACCCGGAAAAAGGGCCGGCATGCAATTAATAACGCAGAATTCCTTTGTAGTGGCTATCTCCCCACGTTTCACGACTCGAGTCAATACCGTTCTTAGTTGAAATTTGGCAGTGGCTCCTGTTGAGTTCATCAAGCCGCCTCTGCCACCCCGGATGTTCCCTGTTTCAATCTTCCCTTTTCAATCTCTTTCTGGAGAGCCTTTCTC
>Ga0208821_1000431_pt1 | contig 32725 bp, 34 predicted proteins | sample June2015DPH_20_5_FD_184720 | JGI IMG/M metagenome (GOLD analysis project Ga0208821, IMG submission 184720) | Peatland microbial communities from SPRUCE experiment site at the Marcell Experimental Forest, Minnesota, USA - June2015DPH_20_40... | ecosystem: Environmental > Terrestrial > Soil >... | reverse complement strand
GGCGCACCAAAACCGACTTGCCACCACAGGAGGCGGCAGGATAGAACAATCTCAGTCCTGGACGGCCACTTCCGTTGGCCGGTTTTGAAGTGATAACCGTTGGCCGCTTTTGAAGTGATCACTGAGGATGCGCCCGCAGTGCTTCATGTTGAGTCCGCCCACTGTGTCATAGCGCGCTGATCCTGGCGATGTTCCTCCATCGTAACGACCTTCGGCCGCACCAGGATCCGCATCGTCCAGAGAAGATCGTCCAGGACGGTCCCAAACCCGAAGTGAGCATCCACGAACGCCAGTTCCGCAGCCGGCAGAGTCGAGCGCCCCGAGATCAGGACCACGGGAACATCCGGCACCAGAAACTTGATCTCCTGGGCCAACCGCGAACCAGACATCAATGGCATTTCGTAGTCCAGCAGTGCCAGATCAAAGTGGATTCGCTGGCAAAGTGCGAGCGCCTCGATCGGGTCGTTTTTCGCGATCACCCGGAACCCGCATTCCTCAAGAACACTGGTTAGCAATCGGCTGGATTTGGGATTGTCGTCCACGTAAAATACTGCCGTTCGGTTCTCCATCACAAACCTCCGTTCCTGTCCCGAGGAACGCACCCCACGTCCGCCACTTGCGTGAATTCGCCGTGGCGGCAAAATGACAAGTTGTTCATGTTCTCGTACAGCCTCGGCCAAGTTGCATCAATCCTAGAATGTGCAGCGTGCGGCCGCTTTCATTGATTACGGTGATCTCTCGTGTGCTGTTCTTTCTTAATCTCCTTGTTGGACCTGTCGCGGCGATAGGTCAGGAAACATCAACGCTGCCGGATGCGCCAAGCTCAAGTCAGATTGAATCTCGCCTATCAAGCCTTGAACAGGACAGGCAACAACATCAACTGAGTAAGAACCACATCTTCTGGGTAATCCCCAACTATCGATCGGACGAAAACGCGGCAGAAATCGAACCGCTGACACCGAGCGCGAAGATGAAAGTTGCATTCGATGACTCTTTCGACCCCTCGGCGTTTCTAGTGGCTGGCGTCTTTGCTGGGGTAGCCATGGCGCAGAAGTCGTACAGTTCGTTCGGTGCAGGAGTACAGGGATTTGGTAAGTACTACGGAGGGGCATTTGCCGACCAAGCAATAGGCAACATCATGAGCGAAGGCTTGTTTCCAGTCTTTCTGCACCAGGATCCTCGTTATTTCGTGAAAGGCACCGGCGGATTTTGGAAACGGACTGGATACGCTCTAAGCCGGGAAATTATCACTCGCGGCGATGACGGCCGCAACCACTTCAACACATCAGAGCTGGCCGGAAATGCTGTGGCCGCGGGCATTTCCAACCTCTACTATCCGGCTGCAGATCGATCATTTGGAAATACCACGAATAAGTGGGGACAACAAATCGCCCTGGATACGTTTTTCAATGTAGCAAAAGAGTTCTGGCCGGACGTGCGCAACAAGTTGTTTAGGCACTGAGCGCCTGAGACGGACCTTGGTTAACGCCGAGGCGCAATGGAGGCCAGAGAGGACAAAGCTGACCATGCCACGAAGAAGCCCGATCTCTACTGAGACATCACAGGCGTACACAACGAGCACCGAGTTCTGCAGAGCGTTTGCAGAAAATATGGATAGTATGCATTTGCTTTCATTCTTGCTGACGGCCGATCTCACCAAGGCTGAGGAGTGTTTCGTCTCCGGCTTGGAAGATTGCATCAAAGGAAGCTACGTCTTTCGAGACTGGGCACGATCCTGGGCTCGGCGGACGATCATCCGGAATGCGGTTCGTATGTTGACGCCCTGTGCGAACAACTCTGCCCTCACAGCGGCACCCACTGATCCAGTTAATTGGAGGTTTGAACGAACGCGGGGGCCCGAGGCCGCAATTGTGAGCATTCTCGGGCTTGAAGGGTTCGAGCGCTTTGTCTTTGTGTTATCCGTCCTGGAAAGGTGCTCAGATCAGGATTGTTCCGTTCTCCTGGGCTGCTCGCGGCAGGATGTCCGTGAGGCAAGGATGCGAGCGCTACAGCATGTCGCCGAGTCAGACAGGATGCGCGCTCTGGCCGGGTCCGGGACCCCAACTCCATCGCGGAGCTACCACTCGGAAACGCTGGTGGCCTATTCTGCGTGATTCATCGGGCGTTACGTCGATACTGTTTCGAGCACGTGGACGGGTAGCGACAAACTTATAACAGCGCCGCCTCCCGCGTTCGCGGAGACCCTAGCTGCACCACCGTGCGCCTGGACAACTGCGTCCACAAAGGCAAGACCGAGACCATGTCCGGGAGAATGTTTCCCCTTTACGAAGCGATCGAAAGCCCGGCCGCCAATCTCAGGCGGGAATCCAGGGCCATTGTCTTCGATCAAGAATTCTGCTGATCCTTGATGCGAATGCAGCCGAATGCTCACTCGGCATCCCACTGGCAAGTGAGTCAATTCATTTTCGAGCAAATTGCTTACCACACGATTCAGCAAAGGCAAGTCAGCATCTATGACCACATGCTCTTCAAGGTCACTCGTCACTTCGTGATGGCGCTCAGCCATCGCCGGCTGGTAAATATCAACGAGTTGTCTCACGACATCGGAGAAGTCAACTGGGCGGCGATCCAGGCGAAGCGCGCCAGCCTCTGCTTCGGCAATATCCAGCGTGGTGTTTAACAGCTGCGAGAGCCTATCTAGGCCCTCGATTGCTTCTCCCACCAAGTCGCGCCATTTCTCGTTCCCTTCATCGCACAGGGCGGATTCGAGCGTTCCACGAATCAAGGTTACCGGGCTTTTGAGGTCGTGCGCGATACCACCGGTAACAGTGCGAAGCTGATTCACCGAAGCCTGAAGCCGGTCCAACATGTGATTAAAAGTTTTTGCCAATCGCGAGATCTCATCCGAATTGACAGGTTCAGGCAACCGTTCTTCTAGGTCTTCAGTGCCAATTCGAGCGACGGTCTCAGTAATGCGTTCGACACGGAGCAGAGTACGACGGGCGCTCCAATAGGAGATTACGAAACCAAGCAGGAACATGCCGCCCCAGACCATGAGAAAACGACGAGCCAACGTGTGCAGCATATGTTTGGCGCCGCGATCCGAGAGTCCCAGATAAACAGTTCTGCCGTTTTGCGAAGAATGCCTAAGAATTTACGCGCTACCGCCGCATGGCGGATTTCGATTTGGACAACTCTGGCGTTCGCGCTCGGAACCGCTGTCGCTTTCTCCATCGTTTATTTCCTTGTCGCTCAGGGCATTCGGGAGCGTAGTGACACTTGGCTTACCGGCGAAGCTGAGGTTCTTGCTCAGGTCTCGGCAGATACTCCCAGCGATCACTTGTATAAGCGTTTGCGCAGCAAGGTGGACCATGACACCCCGCGGCCGCTGATTCACACAATTCGCGGTGTTGGCTATGTTCTCCGTGAATCCCTTCCAAGGCCATGGCTTCCCCAGCTTTCGCTGTACTGGCCGCATCCACCTGGTAGCCTGCCTCCACCAGCGCGCGTTTCAGAAACTGCTGAATGGATAAATCATCTTCTACCAACAGCAATCGCATAGGAACTTCCCGATAGTCCAAAACTCTACACCTCCAATTGGGATGCAGGAAACTCCTTAAACGTTCAAGCTCCCGTCAAGCCAGACCCAATCCTCTAAACAGAGCTGCCTGAACTGTTTTCCCGCAAGTGCGGAACGAGAGTTTGCTCGTCGCCTCACTGCGGATGCCAGGTCATGTCTACCCGCACTGGAATTTCGTTCTTGACTGGCATCGTCAAGAGCGATGGCGGGTCGATTTTGAAATCCGCAAGTGTGGCGGGAATTGTTCCCGTGATGTGAGTCTCGACGCCTTGTGTCTCCAGTTTGAAGGGAACCTGCTTGTACTGGGCAGTCTGGCCGGCGAACTGAATCTCCAGATCGGCGTTGATGGTCGCCGATGTGGCGGCCGATTCGGGCAGGCGAGTGCGCACGATGACCATGGGAAACTCGGCGCCGCGCGTGACCTGGAGCATATGTAGGTCGCGGTTGCTGTCTCCGGAATCAAACGACTTGACGGGCACCGCGATCAGAAAATCGCATTCTCCTGCGTGACAAGTTCCCTTACCTCGCGCGGAGTGGCTCACACCATCAGTCTGATGCAGTGGATGGGATACATGGTACACGCTCTACCTGCTGGTAAGAGGCCGCGCACTGCAGAAGAGAACCTCGCGTATTTGTACCACTTGCTTGTTCGCTCAACCGAGAGGGCCCACTACCGGGAAATTGCTGATTTAGCACAGGAGCGGCTCAATTGCCGTGAGTCGGAAACGCCACTGAGAACAATTGGCGAGGCCGACATCCGAGATATGCTCAAGCGCTTCAAGAAGAATGACCCTTCGCGCTACGCGGCCTTGAATCAAGGAGCGAAATTCGGTCTCAGCGTCGTACCGTCTGCCTGGCGCAGAATGCCGTTATTCGTCAAGGGGAAAAACTAGGTCCGATTTTTGCGCCACTCCTGCCCCGTGATCTTCCAAGCTAACTGACCTACCCTCGCACTGGATAGCAGCCGTCCGGGAAAAGAGACGAAAACAGTCCGTGTCAATTTTCCCTACGACTCTGCTCTGCTGCTCAGTAATAACCATCAGCATTCATTCGCACATGAGGTTAGGAAATCATGATGGCTTTTTCGAACCCAGTAGAAACATACCCACATTTGATAAATACCGCCGCCTTCATTGACAAGGTTGTGATCAATGTCTGGGGCACTCGCCGAAAGAAGACGACAGAACTTACGGTGGAGGATCGCAACCTGGCCATTGGTGGACCGGGCGGAGTCTACGCGCGGTGTAGTCGGCGGCGGAGTGCAGCGAGCGGTAACAGGTTGCAATTTGCTTACGGGGTTCTCAGGCGCTACCCAAATTTGAGCCCCTACAAAGTGACTCTGTGGGCCGGCAAACACCCGGCGATGTGCGCTGACAACTTTCTCGTGTTGGGCAGCGTCATGCGGCAAGGCTAAACGACTCGGGCGGCCCTCGCTAAGGGAATTAACGCCAGGGGAGGCCACGAGGCTCAAGAACGAGAGAAAACGGGAGCACGTGCCCTTCAGGGAGCTCGCGAAGAAGTACGGCGTCTCCGTTTGGACAGCGCATCAGCTGTGTGGAGGCCGCTCGTGAATAGAGATCTAGGCATTTCCGAGCACCCAGACTCTCGTCTGGAAAACGGGGGGCACTAAGTAATGGGCGTCTACCGCAGGCGAAACAAAAGAAGTAAGGGCAGAATTTGGTGGATCAGCTATTTCAGGGCAGGACGCCAATTCCGGGAAAGCACCGGCTCCACGAACAAGAGACTCGCTGAAAAACTGTTAGCCTTGCGCAAGGCACAAATCCTTGAAGAGCGCTGGAACCTGCCCCGATCGCAATCTCCTCGTTTGGGAACGTGGACGGAAGAATTCTTGAAGTCGGTCACCCACGAGAAGACACAATCCCGGTACCGGTCGAGCACTAACAACATCCTGGCGTACTTTGGAAAAAACGTTCGGCTCGCTGAAATCACGCCAGAAGCGGTCTTCCGTTTCCAGCAGAAGCGACTAGACGATGGTGTCGGAAAGGCAACCGTGAACCGTGACTTGGCGACGCTTTCGTCGTCGCTATCTCGCGCCAAGAAGATGCGCTTGATCTCGCATAACCCCTGCCACGACGTAGGAAAGCTCAACGAGAGGCGCGAACGCAGGCAAGCGCGACCACTTTCGTATGAGGAAGAGGCGCGGGTTAAGCGATTCTCACCGCTTTGGCTATCCATATTGATAACCGTGCTGGTCGAAACTGGGTTGCGCGTGAGGAAAGAAGGCCTTCCTCTAAAGTGGTCAGACGTGTCGCTGGATTCTGAACCAGCGCACATTCACGTCCGCGACTCAAAGAGTGCAGCAGGGCTGAGAACAGTCTGGCTCACAAACCACTGTCGGGATGTGCTAATCGAATGGCGAGGGATGCTGGGTCCGGAATTTTCACCTTACGTGTTTCCAAGTCCACGGATTCCAGGGATGCACATCACGGATTACAAAAGCGCTTGGCGGAAAGCCGCCGCAAAAGCCAGTCTAAAAGACCGAAGAGTGTACGACCTACGGTCAACGTTTGCCAGCAGAGCCAATGCGTGCCGAGCATCTGGGATGACTGTCGCTCACCTGTTGGGCCATGCGAGCACGCAGATATTGTCCACGTATGTGAAGCCAATCGATGAGAATACCAAGGCGATCATGGAGTCTCTCGATGCAGCCCGCATTTCGCAGACAGGCAGGGTGCCCTCCATTCAGTGACCAGGTTCTGTCGTGGCTCTTCTGTCTCGACGAATCTGACAGATTCCCTACCTCACGATCTTCTTCTGACGCCCTTTGCCTGAAAAGGCTGGCCAATAAAGGACCGAATCTAACGCTCTGACTATCACGTTTTCATCACGATTTCAGTCCATGCCATCGTATCTCATTGTGAGACGAGCCCCTAAATCTCTCAACTCATTGAAAATAAATGGCGGAAGCGTGTGTGAGTCGAACACACCGGCAACATCGAAGATGCCGCCCGCCGGTTTTGAAGACCGGGACGATCACCGGACCGCATGCGCTTCCGTAGTTCGTTTGGAACGTAACACGAACTACTTCGCTGCGCCACTACTCGCAGATAGGGCTTTCGAGTCTTCCAGCCGGCGGGATATTTTTGCTTGGCCTGCTTTTCTGAAACCCCACGTTTGGAATGATCACGTCCTGCCCCGGTTTCCCGCATCGGTCCGCTATTACGACTTGGCGCGCGAAATCTTGGCTTGCGAAGTAAGGCGCGTTAAGATCTCAGGCATGGCTGCTCCGGCAGGAAAGCTCTCCATTGTCCATTTGTCCATGGTGCAGATCGATGTGTTTACCGACCGCGCCCTCACCGGCAACTCGCTGGCGGTTTTCCGCGACGGCCGCGGTCTCAGTACCGAGCAAATGCAGGCCCTGGCGCGGGAAACCAATCTCTCAGAAACTACCTTTATTCTTCCCGGGAACGCCGCTGCGGAAAAAACCCGCGGAGTTCGCGTGCGCATCTTCACCGTACAGGAAGAACTGCCTTTCGCAGGACATCCTACGCTCGGTACCGCTTTCGTTCTGCATGGGCAGGCCGGCGCATCCGCCGACCCAGACGAAGTTCGGCTCGATCTGGACGTCGGCACCGTGCCGGTGCGCTTCACCCAGGAACCAGCGCATCCCGTCTTCGGAGAGATGACGCAGAAGAATCCGGAGTTCGGCGCCATCCACAACGTGGAGGACGTCGCGCGTATCACGGGCCTGAACGCGGCTGACTTCGATGACACCGCACCCATCCAAACTGTTTCTACCGGCGTTCCTTTCACCATCGTCGCGCTGCGTTCGCTGAAGACGCTGCAGAACCTCCGGCTTGATCTCAACCGCTCGGCCGAATATCTGGCGCGTAGCGGCGGAAAATTCTTTTATTTTGTTTGCCGCGAAACCGTCGATCCCAAAGCCCGTCTCCACGCCCGCATGATCTTTTACAACGGAGACGATCCGGCCACCGGGTCGGCCGCCGGATGCTGCTCCGCCTGGATGGTCGCGCACGCCGTTGCCGCAAGCGATGAGCAGGTTTTAATCGAGCAAGGCCTCGAAGTGCACCGTCCCAGCCGCATTTTTGTTCGCGCCACAAAGCTGGATAATCGCCAGGACAACCGGCAGGATAACCATGTCGCCAATGTGCGGGTCGGTGGAAATTGTGTGGAGGTTCTTCGCGGTGAAGTCACGCTCGCCATTTAGCGGATCGAAACACAATGACAGTCGCGGCTTTCAGCCCCATGGCACGACCTTCCCTCACACCAGAGTGCCATTAGCGAGCGCGCTACTTTACCGGCGCTCCGATTCTATTTAGCATTCACCTCGCTCCCGGTTCTCAAAAAAAGAAATCAGGTATCGAATTCAGAAAACATTTGTGACGACAGTCTCCCGGTTAGGTCAATGAAGCCCAAGAAAACAATTCTTTGTGTGGACGATAACGAACAGTCACTCTCCATCCGCAAAATCCTGTTGGAAACGCGGGGCTACCGCGTGCTTGCATGCAACAGCGGCGAAATGGCCCTCGAAACCTTCCGCCGCGGCGGCGTTGATCTGGTGCTCACCGACCTGATCATGCCGGGTGTGGATGGTTCACGGCTGATCGAAGAAATCAAAAGTCTTTCTCCGCAGACTCCGGCCGTGCTGCTCTCCGGCCGAACCAAAATCTACGAGCGCGAAACCCTCGCCGATGTCTTTCTGTCCAAGGGAATGTACGAACCGGCGCACCTGCTGGAGCGCATTCGCCTGTTGCTGGTGCGCAAGCGCGGCCCCAAGCGCCAGGTTGAACTTCGCGCCCGCGCGGTGGATGAGGAGCACGCGACCGTGGCGTAAGGCATGAGGCACGAGGATTGACCGCTGCCGAAATTCTGATCGCCGCGTGTGATATGGTTTTCACTGGATGCCGGCCTTTATCGAAGCCAAGGACCTGCGCAAAACCTACCGGGTTGGCAAAGTGGATGTGCCTGCCCTGCGCGGTATCTCCTTCAGCGTGCAAAAGGGAGAGTTTGTCACGGTCGTGGGCCCCTCGGGCAGCGGCAAGTCCACGCTTTTTTATCTTCTCGGCGGACTGACCCACGCCGACTCGGGAAGCGTCATCATCGACGGCGTGGATTTTTCCGCGCTTTCCGACGGCGAGCGCACCCGATTGCGCAAAAACAAGATCGGATTCGTCTTCCAGAGATTCAATCTTCTGCCTACGCTCAGCGCGCGCTCGAATATCGAGATTGCCGTTGACATCGCCGGACTGGGTAAGCCCGATCCCGCGTTCCTGAAGAAAATCACCGAGATGCTCGGCATGGCGCAACGTCTGGAGCATCTGCCCAACGAGCTTTCCGGCGGCGAGCAGCAGAGAGTCGCGCTCGCCCGCGCTCTCATCAACCGCCCCGCCATCGTGCTCGCCGACGAGCCCACCGGCAACCTCGATTCGGAAAACTCGCGCATCGTCCTCAACATGCTGCGCCAGTCGAACAAGGATTTAGGCCAGACCGTGCTCATGATTACGCACAATCCCGAGGCCGCTGACTATGGCGATCGCATCGTCCACATGCGTGACGGCCAGATCGTAACGCCCGAGGAAGATCCGCAGTGGTCGCCGCATCATCCCGCCGAACACTTGCAGTCCTGAGCGCCACGTTTGCTCCCCTGGGACGGGGTCGTTTATACTCGTAAAGTTGAGCGGGAGTAACTCAGTGGTAGAGTGCGACCTTGCCAAGGTCGAAGTCGCGGGTTCAAATCCCGTCTCCCGCTCCAGGTTTTCGAAGCCCTGCCCCGGCGAGGGCTTTTCGTTTTAGCGTGGCTTTTTAGTGAAATAGCCGGCGCGGTAGCCAAGTGGTAAGGCCGAGGTCTGCAAAACCTCTATCGTGAGTTCGATTCTCACCCGCGCCTCCAACCTCTTGCACGCATAAACACTAGCGATACTCGTTAACGCTATTGTTTTGTGCTAAAAATGTGCTTAGACTTGCCCCATGAGCACACCCCTAATCACTATCTTCGTACGCCACTCGCGCGGCTGCAAATATGCCGGGGACGAATTCTGCAAGCGCTGCAATTGCCGTAAACATTTGCGTTGGACGCAAGGCGGGAAGCAATACCGGAAGACCGCGGGCAGCCGGTCATGGGAGGGAGCCGAGGAAGCCAAAGGCCGTCTAGTGGCACAATTGAGCGGGCTGCCAGTGCCCGAATCGACTGAGGGCTTCGCAATTCAAGAGGCCATTTCGCTATTCAAGGCTGACAAAGAAAATCAGGGCGTGAGTCCCGCCGTCAACGGGAAATACGCCCGTGAGCTGGACCGCTTCCTAAAGTTTTGCGAGCATCGCAGCGTCTTTACCGTCCAGATGATTACGCGGGGCTTGCTCATCGCCTACGCCACGTCTTGGCCCGAGCTGTACCCTTCCACCATGACGCGGGCCCAAGTGCAAGCCCGGCTAAAGCATTTCCTCCGCTTCTGCCAGGAGTCCGGTTGGATGCCGCGAGTTCCGAAGATGACGCCTATCAGAGTGGATGAGCCCCCCACTATGCCACTCACGGCAAAAGAATACGAGCGCTTGCTAGAGACTATCCAGCAAACATTTGGGCAGAAGCATTTTCCAAAAGACAAGCCCGCTAAGGTTCGCGCTCTCGTGCAGCTCATGCGCTGGACGGGCCTAGCCATCCGCGATGCCGTCACTCTGGAGCGCGGGGAAATTCAATTCGACAAGTCTGCCAAACTGCATTGCATCGTGACGGTGCGGCAGAAGACCGGCACCCACGTGTCCGTCCCGCTAAAGCCCGAAGTTGCGGAAGAGCTGTTAGCTGTTCTCAACGGAAATCCCAAATTCGTCTTCTGGAGTGGCAACGGCCTGGAGTCTAGCACGGTCACGCACTGGCAGGATGACATGAGGACGCTATTCAAGGCCTCGGGGATTAGGTCAGACGGGCACATGAGAAGCCACCGGCTGCGCGATACGTTCGCAGTGGATCTGCTAGAAAAAGGCGTGCCCCTTGAGGAAGTTTCAAAGCTCCTGGGTCACGAATCCATCAAGACCACAGAGCGCAGCTACGCCAAATGGGTTAAGGGGCGTCAGGACCGGCTCAACTCGCTAGTGACCGCAACCTGGGTCCGAGATTAGAGGGAGAAGCAAAATGGGCTGGATTCCCCAAAACAGTTTTGCTGAGGCTCCCGTGACTGCTCTCAATTGACGTTTCTTTTCTTTCGTCTATTTAGTGGGATTTTCGATAGTTCTTTCCAGGTCTCTTCCTGCTTCCCCTTTTTCTTCCTACATAGTGCCACCCTCATCTCGTTCCTCTCTTTGTAGTACCCGTCACGTTCTTTTCGTCCCTCATGCGACCTACGAAAGGCACGGCACTCCTTACAATATCGAGCGGTAGACCTCGTCGCTTCGAAAACTTGATCGCACCGGTGGCAGTACCGGAGATTTGATCGTGCGGGTTTCCCCGCGTACCCCAGAAATCTTATCCCAACAGCATCACACGCAGCCTTCAGTCCTAGGTATAGCTTCAATCCGTGTTCGTGGTGAATGTCCAAGGGAAAGCCGTCCTTATCCTTCAACTCACGCGAAGCCGTTATTCGCTTACCCTGCTTCTTAACCTCGTACCAAGGGACTTCCAGTTTTATGGTCAAAACGTCCTTCTGCCAATGCATGTAATCATGCTATCACGAATTAGCGAGATTACACTCTTACCCACTTCTTGGGCAGTTTTTGCAATGCTGGCACTGGAGATTTGTTGTGCCCGTAGAAGCCCCACCACTGACGCTCAAGCAAGCAGCCGCAAAATTGGGCTGGAGCTATGAGACCACGCGCAGGTTTTTCGCGAGCGTTGACGGCTGTATCCGTCTCACGCGACCGGAAAAGTTACACAAGCGGAAGTACGAATCTGTACGTGTGCCTGTTCATATCTTCGAGCGGGAGTATCGGAAGCTAACGTCAGCACCGGACCCTGTTTCTCGTGACACAACCGTGTCGTCGGCGAAGTGGAACTGCAGCACAGCATCGGCGCCGTCCCCGTGGACGCTATCCGAACGCAAAATCTGCGCTGAGCAGATCATGCTGTGCAATAGCAGCGAAAATTCAGCGCACAAAACTCAGGGAATCGTTTGTCAGGGCGGTGTGTCCTTTGATGGCCCGCCGCCAAACACAGTGAAAGGCTGAACTATGGCTGCAAAACGCAAAGCACGAGTCAAAACTGAGCGGATTCGTCTAGTTTCCAAAACTGACCGGATTCCGGTCAGTTCCATTTTCGCGACGCTGACCCCCGAACAGAGAGAGATGCACGAAGACATCAAGGCGGATTGGAATGAGGTCTGCACGCGGCACGCTTCTCTGGGACGCAAACTTCGGAAGTACCACAAAAGTTTCGAGCGCAGCGGAGTGGTGAAACGAGGCGGACCCGGCAGTAAGTGGGGGCGCTATCTTGCGGATATCGGAATCCCCAAGACCACGGCGCAAGACTACATGGACCTCGCCAAGGAACGCGCCGAGGCGGGCATTTCAGAGACTGCAGAGATGCACCTGGCCAGCGTCGGCATTCCCTTGGACAAGCCGAAGATATCAGATGCTCTAATCACCCTGAAGAAAGAAGTGAGGGCGATCAAGACTCCCAAACAAGCCGAGGCCTTGAAGTCCCGCATTCTGGAAGAAGCGCAGAAGCCGCAAGAGACGGTGCGGATTGAGCAGGAGCCTTTAACACCGGAAGAGCGAGACTTGTACGCCGCACGCATTAGCGTCCGTAAGGCAGTCAACAACGTGCCGAACAATCGGAAGCTCGGCCTCCTACGCGACGCAATCTCTGAGGAAGCATTCGAGGCCTGGGGAATGACGGAGCCGTTTACGCTGGAGATCAGGCCGCGGAAAAGCGCTCTCACGCTGGACGGCCGGAAGCGAACCCAGGAGAAGGTGGTCGCATGAGAGACTCTAATATCGGTTGGTGTCACCATTCCCTCAACTTCTGGTGGGGCTGCAATTACGTCAGCGCTGAGTGCCAGGGTTGCTATGCCAAGACCATCATGGAGAACAAGGGTCTGGAATTCAACCTGGTTCGCCTGACCAAAAGTTGGCGACAGGCGTTCGTGTTCAACGCCGATGCCCGGCGTCGCCGGAAGTGCGCACTGGTGTTCACGTGCAGTATGAGCGATTTCTTCCACGAGGCCGCCGATCGCTGGCGACCAGACGCGTGGGATGCGATCGGCCGCTGCCGCAATCTGGTCTGGTTAATTCTGACCAAACGACCGGAACGCATCGCCGATTGCTTGCCCACCGATTGGTCAGCCGAGCGCTACCCACACGTTTGGCTCGGGACCACCGTGGGCATGCGTGCGTCGTATCCAAGGATGGACATTCTGCGGAATATTCCTGCTGCGTTGCGGTTCCTTTCTTTGGAGCCATTACTCGAAGACCTGCACGACATCAATCTGAAAGGTTATGGATGGCTGCTGGTGGGTGGAATGTCTGGCGATCTGCACAAGGAGAAACCCATGTCGATTCGGTGGGCAGCGAACCTGTACGACAGGGCTCAGGCGCTCGACATTCCGTATCTGTTCAAGCAGGTGTCTGCGCCCAAGTCCGAATGGGGGATTAACGCCCTCGGGTTGTATCTCGATCGCCGCGCCAATGGTGAGCCGTGGCCGAGACTTAACCGACGGGGCGGGAAGTTATTTGAGAAGTTCAATCAGTTTCCGATGAAAGTGGACATCGTACGCCAGTTTCCCAATACGCCATTGCCATTGATGCCGCTCGACACCGACAACGGTCGCCGATTCACTTGGGAGGAGTGGGATCATTACCGAAACAGCTGGGCGCAACACAAGTTGTTGGACTTAGGTGGAATCCCAGATCCAGTTCTCTTTCCGCCACCCGATCCTGGTTGTCTGTTTGGATCTCTAGCTGGCTGGGAGGGTCATCGCGTGTGCGAGTAGAGTTCCTGGGTCGTTCGATCACAGGTTCTTCTGCTCGCGCGGTGACGTTGAAAACAAATGATCCTGAACCGCTGTGAACTTGTGTTGCAAGCACTGATGAGGGATGACAGCGCAAAGGAGCAGAAAGCAATGATGCCAAAGATCGCGCCAGAACTGCCTGGCGCCGAGATTTATTATGTGGAGCGCTTCATAGATGCGGAGAGTGCAACGCGACTCCTCGATCTCCTTTTGTCCCGTCCCGAATGGAGCCGTCGAAGGTTTATGGGCCAGCTGGTTCCCCGGAGTGAAATCTATATGGGCGATCCCGGCACGAACTACACTTACTCAAACCGTGCCTATGTGCCATTGCCGTGGATTCCAGAGGTTGACGCTCTTCGGCAGAAGGTCCAACACGCAACGGGCAAGGAGTTTAATTCAGTTCTGATGAATCTCTACAGGGATGGCAACGATAGCGTGGCGGCTCATTCCGACGCGGAACCGGAGTATGGGCGTAACCCGGTGATTGCGTCTTTGAGCCTCGGCGCCGAGCGCCTATTCAGGATGAAGCAGATCAACGGTAATGCCCGTTGGGAGATCACGCTGCGCCATGGCAGTTTGCTCGTGATGGCCGGAGAAACACAGCACAACTGGCGGCACGAAATTCCGAAAGACCCAACCTGCAATCAGCCGAGGATAAATCTCACATTTCGGCGGATCATCGATGTGAACGGCTGAAACCTAGACATGCATCGCGTGGCGCTCTACTTGGACAGACTATGCTGACCAAGTCAACGGGAACGGAATCCGAGTTCCTGCCACTTGTAAGTAATTGATTACACGGGCATTATAGTTGTGGCAGAAACCGATAAATCAATGGGCACTTCCTATACTAATTAGAGAAGAAGAGGGTGCGGGAAAGTGCCGTTTGGTAAACCCCACCCTCGGGTTTACCTTGGAAGTGGAGCAGTAAAACCGCCAAGTCCCCGAGCTAAGCTCAGCCGTCAAGGCTGTCGTCAGAGTAAGGAGACTATGAGAGACGAAGTACGCTTTGGCTCGACCCGAATGTCGTGATTAAATGAATGTAGTAGATTACCCGCCCGAGGGACCGGAAGCCGCTGAGGTGGAGCGAACAACGGCGGGAGCAGTGCTGTAGTAGAAGAGATCCAACCTGCGAAACGCCAGCGTCGTGCTGGGGCAGTGCAAGACAATCCCGAACAGTCAGGATGATCCGAGAAGGTCTGCGGGAGCGCAGGCCGAAGTCCCAGGCGGGACGTTATCGGTCGTTCTGTGTGCCGAAGAAAAGCAACGATGTGATTGGGTTTCCGCAGGGTTCGCTGAAACTCCCTTAAACCCTCCCTCCTAGAGTCAAGCACGACTCTGTGCGACGAAGTAACGCGAGACTGGATTGCATTGCCCGGTGATCCCGGAAAGCCACCAACCAGTCGGAACAGGTAGGGGACCCAGCATCGTGAAAATAAGTCTGACCGCTGCTCTTCAGCGGGAGTGTGTCTCACCGCTCGCTGCACGGAAAACGCTGACGCGTTTCCGTTCCGCTTCGCTTTCATTACAGTCAAAACCATCCGAAGAGGAGTGAAACTTGATGGCACCTCAAGTTCCTCGCTGCCTTTCATCGTCAACTCAAATGAGTCACGAATGCTGGGCAGCTCAGGGCGCTAAAGAAGTTGGACACTGATTCGTAAGTAGCGCCCCATTATTGACCACCTTCATGCCTTCTTAGCTCGACGTGTCTCTCGTACAAGAATCCAATCAGCCTGGAGGGTCTCTGTGGAGCGAGAAGCGTGCGTATCGATCGAGTTGATCCAATAATCCATTGCCCATTTAGGATCCCATGACATTGAATCATCGCAAAAAGAAGCCAATCAAGGACCGATGCCCTAACCACGCTTATCGTTCTCGAACGATTCGTGACAGTAAACTCGAGAAGTTCTGTGCCCTCTGTATCAATCAGGCTGCCATGAGGGAGCGTTGGGAGAACATCCGGAAAGCGCTTGTCACCATCCGATGCCTCACTCGCAAATCTTCGGCGGCAGAGAAGCCAGCGTCGGCCTCAGTAGCGAGGGCTCAGTGGGAAGTCTCAATCGTTGGGGCAGCAGGCCCAGCTACTGCCACAGAAGGTTTGCGGGTCCTCGTGGTCATAAATTGAGGCTAGGGCCGGCTGACTGCCGCTTGATCTGGGGCAGGTCCCGTTTTCAGAATGCCGGTTGCACATCCAGTGACACCGATTCGGGCACCCCTTGTGAACCGGCCCTTAACCCGTTTGCGGACTGCTCCCTTTCGCTTCCCACAAGCCCTCGATAAGGGCGAAGGCGTTGTCAAGGACAAACTCGTCCTGTCCGGTGTTGGTGACACCGCGTTTCGCCAGAGTTTGATTGAGGACCAAGATCTCCGGGCATCACGCTGAATCACTATTCGGGGGAGCCAATCGCTCCACCAACCATCGATACGGCCTTACTACGCGACCATGATTCTTCTATGCGAACATCCCACCGTCGTCGGGCCGGTGCGAAAGTGGAAAACATCTTTTCGTTTTCCAAGGCGCGTGGTTGGCGCCGTCTTTTGCACGGGCCCCTCGGGATGCGAGAGCGCCCAATCAGTTTCGCGGTCTAGCTTTCGCCGACCAGGGCTTCTGCCGGGCTACTCTCGATGCGAACGATCTCCGGATAAGCTGTGTGCGTGCGCAGCATCCAGAAGAGTCGTACGGACAACCGGCGCGCTGCCGCCACTTTGGCAACTCCTCTCGCCATGTGGTGACAACGGCGCTGGTATTGCTTGCGAAATCCTTCGTCCAAACGCGTGACCGCCTGTGCGCTCTCCACCAACAACATGCGCAAGAAGCGGTTGCCCTGCTTGCTGATCGATCCCAGTCTTTGTTTGCCGCTGGAGCTATGTTCGCGCGGGACCAGTCCCAAGTAGCTGGCGACCTGTTTGCCACGCTTAAAGCGCGTTACGTCGCCGAGCGTGAGCACGAAGGCGAGCGCGGTGATGGGGCCCACTCCAGGGTGTGTCATTAACAACCGTGCTTCCTGATTTTCTTCGGCGGCTTTCTCCGTCGCCTGGTCCAGCTGCCCGATCTGCTCGTTTAGGCTGGCCAGCAAACTGAGCAGATCCTTTCTCCGCAGTGCCGCCCAACCTGCCAGAGTTAATTCCCGCAAAGCCTTCTGGCCGGCCTGGCTCCACAGTTTCTCTTTCAACTGCACTCCACGATTCAGCATCAGATGCTGCAATCCGTTTTTCACCTGCACCCTGATCCCCACAAGTTTGTGCCGATGAATCAGCAACTGGCGCAGATTGCGCTGCTCCGCACTCGGCGTCCAGAGTCGTGGAAACCGGCCTTCGATCAACAACTTCAGAATATGGGCCGCATCCCGCCGGTCGGTCTTTTGCTTGCGCACGTAGCTGGCTCGAATCTGGGCCGCATCTCCAATCCACACTTCGTGCCCCAACCGCTGCAGCAGGTCCACGAACCACTGGCTATTGCCGCAGGCTTCGACTCCCACCAAAGTGGGAGACGACAACCGCCGATAGAATCGTTCAGCTTCTCCGTTTCCGTTGACCAGCTTGCACTCCCTCACCTCGCCTGTCTCTGTGTCAAAAACCGCAATTTGTTGCCAACTGGGATGGAAGTCACAACCTACAATCGTCATGAAGGTTTCTCCTGACCCCGATGATCTTGGTCCTCAACCAAAGAACATACAGGGTCGGTGGAAGCCTTCGCCCTTATCCAATCAGTTTCTGGATAACCTCCGGTTAACCGACTATCCAGGTCCGAAGGTCTTTCCTCTGCGTCGGGATGTGTAGGGACTCAGCGCCAGTACTTCACGCGGTACCAGAGGAGTTGCAAGTTCCACCTTAAGCCGCGGCAGAGAAGAATCGGCTGCGTTTCGTACCACAAGGCATAGGGGTTGTGCAGCGTCGCTCCGGTCTCCACGGATGCGAATTCTTTGCGGGCGTCGTCCTCCCCCTCGCCGACCAGAATCACAATCTCACCCGTGTAGCTTCGCGGCCCCCACAAGAAATAGTTCTGAGGGCCGCTGATGGCTTTCGGCAACCCGTACCGTCGACCGAAAAAGTCGGTCGCCGCTGCCTCTCCGTAGTTGTCGCAGAAGATCGCGGCTTTGGCCTGCTCGTCGGGCTTGAGAGCGTGGTAAACGCGCGCCACCGCAGCCACCATGTCTTGCCAAGGGAGTTCATCCGCGTAGTATTGCGGCAGTATGGCGCCGACGAAGCTTCGTTCCGTGCGCGCCGGCTGGAACGGCACGTGCGCCTGGTAGCGCACGAAAGCCGTGAGCGGCAGAATGGGAAGTACCAGCGGGAGGACCAGCACCACGCCGGTAAGCAGCCAGACAAGACAAGCCGGCCTCAGGATCGCGGTTGCCCGCGGGCGTCGCCACGATTCCAATAGGCGCTCGGTGAGGACACCTCCCGCCGCCAGCACCATCGCATACGCCGGTGCCGAGTAGTAGTCCTTGCCGTGCAGGGCCAGAAACAGCGCGATCGTAATCACGAACGCCCAACCGAGTGCGCGAAAAGCGCGCGCTGGACGCGAGAAGTAGAACAACAGGCCGCCGAACCAGAACGGAAAGCTCAGCGGATTCATCATCAAGAGCTGCTGCCCCACGTAGGCGCCAGGTGGAAGAATGATGTCTTTGCCTGTAGCGCGGATATTGTGCATCACCTCTACGAACGGCCAGTGATGGTGGATGTTCCAGATCAGATTGGGGAGAAAGATCACGAGCGCGGCCGCCCCACCCACTAGCAGCCATGGAGTGAACAGCAGCCTGCGCTGTGGCGTAAGCAATAGCCCAGCCAGCAATGCAAACGCGAAGATCGCGATGGAATACTTGTTCTCAAGGCCCATGCCAGCAATCGCGCCGAAGGCCAGCCAAAACTTCGGATTCTCGGTCTTGACCATCCGCAGGACCGCCCACGCACAGCCCGTCCAGAAAAGAGGTTCAAGCGCATTCATCGCAAACTGGTGATCAATCACCCACCAAACGCCTGGCGTCGCGCCAAGCACGGCCGCGAGCGCCGTACCAAAGCGGTTTGCGCCTAGTTCACGCGCGAAGGCTGCGATGAAAACGATGCGCGCGGCGCCCGCGAGAGCGGGCCAGAAGATGAGTGCCGGCAGTGAGGTGCCGAGCGTATGGCGCGCGATCCAGGCGATGACTGGGAACAAAGGCGGCAGATCGACATAGCCGAAGTCGAGGTGCTCGGCACACGCGAGGTAGTACAATGCGTCGCGAAAATAGCCGTAGCGCATCGACGTTGCCAGATGCAGCCCGAAGTAGACAGCCGCGATGACGTAGACCCACGGCCAAAGGGATACCCGGGGGAGCAGAATCACCGCTGGACATGGGGGCAAACATGGGGGAGAGAATAACACTGATAATGAGTCAGGTTTGTTCCAGTGTCACGGGCTAATCGGAATGTATGGTCCGCCGCTTTGTCGCAAGCGAAAAATGAAAGTGACAGGATGGTCTGCGCAAATGTATTCGGCCTTGGTTGGAGCACAAAGTTCCTGGCCTTGATGGAATGCGCTGCGCGCTCGTCCTATTTAGTTAGGCAGCCTTGGAAGGCTTTTCCGGTTGACAGGTTTCGAGAGCGCCGGGTTCGACCGTTGTGTCATCTCACAGTTCGCCAGCAGACCTGGCAGCAAATCACAAATCCGTAGTAGCCGCTGGTCTGTAGATGTGGGAATCGCGAATGCGATTTCCAAGCCTGGCCTCAGCCAGGCGTCATCTGCAGGCCAGTCACGTTGTCGCCGCATCGGCCAACATCGGGGGCCGATAGGGTTCATTCTTGGCGAGCACAGCCCAGGCCATGCGCGCCAGCTTATTGGCTAGAGCCACTGCGGCCACGTTACTGTGGGTGCGGGCTGTGAGTTGGGTCAGCCATGCACTCAGACCGGAAGATTGCTTCGCGCTCTGTTGCAGGACAGCGCGAGCCCCTTGCACCAAGAGTCTGCGCAAGTACGAGTTCCCGCGTTTGCTAATCCCTAGCAGCTTTTGCTTACCCCCAGTGGTATATTCGCCGGGGACGATTCCGAGCCACGCGGAAAACCCTCGCCCCTTTTTGAAAGCTGCTCCGTTGCCGATCGCGGCGATGATGGCGGTCGCCGTCACCGGTCCGATGCCAGGGATCGCTACCAGCCGTCGGCAGGCTTCGCTGTCGCCAGCAGCCTTGTTGATCATGGCATCGGCTTCGTCGATCCGCATTTGCAAGTGATCGAGCTCCAGCTTCAGTTGCGCCAGCAGAACGCGCAATGCGCCGGAGAGCTGGGCGCTGGCGTCTTCCAGGATCCCGGGCAAGGCCGCATCGATATGGCCTCGCCCCTGGCGCACAGTGATTCCACGTTCGAGCAGCAAACCACGAATCTGGTTGATGACTGCTGTGCGACGCATCACCCAACGCTCCCGTACCCGATGCAGGGACTGCAGATCCAGTTGCTCATCGCTCTTGATCGGTACAAAGCGCATCTTCGGGCGCCCGACTGCCTCCGCGATCGCCTCAGCGTCAATGTAGTCGCTCTTGTTCGTCTTCACGTACGGCTTGACATACTGCGCCGGCATCAGCCGTACCTCGTGACCCTGCTCTCGCAGAGCCCGCCCTAGAAAGTGGGACCCTCCGCAAGCTTCCATGCCAATTAACTTCACCTTCAGGTTCGCCGTGAAGTGCAGCAGTTGTTTGCGCGAAAACTTCTTGCGCACCACAACCTCGCCGCACGGGTTAAGCCCTACCAGATGAAAGACTGTCTTGCCGAGATCAATACCGATCGTGTGTAGCTCCATGGGACGCCTCCTCCGTTCATGCTTACATCCCAGCCGCTCGCTGGGTAAAGGCGGCGGACCATCCCATTAGTTAGGTCTAACGCGGACTCCGACGACGTTGTCCCGAAGTCCTCTCTCGAACAAACACGCCTGACTCTACAGAGCCTCCCGGCATGGGCTGGCGCCCGCAGTTGCCCTGCTAGGTCATTCAGTAGGCTAGCTGACCTGAAGCTCGGACGGAATCGGAGACACTACTCCCAGCGACATTTCCTGCTAGAACTGACGCCGCAGAGTACCGCTGACAACCGTGGTTCGCGTCCGTCTCAATGGCTAGCATTTCCTTCCCGCCGTCCACAACCACGAAGCTGAAGTGCATTTCGGGCTGCCCCTTCGGCGTTATGGTAGCCGTGCCCCTGCAGTCCGCGCCGACCTTGTATGATCAGGTGACGGGCTCCTCTGGGAAACGCTAGAAAGGTACCATCCTCGCTACTCGCTACGTGTCCGCTTATCACACCTTCTCCAGAAGGGTCGACCGTTAACTTCAACTCAACATTTTGGAAATCATGGGGCTCTCCCCTTCCTGTTTTTTGCTTGCGTTAGAGCCGGCCCCTTCATGTGCCTATTGTCCCTATGAGCGTCAAGGTCCCGGTGGTACTATCAATGCTGTACATCGAGACGCTGTTCGAGCCGGAATTCGTCACATAGGCGAACTTACCGGACGGATGGATGGCTATCGAGGTAGGAGATACCTCTGTAGCTATCGTTCCTATGGGCGTTAAGCCCCCAGTCGTGGCGTCGATGGTGTACATCGAGACGCTACCGTCAGTGTCATACTCCGTCCAATTTGCCACGTAGGCGAACTTGCCCGCAGGATCCACAGCTACGGAGATAGGGTCTGTTCCTGCGGGGATCGACCCTGTAAATATTAGGGCCTCGGTCGTGGCGTCAATGGTGTACATGGAGACGTCGTTCGAGCCGGAATTCGTCACATAGGCGAACTTACCGGACGGATGGATGGCTATCGAGGTAGGAGATAGCCCAGTAGCTATCGTTCCTATGGGCGTTAAGCCCCCGGTCGTGGCGTCGATGGTGTACATCGAGACGCTACCGTCAGTGTCATACCCGGTCCAATTTGCCACATAGACGAACTTGCCCGCAGGATCCACAGCTACGGAGATAGGGTCTGTTCCTGCGGGGATCGTCCCGATGGACGTCAAGGCCCCGGTCGTGCTGTTGATGGTGTACATCGCGACGTTGAATGGAACACCACCGCCCCCATTCGCCACATAAGCCAACCTGCCGGATGGATCCACGACCACCGACGAGGGAAGGCACAATCCCGGACAATTTCCGTTTATCGTTCCTGTGGAGGTTAATGCCCCGGTCGTGGCGTTGATGGCGTATATCGCGACGCTGCCATCAGCGCCATCCCCATAATCATACACATCCCCCGCATTTGTTATGTAGGCGAACTTGCCTAAAGGATCCACGGCCACGGACCCGGCGTTGACGCCGGAACCGTAGTAGACACCGTAGCCGTATGTTGACACCGGTGGTCCTATGGACGCTAGGGCCCCGGTGGTGGGGTTGATCGTGTACATGGACACGTAACCACCATCGCCATCGCTGCCGCCATCCATTACATAGGCGAACTTTCCGGTAGGGTCCAGTGCGATTGACTGCGGATCAACAGATCCTGTCGTGATGGTGAAAGTCAACGCGTTCGAGCTACCCCCGCCAGGTCCAGGGTTGAAGACTGTGACCGCGGCTGTCCCGGCTGCGGCAATGTCACTCGCCGAAATCTGAGCAATGAGTCCGTTAACGCTGCCATTACTTATGGTCGGCCGGTCGCTGCCGTTCCAGCGCACGACTGAACCGGTCACAAAATTTGACCCTGGATAAGGCCCAACTACCAGCAACTGAAAGGACGGTTCTCCCGCGGGAACGCCGCTTGGATAGAGAACACTGATCGTCGGGACGGAGCCGCTCGTAATGGTGAAGTTAATCGCCTTGGAGGTGCCACCGCCGGGAGCGGGGTTGGTCACTGTCACGCCCGGCGTGCCGGTTGAGGCGATGCTGGCAGCAGGGATGGCTGCAGTCAATTGCGTGGAGTTGACAAACGTGGTGGCGGGCGCCGACCCGCCGAAGTTAACCATAGAACCTGCGACGAAATTTGTCCCATTGATCGTGAGCGTGAAAGCCGCACCGCCAGCTACGGTACTGTTGGGCGAGATCGCGGTGATCGTAGGAGTGGGATTAGATCCCCTGGATACGGGAGGATTGGTGCCGCCTCCGCATCCGGCAAGGAGCAAAAGGCCCGCAATCCCCCCCACTGCGAGCTTTCTCACTGGCACTGCGTCGCTTTTCACGGCACCCTCCCGTTCCAGTTACCCACTTCCACATCACCGACCGTCGGCGAGATGCACAACCGCTTCAAATGAAGAAGCGTGCATCCAATTTAGTCAGCGCACCCTTAGTCCTTCTCCTCCTCCAGCCTTATCCCCTCTTCCATCACAGTCGTGCCCGGCGCCTCGCTGAGCACGAAGAATCTCTTGCCTCCATCAACTACAACGACGTTGTTGCTGTGTGTGCCGTCCGAATCGAAGTACGACCCCGTACAATCCGGATCGACCGTGTAGGTTCCGTTCGTTCCGGGTTGATCGGTCCAGGGTCGGATTTCACCGCTGGTGCTTCTGGTGTTGCGAATGGGGCCGCGCGTCCCATCTCCGCCGTAGAAGGCGATGCCAATCTCGGCGATGGGGCCACATTCGCTAAGGCCTGTGCAATTGGAACCGCCCGCAAGATTGTTCACGCCCGTCCTGCGGAAGGCATACGTCCCTTTGAGACTGGCAACGCTACAGGCGCCATTCTGGGCATGAACGCTGATGCTGGCCCCTGGAACGCGGGCAAACGTCGCAAGGAACGCGAAACCTGTCACGAGAAGAAAATACTTTCCGAACTTGCTCATTTTTGATTCTCCTTTGTCTTTTCGGCTCAAACTCAGCCGTTGTGTAAAATGCCAGGCTTGCGTCCCGCGACATTGGCGCGAAGTCGCTTGAGGCACAATGGTCGGCGTATGGTTTGTAGGTGTCTTTGTTCTGATCGTGCAACTCTCTGAATGCAAGTGGCTTGTAGCCACACCCGCAAATATTCCTTAGATAAGCAGTCGTGATAGACTACTGGCCATCTTGGGGGAGCCTGCAATGGAGGCTACCGACCGAACCCGCAGGGTGCGATTCGACGCCTTCGAGGTGGACATGCGTTCGGGCGAAGTGCGCAAGCACGGCATCCGGCTAAAGCTTCATCGCCAGCCCTTCCATGTACTCTCGCTTTTGCTGGAGCATCCGGGGGACGTCGTTACGCGCGAGGAGCTTCGCCAGAAACTCTGGCCCGGCGACACTTTTGTTGACTTCGATACCGGTCTGAACAGTGCCGTCAAAAAGCTGCGCGACGCGCTGTGCGATTCAGCCGAGGAACCCCGCTACATCGAGACTCTGCCACGCCGGGGATACCGTTTCATTGCTCAGGTGGAAAATGGCGATTTGTCTACAGCAGCTGCGCCGATCAAGTCGCTGGATGTTATCCCTTTGCGGCCAAATCCAATTGAGGAAGGGCTTAGAGCGGAACGGCCAGCGGATCGAGAAGTCGACGTCCGACCAACGGGGACTTCGCGGGCGCGTCTCTGGGTTGTTCTAGGCGGTGTAGCTGGACTCGCGCTTATTGCCGTCACTTACGTTATGCTCCGCGGCCACACTGGGCATACGACCCAAACCAAAATCAGGTCGCTGGCAGTCCTGCCCTTGAGCAACCTGTCGGGCGACTCATCTCAGGAATACCTGGCTGACGAGATGACCGAAGAGCTGTGCGGACGCCTGGCCAGAATCCATGATCTGCGCGTCATTTCCCGTACCTCGGTCATGCGCTTCAAGGGTACGAAGCTGTCGGTGCCAGAGATCGCCAGGACGCTTGGGGTGGACGCCCTCGTCGAAGGTTCGGTGATACGGCAGGGCAGCCGGATTCGTGTGCACGCCCAGTTGATTCGTGCCTCAACCGATGAGCACCTTTGGGCGGATGAGTACGACGGCGAGTTGGGGGACGTACTTGCTCTCGAGAGCGAGGTGGCGCAATCCATCGCGCGCAGAGTGGAGGTCAAGGTCACCGGAGAGGAGCGTGCCAGGCTGGTCGCGGCGCATCATGTCTCGCCTGAAGTTTACGAGAGCTATCTGAAAGCCGAAGATGAATTCAGCAAGAGCAGTAGCAGGGCTGGGTTTGAACGGAGTATTGCCTACTTTGAGGAAACGATCGGCAAGGACGCCAACTTTGCACCGGCTTACGTCGGCCTCGCGAAGGCATACGAGAGGCTCGGATCAGTTCCTGATGGTGGCCCGCCGAAGGAAACGCATCCAAAAATGATGAGCGCGGCCCGAAAAGCTATTGAACTGGATCCGGACCTTGCGGAACCACACGTCTTGCTTGCAGCGGTATATCAGAAACAGTGGCAGTGGAGCGATGCCGAAACGGAATTCAAGCGGGCTCTGGAGTTGAACTCGAACGATGCTGGTGCTCACGTCGGCTACGCGATGTGGCTGATGTGCCAGGGCCGGATGGACGAGGCCCTGGCGTGGGCCCAGCGTGCCCGCGACCTTGATCCGCTTGGAGCCGCTGATGACCTGCTTCGAGCCCCTGGCCTCACCAAGGGCTGGATATTGTTTCATGCGAGACGTTACGACGAGGCCATCACGGAGTTACGAAGCGACGACCCGGACAATCGGTATCTGGGGATGGCCCTGATTGCCAACGGCCAACCGGACGAAGCGATTCCGGTGCTGGAGAGAGCCCTCGGCCCCGACCGGAATCCGGGTGTAATGGGCGTGCTTGTCAGAGCCTATGCGCATGCTGGGCGCCGCGAGGAAGGGCTTCGTTTGCTCGACGAACTGAAGCGACGGCAGCGAACCACCCACGTTCCTACTAACGCATTTGTAAACGCATATCTGGGCGTCGGTGACAACGAGCAGGCACTTGCCTGGCTGGAGCGGGCCTACCAGGAGCAGGCAAACATCCTGCAGATGATCAAGGTCCATCCGTTCTTCGATCCTTTGCGCGGCGACCCGCGTTTTGCGGATCTGGTCCACCGCGTCGGGCTTGACCAGCCTCGATAGCCACCTTTTTTCGTTTGGAGAGGCGTTGCTCGCAAATTCAGCCTTGTTCCTAGACTCGTTTTGACTATCTAGAAGTCGTCCGGTCATCTCATAAATACTCGGTGGGCTACACGTTCTTCCTCGCCAATGTACGACGCACAGGCAATCTCTAGCCGTGCACAACGGGCCGATTTTCGGATATGATGTCGTGCCATAGATCGCAGGTCCGCTTCGATCGAATTTGCTTGGGGTGTTTCGATGAGATTGCGACCCCGCCGCTGCTTTTCAACCTTCCTCCTGGCGATTTGCTTCGCAAATGAACTGAGCGCGCAGACCACGACCTCGGGCGCAGTGACCGGCGTCGTTACTGACCAGAGCGGTGCGGTTGTGCCCAATGCGGATGTCGAGATCAGGGACGTCAACAAGGGCACGATAGAGTCGACCAAATCAGACCGCGATGGCGTGTACCGCTTCTTCTTTCTTTCTCCCAGCCAATACACGTTAACCGTAGAGCACGACCGCTTTCGCAAAGAAAGCCGGAGTGTGACTGTATTGTTAGGGACACCAGTTACCGTCAACATCACGCTGGAGATTGCGAAAGCAAACATGCAACTGGTGGTGACCACAGAAGCTCCGCTCGTTCAGGCAGACAACGGCGACGTTTCGATTACCATGGGCCAGACGCAGATCTCGGAACTACCCAATCCCGGTAACGACCTCACCTACATCGCCCAGACCGCTCCCGGCGCAATCATGAACACCGATAATGCGCTCACTGGAGGCGGGGGCGGGAATTTTTCAATCCTGGGCATGCCGGGCACCTCAAATCAATTCACCGTGAATGGCATGAACGACAACGAGGGTCATCTTAATATTACTGGCGCTACGGGTATGCTTCTGGGTCAGAACCAAATTCAGGAAGCCACTGTGGTGAGTAATGGCTACTCGGGCCATTTTGGAGGTGACGCAGGCTCGTATGTGAACTACGTCACAAAGTCCGGAGGGAATGACTTCCACGGAAACGCCAAGTACTTTTGGAATGGCAGCGTGTTGAACGCTACCGACTGGATCACGAAAGCATTCGGCAATCCACGGCCGTTTGACATCGCCAATCAGTGGGCGGGTTCGGTGGGAGGGCCCATCCAGAAAAATAAGTTGTTTTTCTTTTTTGATGCCGAAGGCTTGCGAGTCTTGCTGCCCTCTCCTGTTCAGGTGGTTCTGCCGAGCCCGCAGTTCGAGGCGGCAACCATAGCTAATATCGATTCTATCTTTGGCTCTGCGTCTGCTTCCGATGCTTTCTACAAGCAGATCTTCAGTCTATATAACCAAACCCCTGGAATAGCAGCGGCTACTCCGGGGAGCTTCTCCGATCCTCTCGGCTGTCTCGACACAAGCCCGACTGGTGTGTTCATCGGGCCGCAGACCGCGCAAGGTCAACTCGGTGTGAACCTTCCGTGCGCAATCCATTTTCAGGAAACACTTGGGCAGCCGACGAGTGAATCCCTTGTGTCTGGCCGTGTGGATTGGAACGTCCGTACCAACGATCGTGCTTTCTTCCTCCTCCAATACGACAATGGCCGGCAACCCCTTGTCGTCGACCCAATAAGCTCACTCTTCAACGTCTATTACACCGGGCCATGGTGGCAAGCCCAGTTGAACGAAACTCACACATTTGGAACTACCGCGGCGAACCAGTTCCTATTGGCGGGTTTTTACCACGATGAGGTGTCGAGCCTCGTCAACCCGGTGCAAACCCTGGCCGCTTTTCCGACCACCTTGGATTGGTCCAACGCAGGTCAGCCGTTCACGTCGCTGGGAGGATTTGACTATCTCTATGGCTATCCGCTCGGCCAGGCGCTCACGCGGTACGAGATAGCCGATGATTTCCTGAAGACGTGGGGCAAGCACAAATTCGGATTCGGTGGAGATTTCCTGCGAAACTATTTGAGCTTCTCTCAATATACGCAGAATGCCGTCGGAGATATCGTTCCACAAACCATCGATGCATTTTATTCTGGAGGCGTGGACCCAGTATCTCCCCACAGTGACTCCACACGCTTGCGTCAATCCTTTCCGACGCAACTGTCACAGCGCTTCACTAACTACACTCTGGCGGGCTATGGGCAGGATGAGTGGCACCTAAAATCCAACCTGACCCTTACTCTCGCCCTGCGCGTAGAACATCGCTCAAATCCGGTCTGCGCCCGCGATTGCTTTCCCGAATTCTCTGGACCGTTTGAATCGATCAGTCACGACCCCGCACTGCCTTACAATCAGGCGCTCTCAATTCGAAAGCAAGCCCTTCTTCACACGGACCCTGTTAGCTGGGCGCCGCGATTCAGTTTCGCCTGGCAGCCGCTGGGAGTTTCGCATCATACCGTGGTACGTGGCGGTCTCGGTCTATTTTACGAACTGCTCGCTGGCGCGATCGGATTCGTTTATTCTGACAATCCACCACTCGTGAACCGCTTGACAGTATTTGGCGGCTATAATCTCGCTCCGGAAGAAACCGACAGCCTCTTTAAAGTGGCCGCAGCCTCGAATGCCGCCTTTGTCAAAGGGTTTGCAGCCGGCGAGAACCTTATTCAGATCGAAGCATCGGATTCGGAGAAGTTCTTTCCCCCCAATATTACGGTTCCGGATAGTAAGATCCACACACCCCAGTATCAGAAGTGGAGCCTGGAAGTGCAGCAGGGGTTTGGTGCCAGAACTTCGGTAACTCTTGGATACTACGGCAATCACGGAATTCATGAGTTGGTGCAAAATCCCTCAGCCAATGCTTTTGGATTCGGCCCATTTCCAGCCACAGCCTGTGCGAGCCCGCCCGTTTCGCCCTGCTCCGACCCTCGCTTCGCTGGTGTCACTGAATACACCACACCCGGAATCTCAAACTACAATGGCGTGGTTGTTTCCTTTCGACGGCGATTTGCTGGTTTTGGGAATGGTTTATTCCAGATGAACTACACCTACGGCCATGCTCTGGATGAAGTTTCCAACGGCGACCAAGCTGAATTCACTGCAGGCAGTTCCGACTTCCCCCAGGACCCCTTTCATCTGCGAGGCAGCTATGGAGCGGCAGATTACGATGTTCGTCACTCCTTGAATGCGAACTACGTGTGGCAGCTCCCGGTAAAGACCATGCTCCACGGCCGCGGCTCCGATTACCTGGTGAACGGATGGCAGGTCTCGGGAACGATTTTCGCCCGAACCGGATTTCCCTACACAGTGATCGATCTCGCAGAAGCTGGTAACCTGGCTCGGAACAATTTCTATGGAACAATCTACTCTGTGCCAGTTGCCCCGCTCAGCGGGTCCCATTCCTGCGGAGCGGGAGCTGTAGTCCCACCATTCCCGCATCCTTGTTGGCCTCCGCAAGTGCTCGAGAATGGGGCGCCGAATCCAGGCGCACTGTTTGTACAGACGGGCTGCGAGAGCTCGTTCAATGCGGGGAACGTGCCAGGTCCATCCGGGCCTTGTTCCGGAACTGCGGTTTCATTTGCGCAAGGACGCAACCGTTTCCGCTATCCGAGCTATTTCAATACTGACTTCACGATCATGAAGAAAACGAGCATTGTCGGCCGGGACAAAGTGGTGCTGGGTATTGGTGTCCAATTCTTTAATTTTTTCAATCGCCCAAATTTCGGCCCGCCCGACAACTACAGCTCGGACCCAGGGTTCGGAGAGATATCGACGATGGAGATGCCACCGACTAGCATCCTGGGATCTGGCCTTGGAGGCGATGTTTCCCCCAGGATGATCCAACTGAAAGCGCAGATCCAGTTTTAGGCGCTTCTGGCCTCGTTAGGTGCGGAAACCCGACTGCCTTGGCGTAGCTCAGTCCGGGCGAGACGGTGCTGGACCTTGGGTCGGGCGGTTCCGGCGGCTCGACCATTGGACCGCCTGAAGTAATGAGAGGTCAGCTTGTGAAAATCGAGCCAGTCACCCCGCGAATAACGGGCAAACCGGCAGTAATCCGCCTTGGACGAAGGCACGAATACGTGCCGCCTGAGAATTTGCTGATCAAGTGGCGGAGTCACGCTGGCTGCGGATTCAATGTGTCAAGCATGTGTTTGCTCTGACACTTACAGTCCTCTTCGAGGAGATGGCCATTGATCTCCTCCAAGCCCGTTCAACTCCCCGATCGCACACACTTTGGCGTTATCGCGCTTCGGTTCAAGAACTAAGTGATGAAGAGTTCCTCCAGCGGGGCGAAAGACTTGCTCGCGATCTCGCCATCAATCTACAGTCGGAATCTGCTCCAGTCGCTGGCGGAAGTACTCCTTCCAACTTTCAGGTAATGCCGCAACTCGGAGAGCACGCTGCACCCAAGCCACATCAGCATCGCTATACCTTTTCTCAGCATACAAGCGAGTGATTTCCGAAACCGGGACGCCGTTGGGGTCGCGACTGATAACCCTCATCTCATCGCCGGCGCCGACTTCGCCCTCGCGAATAACGGCGAGGTAGAAACCCGTGCGGCCGCTTACGAAGAATCGCTTTACCATATCGTCGAGCTCAAATCTAACGCCAAGTTTGTAGCAAGGGAGCCGAGGCTGGGTCACGGCCACTTGGGCCGAGCCGACGGAAAACTGATCGCCGAGATGGACCGACTCTTCCAATGGGCCATCGAGTGTGAAGTTTTCACCAAACATGCCCATGGGCAACTCTCGGCCTGGCAACTCTTTTTTCCAGTAGTCGTAGTGTACGAGTGGATAGCAGTAAACAGCCTTATATTCTCCGCCGTGAACGCTGAGATCCGCTTGACGGTCACCGTCCAAATTGAGCTTGCGCAAAGCGACGCGGCCGTGAACCGGTTCCTTGAAGATTCCTGTAGTCACGCTTCTCTGGTGCCACGTCACTTCGCGGGGAAGCCCAGTATTTACTGACATTAGCTTCATCTGCCACTGGTCCTCATCTGTCGCGTCCGCAACGAACTAACTCAATCGGCAGTATAGAGGACTACTCGGGCAAATAAAATCTCGACCACGCCCCAGAAGTCCTCTTCTGGGAAGTCTGCCGCTGACAATCAGTGAGATTCCTCCCGAGCGACGGGCAAACAGGAAGTTATGTATGGCGGAACACATAAATCGGGCGAGCCGCCATCGGTTTACGTACCATTTTCGCCTGGCGAATAAAGTGGCTCGTCGTCTGCACCTGTTGATCTATACGCACAGGCATCGTGCATCTCTTGTTTGATCGGTTTCAGCATTCGCCAGGCCGCCAGACAACACACGAATCCGATTGTGGAAGAGGCTACGACGGATGCCCCGGCGACCAATGCACCGGCACCAGCCACTCTGCCGATCACGCGCCAGCCACAGGCCTTGCGGACCATCCTTTCGCGTTCCACTGCATCGGTGTTTCTCCAGTGGTAGTCACGTACTTGATTGACGGTGCTGACAACTTCGTTGATCGCGGGCTCGAACAGCAACTGAGCTGACTTGAGGACAATCAGAAGGGACAGCACGATGATCGCCGCGCAGAACGCCAATAAAAATAGAAATACTACGAGTATCTCGAGCATAGTGTCTCCTTGAGAGTTATGTTGTTGGAACGTGGAAGTCTTGGAGGAAGGGATCACCACACTAAGGCCGGCCGGTTGGGTACCATTTGGCCGATGACGCGTGGAGTGGGGAGTGATTGAGCTTCGGGATCGCTAAATAATCGGCAGGTGTCGTAGCTCGGAGAGCGGTGGGTATTCTGGCTCGGTTGAACTGCGCAGACCGGTATGATCCAACGGCTTCTGCCGAGCTCGTTCCAGTTGTTGCAAGGCCGCGCGAACGTCAGCCTGGTCTACGATGGCGTATCGCTTGAAGACGCTGGAAGTTTTCCATCCCGCGATGCGCATGATAATTTCCTCCGGTACGCCGGCAGCGCGCAGGTTCCGGGCCGCGGTCCGGCGCAGGTCATGGAAGAGAAGGCCCGGCACCCCGGAGGCCGTGCACAGGTTCTTCCAGCGCTTGCGGAAGTCGCGGATCGGCTTATCCCCTCGCGTGAACACGTGATCCTCAGCTCGCTTGCCCACCACGCACTGGTGAAGCAACTCGAGCAGTCGAGCCGACTCGATCGTGACCTCACGTCCTTCAGAGTTCTTGGTCGTGCCCGGTTCCAGTCGGATGGTGCGGGAGACGAGATCGACCTGCCCGACGCGAAGGTTGAGCAGTTCACTCACCCGCCAACCGTAGTTGTAGGCAGTCTCGAGCATCGCCCGCAGCCCTAGGTCCGGACAATGGGCGACGAGTTTTGCATACTGCTGGCAAGTGACGAAGCCTTGTCGCACGTTCGTCTCCTTCAGGTGCGGGAAGTGTGGCACGCTCTCGACGCGCGGCGGAGTCGAGAGGTAGGCCAGCCGGTACATGCGTTTCAGGCAGGCCAACTCCCGATTGATGGTGGCATTGCTGGCGTGCTCCTCGCGGCGACTGTCGATGTAGCGGGCGAGCAGACGGGAGTCGAGTTCGGTTGCTGGGATCGAGCCGAAGAAGGGTTTCAGATGGAGGCGCCAGCGCGCCTCCACATCGTCGAGAGAACGCTGTTCCTTGATGCGGTAATCGCGCAACAGGTCGTCTGACGAGTTGCTCGATCCTGGGGCTTTCGGCCGGGTCGGACCCGATCTCGGCCAAGCGCTGGTGGAGAAACCTGGAAGCCTTTCCCGGATCCCCGGTCCGAGTAGATTCTCGTATCGGCTTTCCTCGCTTGTAGTACTTGATCCAGAGGTAGGGACTGCGGGGTCTCGAGTAGATCGACCCCTCTCCCCGAAGACGTCGGTATTGATGTTCCATAGTATTTTCTCCTTGTAACGACGGGTGGAACCGCTTGGGTTGGTATTGGAACGCGGAGTTTGGGCACACTACGGGCACCCGGGGTGGCCGGACCCGCATCAGTTGTGGGTGAAAACGCGGCGCAGCGGACTGCGTATCCGCCGCGGAATAACGCTTTCTTGGCTGCAAAACGGCGCAGAGCTGGCGCCTCCGAACATGGCAAGCAGAGTTGTCTAACGGGAGTTACAGCAGAACGGCAAGGATGGGATGGTGCAGCAGAGGGGATGAAATGCGGAGTTGTTAGAGGCTAGTGCTTGTGGAAGACTACATCGCGGACCAGCCTTGGCAGCTCATAGCACAGGCCACAGGTTTCGCAGTTCCCAGGGCACCGAATGGCATCTTTCGGTACGCGGGTTTCCGTTCCGTCCTGCATCCAGGCCACGCGGTGGCGGTGGGGATTGTCGACCGCCATCCCCGGCCAAGCCGAGAATACGATCACTAGTGGCCTGTCGCAGTGAGTTCGTTACTGCGGACGCGGCGGGTAGGGTCGGAGTACTTCCACTGGATGGGCCGAGCATTGGCGGAGTAGGCGTTGATGTAGCGGCGAAGTTTGCGAGCTAAATCG